>Ga0073906_1005233_pt1 | contig 11940 bp, 10 predicted proteins | sample Inofromicrocosms_FD_65485 | JGI IMG/M metagenome (GOLD analysis project Ga0073906, IMG submission 65485) | Mouse cecum microbial communities from Vienna, Austria - Inoculum for glucosamine and mucus D2O microcosms | ecosystem: Host-associated > Mammals > Digestive system > Large intestine >... | reverse complement strand
CCTCGCACTGAATGCAGCGGGAAGAAATATACCTGAGCCCATAGCCGCTGTGGAGCGTTTCCGGATTATGGCACCAAAAACAGCGCAAAGAGCAGCCCTTTAAAAAAACGGTGGTCCGGATTCCGGGTCCGTCGTGGAAGGAACACCTCTGAATGTTTGTGATGAAAAGCGGCAAGAAAATCGTCCTCCATTCTGCTGCCAACAAAAATATCCAGTAAAATCATACAGGAAACCAGAGGTATTTTCAATCCCTAATTCCGTATTGCGGACACTGCATGGGAAAAATGACAGGTTGAAGATATGCGCTTTTATACCGTCTGTTTCTACTTCATATCACCAAAGGTCTCCGCGAGTCCGCCGGCAAAGCGCCACTGCCGCTTCATGTAATTGTGCAGGTCCTCGGTTCTCTCATGGTAGTCCGAAAGGATCGCCTCTTCATCGCCAAAATTCCCCATAACCGCCTGGGCCGCACAGAAGCCGCTCTCCAGCCCGGCGGAAATTCCCTCACCCATGGGGTTGAGGAACCCCGCAATCTCTCCGGCAAACAGCACCCGCCCGACTCCGTAATCAATGGGGCATCCGGGGAGGACGCGGGGCATCAGCCATCTGTCGGTCCGGAGCTGTCGGTGCGGGTCAATCTTCAGATGATGGTGCTTTTTCATATAGTCAATAAACCTTTGGTAGTAGTCCTCTATCCCCTTTCCATCCCTCACCGATACCCCCAGCACAAGCATTTCGTCCTTTACGTTAAACCATGCGTCGTACCCGGACAGCTCCGGCTGCAAATAGGCGTGGAAATAGCGGTAATCCAAGTCTATCCTTCCCCGGTTGTAGGTCTGGAAGGTGGTTATGTACCGGGGCACGGCGGCGGTTGGAAGGAGCTTCCGTTTGATGGAACCGACGACGCCCTCACAGTCTATCACGTACCTTGCCGTTTCCACATCCACCTTCCCGCCGCGGAATGTGACGGTTACATCTCCATCCCCCTGTGCGCAGGAAACTGCGGCAGCTCCGTCCCAGACCTCTGCGCCGGATTCCGCCGCCCTTTCCGCCAGCCAACAGTCAAAGGCGCTGCGCCAGATATTCAGCCCCTGCTGTTCAAAGCGGTATTCCTTCCCCTTATCGTCGGTGAAGATCATCCCCCGGTTCTCCGTCGGGGTACACAGCACCGATTCGGGGACCTCCGCGCCGTAATACCTCCGCACCAGGTCAATCGACTTTTTGATCAACTGCCCGGAACAGGACTTATACCGGGGTATTTTGAACTTTTCCGCCAAGAGGACCTGATATCCATTTTCCGCCAAGACCTTCGCCGCAGTACAGCCCGCCGGTCCCGCGCCGATTACGATAACGTCATACATAGGCGTTTCCATCCTCCTTTTTTCACGATATGAATTCTGGAAGATTATATCACAGAAATATGGAGGATATATAAACAACCGCAAAAAAACAAACGGGCTGAAAAAAGAGCCACAAGACAATAAAGGTCGCCTGAAAGAGGCGGCCTATTTTGACTTTCAAGGACGCAGATACAAAAAAGACCGCATTCAAACAGTGTGCGGGACTGTAAGCAGGGGCTCTAAGATATAGCAGCTAATCAGCCCCACCGGCATATCGTTTTCCCAGCAAGCGAAGCCATAGGGCATCGTCTCTGTAAAATCCCGCCGGATGGCGGACGCTTCGGCGTAGCAAAATGTGGAGCCTGTCTCCCGGCGGACATTGAGCTGCTCGGCAAACTGTGACAGGGTATCCAAATTGCTAGGGGCAAAGGGGCGGAGTACACAATTCATTCTCACATGCCTTCTTTTCTTGCATGAATTTTGTGTTTTTCATTATAGCGTTTTCCAGGGAAACCGTCAAGCAGGGGACGTTTCCGCAAAAAAACGAACCGAAAGCAAAACTGTTTCCGGTTCGTTTTTGGAAATACAGCTATCTTTTCTATCAGGACAAATGATCCGTGTCTTTCATCGGTTCCATGGGAAAGACACGGTTTTTAACACAGGCTGACCTTTCATGATAATGCTCCTGAATGGGGAACCCCAGCTCATAAGGACCCGGACCAACATAACTGGAGGAACGGCCAGTGACAACAATGCCATTCGGATTGATCTCAATGATTGCAAAAAGTGCATCCCAGTAGGGGGCGCAGCCTTTTATATGGGGATAGAGGCGGCTTATGGTCTCACTGTAGCGGGTAGCAGAATATTTATGTCCAATCCAGACATTGGAGGCGCTATTCACATTCATCATGGGGACTCCCTCCCGCACACATACGCCGTCAAGATGGGTGTGTCCATTCAGGGCTAAAACGATACGCCGCTCAGGACAGTTCAGCCTGCGGATGAGCGCATGCAGAGGCGGCATGTTGTGGATACTCTGCCGGGTATCTCCCAATGAGCAGTGGGAAAGGAGCACGCAGGGACCAGAGGACTCTTGAACACTTTTTTCAATGAAAGCAAGCTGTTCCTCTGTCAGCCAGGTCGTTTGATCTGTTTTATAGTCACGATAATTGCAGTGGGAGAAATCTATATAACGCTCATCCTCTCGGATAAAATTCGTGTCTAACGCGATAAACCGGACGCCTCCTTCATCAAAGGAGTAATAGGGAGAGGGCATGTGATAATAGCGGCATGCTGTCTTTTTCGTACAGGAATCCAGATCATGGTTGCCAAGCACATGGTAGATAGGTTTTTTACATGCTTCGAGCATGCTGTTGATTGTCTTTTTCTCATCATCTCTGTCACAGATAAACCATGCGCGTTCTTCCCGCAGGGTGATGCTTTCTGGGGCATATTTCTGCAAAAAATCCACATCAGGATACATGGTATCCCCCAAATCAAGAAGAAAATCCACATCATTCTGTTTGGCAGCCTCTAATATTACCTGCATACGGGCAACCGCATCCGGCATGATATCGACATGCAAATCGCTAAAGACTAAAAATTTCGTATGAAAAGACATATTTTTCTCCCTTTCTTTAATACAAACATATCATCCTGTAAGCTAGGAGCCAGCTATAGCAGTGCGTTAAATGCTGCCCTGAGATACTATCTTTTTCTTGTATTCACCGGGAGTGTATCCTGTATTTTTGCGGAACAGCTTGATGAAATAAGGGATATTGCCATATCCTACCGCTTCGCCTGTTTGTGCGACATTGTAGCGCTCTTCCGCCAGCAGTTCCTTGGCACGCTCAATCCGCAGATGGATAATGAATTCCTTATAGGGCATCCCAGTGATTTTTTTGACGATAGAGCCTACTTCACGCTCCGAAAGCCTAAAATGCTCTGCAATCTCAAAGATAGTAAATTTATCGGTATCAAACACATCTTTAATGTAGTCGATCACCTGGTATTCCATCTGTTCTTTATTTAGATCCGCAGCCTTACAGATTTGATCCAGCACAACATCCAATTCCTGTTGGAACTCGTTAAGGTCGTTTGCAATGGAGAGCTTGTACAGATATTTCTGATCAAGCTTAAGGGCTATCTTATGTAGGGTTTTCAGCAAGCAGTTGGTAATGTCCATGCAGATACAGCGCTGAAAGAGGATGGAAGGATAACTATCCTTTAATTTATGGACAACCTCATCCAGATATTGATGCGCCTTTGCGGCGTCCCCTTCCTTTGCCGCTTCCATCACTAGCCAAACATCCCGGTCATCATACCAGTTTTCGATAGGCGCATCCGCCTGAACAGCAATGGTATCCTGCTGTTTTGCGAAAGCGCTGATAAGGGAGAGATGCAGCATAGAAACATCATCGTATACATTACCCAGCGTAATCTCTGCATCCGTTACCTCCAGGCTTTCCTGCAAAACGGACACGATTTCCTTTTCCTGTCCATAAGCCGAGTAATTCAGTATCAGAATGAAGCAGCCCGGTTCATACAGTCCCGCACTATAAACACCTATTTCTCCATCGGAAGCGGACTGCGCTAAGAGGCTCATGCGCCCCTCTGTAATCGCATTTCCGTTATACCGCAGTACCATAACACAAAACAGCGGCCTATTCAGCGAAATACCCGCCTCAGCCATAAGCTCATCGATTCCTTCATTGCGATCGATAATATTCAACTTTGCAAACAATATCCTCTTTACCAATTCGCACCGCTGGCGTGCAATCTCCTGGAGATTTTTTTGGAACTGCTCAATGTCATAATGATGACTCTCCTGGATTTTTTCAATCTCCTTTTCAATATCATGAATATTTCCGTTGGGAGAAATATTCAGCTTTTGAATAATGCGATCAAAGGGGGAATAACTCTTTTTTCCTGCTAAAAGCGCAAAAAAGGCAAACAGGGTAGTTACTTCCATTAAAACTATCAGATAAAGGATAGAAAATGTTTTATTCTGCGGATACATCTGGCTAACCGGAAGTGTAGAAAACAGTTGAAATCCTCCGCTCTCCGAGACAACATGGAGAGGATGCCCGGCGGTATCCAGTTCATCTCCCCAAATCTGCTGCTCATTCCAGTAAAGGTTCAAGTCTTTAGACGATAGACCGCTGATCTGCTCAAGCCGCTGCTGAAGATAGGCGACGGGAATACAGAAAATCATGCAGGCATCAGGTGAATCAGGCAATTCACCTCCAATATAGGAAGAAATATAGAACGGAACTACAGCAAGAAGAATATCCGGTTCTGTAGGGTGCCTCCTAATCCAAAAGGAATCGGAGGACAACAGCTCCTTCTTGCCCATACTTCCATTCCTGATGCCCAAGGTATAAAAAATAAACTCAGAAATATCCAGTTTTCCTTTGGGGCTATAAACGCTGTCGCTATATGAGAGCAGACAATAGTAGTCGCTCACTACTGGAGAGTAGGTCTGGAATTTTGTGATATCTTCGATGATATCCAGATCATAGTAGGCGTTGCGCGATGCATAAAATTCCCGATAACAGGGGGTAATTTTTACCGTGTAGGAGATTGATTCCATGATTTCCCGCTGTACATCCAGATCGTTGACAGCAAGGTTCATCTTTGTCAGATAATCCTTTTTCTTGATATCGTTGATTTGCCTGTTAAACAATATTAACACTAAAAAGGTGCTGCAGATGCAGGCGCTGACCGTGATAAGAACACAGGAAATCAGATGGCGCATCCGAAAACTCACCGGTCTTTTAAGCATGCTTAATACCCTCCTTATAGGAAGAGTCTGCCGCAAAATACCGCGTATATTTTGCGGCAGACCCTGACGCCCGGAAAGCACATTTGGAAACGTACTCTTCCTATAAATTAGTTGAATAGACTCTCACTAAATTGCCGGATGCTTTTTATCCCACCCTTTCCCTTATTAAGCCTCTCGCCTGTTCTTATGCAGACCAGGCATTGCGGTAATAGTTCAAATAGGTTTCAAAGTTCAACGATTTCAGCTCTGAAAGATAGGTATCAAATTCGTTGATATCCCTAATACCAGTGATGAACTTTGCCGTCTCCGTTTCAATAAAGGGCTGAATGACCGATGCCAGATCGCTGACAATTGTGTTGGTCTCTTCATCGAAATAGATAATGTAAGGGAATTTATCCACCTCATAGGGGGTCATGTGCTGAAGACAGGAGTAACGATAGTTCTGATCACCATTGCTCATATCATAGGTGGTTTCTGCTATGGGCGCGCCATAAAGCCTCTGCATGATATTAAGCTGGGTCGTTTCAGGCTCCCCAACCGCATTAGAGCGATTGCCAAACACATTAAAGAAGCCCATCATCTGCTGGTAATTGCGCACCAGATTGCTTTCATAGGTTTTGTCCTCCACATCCAGATAAACGCTGCTGCCATCCTCCCGAATGGTAAAGCCCTTGGTCAAACCCATACAGTCCTCGCTGTTGGAAGCAGGGCCGTTCCACATATACAGTCCGCCCAAATCGCTGTAGAAGAAATCGAGCCACCGCATAATCGTTTCAGCCTCTTGAGCATCGGCAGTCACTACACAGCCTCCGATAATCAACCGGGAAGCTGCAAGCCATTGAGGGGTGCTGTTCCACTTGCTGGTAAGCGGATTACCACTTTCCCACTGGGAGAATTTTTCCACCTCCGGGGTGGCCAGATAAGGATAAATCGGGATAGCGCCGGTTTTATCTTCGGCTATCATTGCATCGATCGCGGTTTTCTCCATGCTGAAAAAGCTTGGATTAATGATACCGTCATCATAGAGCTGCTTCATGATCGTTAGGTATTCCTTATAAACAGGATCGCCGCCCGGAATAACGATTTCACCCTCCCGCAGGGCAATATTATAGCCTTTATCGCCTGTATAGGTGCCTAAGAACCCCATAGCATTCAGAATGTAGGAGCGAGGATCATCGCCATTGGCGCCGCCGCCCAGAGGGTAGCTGTCCGGCCTCTTCTCCTTAAAAGCATACAATACATCCAGGAATTCGTCAAGGGTAGAGGGAATCTCTTTGCCCACATCCTTTAGCCAAGTCGTATTCCAGAAAAAGCGTTCTGAATTGCCCGGAGTATAGGCATTAAAGCAGGGAAGTGAATAAATATTGCCATCCGGTGCTTTGCAGCTGGACTCCCACTGAGGATAATCGCCAAACCATTGGGAAAGGAAGGGCATGATATCCGGCGTAATATAATCGTTGATGGCCAACAGCTGACCCTCCGTCTGACCATACTTTACCAACTCGCCTGTGCTGAAAGAGAAACCGATGAGCACATCCGGAAGACTGCCCGAAGCGAACATCAGGTTTTTGCGGTCTGCAACCGCCGCAGGCAGAACCTGCTCAATCTCAAATTCCAGTCCGCTTTTATCCTTCATCCAATTCCAAAACCAGGTGTCCTCCCAATCAGCACCATAGCTGGGATCGCGGCGGACGGCAAGCGTCAGGGGAGTTTGTTTGGTCAAAGGAAACTGGCTGTGAGCACGGTAATCCGTATAATCATAGGTTTCTTCAGGGGCAGCTGTCTCTGACTGGGACTGTGATTCGCTGGAGGACTGGGAAGCCGGGGCTGAAGATACGGGCGGTGCAGACGATTCAGCAGATTGAGGGGATTGACTGCATGCGCTCAACAACAGAGATGTGCCTATGAGCAGTGATATCAGGGAACGAAGCCTTGTTTTCATGTTACATCCTCCTAAATTTTTATAGACAAGATTCTATTTCAGACACTCGGATTGCCGGCCAGAGGCAGATACCGGGTGTCTTTCATCCTTTGAGTGAGCCTATCATTACCCCCTTGACAAAGTGCTTTTGTACAAACGGATAAGCGACAAGCAACGGCGCAGAAGATACAAAAATTAGAGCATATTTCATTCCCTGAGCCATGTATTGTCTTCGGGCGGCTGCCAGCGCCTCATCAGCGCTTAGAGCGGAAGTGTCCATACCGACAAGCAGCATCTGATTATTGATAAGAATGTTGCGCAGTACAATCTGCAGAGGCTGATAGGCGTCGTTCGATATGTAGATGAGCGCGTTAAAATAACTATTCCAGTGGGCGACTGCATAGTATAACGCCATAACAGCAATGATAGGCTTGGCAAGTGGCATAGCTATCTGGAAGAACACTCGAAAATGGGATGCTCCATCCATACTAGCGCTCTCATACAGCTCCTCTGGTATGGAGGTCTGAAAAAAAATGCGGGTAACGATCAGGTTATAGATACTAATTCCTCCTAGGAAGATCAAGGTATAGGGCTTGTTCATCAACCCAATATTATTTACCAGCAAATAAGTGGGGACCAAGCCTCCGCTAAAGTACATGGGGATCAGAAAATAGAAGGAAAGAAATTTCCGACCAGCCAGCTTCTTTTTAGATAAGATATAAGCTGCCGGGATAGTCAATGCCAGATTGAACAAAGTTCCCCAAAAAGTATACCTAATGGTATTGTAATACCCCTTCCAGATACTGCTTTCCCGAAAGACGTTGATATAGGAATCAAGCGTAAAATCAGCCGGCCATAGGTATACCTTTCCATTGATAACCTTATAAGGATCGGATAAGGACGCAATAACAATAAAATAAAGCGGATATGCCATGATTATAATCAGAACAAGCATAATGAAAACATTGCAGAAATCGAACATTCTGTCAGCTCTTGTCTTTTTGATTCGATGTGTATTGGTTCTTTGGATATTCAATCTGCTTCCTCCTTTACCAGATGCCGACGCCTGCACTCCGTTGGCTGATTTTATTGACCACAAGAAGCAGCAGGATATTAATGACCGTGTTGAATAGGTCGATAGCGGACGCATAACTGAATTGCCCATTGCGCACACCCATTTCATAAACATAGGTGGAAATAACTTGAGAAGCATCCAGATTCAAAGAATTTTGCAGCAGGTAAATCTTTTCAAAGCCGAGAGACATGATCTGCCCTACACGCATGATAAACATTGTAATAATCGTAGGCGCAAGAGCCGGGATATTGACGTGCAGGATGATCTGCAAGCGGGAAGCGCCATCCATATAAGCGGCCTCATATAGTTCCGGCGATACTCCAGCCAAAGCGGCAAGGAAGATAATTGTACTCCACCCGGCGCTCTGCCAAACGCTTGACCAGACATATAGGCTGGGGAATAGAGAGGGCTTGCTTAACCAATCGCTTCCAGTCCCGCCTAAAGCCCGAATGATGTGGTTAAACAGTCCGTTATTATTATCGGTAAAAAGAATGAGCATGGAACAGACAACTACAGTTGAAACGAAATGCGGCGCATAACTCACCATCTGCACCACTTTACGAAAACGCTGGTTGTTTAGCTCATTGATAAGCAGCGCCAAGATAATAGGAATCGGATAGGTCATCAGGTTGTACAGCGTAATCGACAGGGTGTTCCAGATAATTTTTTTAAAATTGGGATAGGTAACAAACCGAATAAAATGCTTGAAACCAACCCATGGGCTATTCCATATGCCGAGACGGGTGCTGAAATCTTTAAACGCGATTTGTACACCGTACATCGGAATATAATGGAAAATAAAGACATAGACAACCGCAGGGAGAATGAGTAAATACAGCTGCCAATCATTTCGGATGACTTTCATAATTGATGTCCTTAAATTAGCAGATGTATCTCCTATCAATCGTTTTTTATGTTTGGACAAGAAAAACCCTCCTATCGGAAAATAAGTCTATCTATTTGGAGCATCAGCTTATATATCCAGCAAATCACTTACGATAAACCGAGTATAAAGAGTGATAAAGGCTGTAGACCTATGTGCAAAAAATCTGTCAGAAACGACGAAAATATGTTGTAAAACTATTTTTAGTGTAACAGGTCTATATGTGTAAGTCAATAACACTTTGTGTTTTTAATAGTATTCTTTTACATATATAAGTGCGAATAAACGACTTTATTGTGTATTATATCTAAAACGCTCTGTTTCGCACCTCTGAATAAAAATAGGAGATACTAGGACCTGTTTGAAAGCAAACGTCAAATCTCATAGCAAAGACGAAGCCCCCTGCCAGCAAGCTGAGTTGGGTTGGCACGGTATGGCATTTGCATAGGTCTGTTTTTTGCTACCCGTAAATGGGTTTTTGCCCCAATACCTGAATCCTGGACAGCATCTGACACTCCTCACATTGTACTTGCGACGTATTTGTCGTAACTATTATGTATGGACTTCCGCATTTCTATTGATAATTTTCGCAAATCATGGTATACTATACAAGAAAGTAGAGACGAATTTGTTGCAAGTACGAGGTGATTATAATGATTAAACGAGATTTTTATTTGAATCGCATGATTCATAACATGTGGAACGGAGAGGTCAAGGTAATCACCGGCATCCGCCGCTGCGGAAAGTCGGTACTGCTGTTTGACTTGTTTTATGAGTATCTTCTCTCACAGGGTGTTCAGCAAGACCACATCATAAAAATTGAATTGGACCAGAGACGCTATTATAAGTTCAGAAATCCTATCACCCTTTGTGAATATGTTGAAAACCTTGTTGCAGAGCAGAAGGGTGAGAAATTTTATCTTTTCATTGACGAGGTGCAGCTTACTGCAAGGATCATTGATAAGGAAAACGGTGGGATTGAAGTTTCCATTTACGATATGCTGAACGAACTCAAAGCATATAAGAATTTGGATGTATATGTGACAGGCAGTAACTCAAAGGGGCTTTCAAAAGATATCGCTACAGAGTTCCGCGGCCGTGCTGCACAAATTCACGTCTTCCCATTGTCCTTTGAAGAGTTCTACTCCCATATAGGCGGTGATGAACGAAAGGCACTGGACACCTATATGCTTTACGGCGGCATGCCGCGCCTGCTGGCACTAAAAGAGGAAAAGGATAAAAAAGACTATTTGACCTCCCTATACAGCGAATTGTATATAAAGGATATTGTTGAGCGCAACAGTATCGAACGTGAGGATATTCTAAATGATATTCTGGACTTTCTCGCTTCACAGATTAGTTCTCTGACCAACCCTACAAATATTGCCAATGCACTGACCAGCATAAAGAATGAAAAGGTCAATTCCACATTGGTTTCCAACTATGTACAGCACATTATTGATTCTTTCCTTGTTTCTATGGCAAAGCGCTATGATGTGAAAGGAAAAACCTATTTTAAATATCCTAACAAATATTACTACACAGATATTGGCCTTCGCAACGCGAGATTGAATTACCGCCAATATGACCCCGGACACCTTATGGAAAACATCATTTATAACGAGCTTCTGCGTCGGGGATATTCTGTCGATGTTGGTGTTGTGACTGACCGTATTGGCGGTACAAATGCACAAAAGGAAATAGACTTTGTTGTGAATGATGCAGACAAAAAAATCTATATCCAGTCAGCTTTCCAAATGGATACAGATAAAAAAGAAGCCTCTGAACTGACATCTTTAATGCTGACAAAGGACTTTTTCAAAAAAATTATCGTCCGTATGGATATTCCACATCACTTCTATGATGACAACGGAATTTTTCATTGCAATCTGATAGATCTGCTCCTTGGCCGCGTCGAATTTTTTTAAGCCGTAAAATCACATGACTATATCTTGGAAAATAACATTAAAAAGGACGTATCCCTGCATTTCCGGCAGATATACGTCCTCTTTTCAGTTATTTATCCAATCATTAGATCTGCCCACACTCTTGGTGCATGCAATCATCACAAAGCAACATTATATGAGGCTCTCTACCTCCTCAACAGCCCGGCGCATCCGCTCCATATTGTTGACGGCCGCCTGATATAATCCCTCCGCCGTCTCCACCGAAGTTCGATTGGATACAGTGTGCGGGTCAGTCTTCATGGTTTCATCTACCAGCTGCCACCATTCGACGGGAACCGCATCAATTCCCTTCAGCGCCCCAGCGAGAGAACCAACAGTGTGCGCCCGGCAGTCGGTGTCCCGGCCAGAGTTGACCGCATAGACAATGGCGTTCCTTGGATCGGCATCGCTGATGTAAAGCAGTCCATAGGCCGCGCTGAGAATCTCCACAGCGTTGGATACCTGACGGTTTTCATACTTATCCTGAAGCTGTATCCCGAAGGCCTCCGGGTCCTTCCCGCAGCTGCGGGCCATCTCCTGTACATCGAGGAATTCCCTGCGGGGGGCTGGACCAAGCTCTTTTGCCGCTGCCTGAATCACACTGTCAATGGTGGCTGTAGGCTTGAGGGCCTCTGCCACACCGGCGCAGTGTGCCCCCGCTACCTCTACCGCATAGTTGCCCGGAACGCCCCGAACATCCTTGAGGCGGGCCAGTTCCCGCGCGTCCTGGGCCGCCTGTTCCGGATAACAGGCGTTGACTACGCCTACCGCGCCCATCATCTTGGTGGTTCCGTAAAGTCCGGGCCAGGAGGCATGCACCCCCACATCCCAAGGGGGAATGCCCGCCTTGATGGAATAGTAAATAATCTGATCCTGGCTCCCCAGCAGCCAGCCGAATTTGTCAGGAGTGACCATTTCCGCCCAGGCTGTGGCCAGGTCCCACAGATCAATCCGGCCGCCCTTTTTGATAATCGCGGAGGATAAAATGCGG
>Ga0073906_1005232_pt1 | contig 11941 bp, 12 predicted proteins | sample Inofromicrocosms_FD_65485 | JGI IMG/M metagenome (GOLD analysis project Ga0073906, IMG submission 65485) | Mouse cecum microbial communities from Vienna, Austria - Inoculum for glucosamine and mucus D2O microcosms | ecosystem: Host-associated > Mammals > Digestive system > Large intestine >... | reverse complement strand
CGGGACGGGGCTCTTGTCTTACCAGCGGTCCAGATTCTTCTGAAATTTTGCGGTATACGCACTGCGAAGCTCCTCCGCCGTGATCCCATAGCACAGAAGGATGTCGTTGTAGTACATGAGGACGTCGGCCAATTCCTCCACCAGATGGTCCCTGATGGGTCCCGGCTCCGCCGCGCTCTGGTCTCCGTTTTTCTTCACCACATCGATGACCTCCCCGATCTCCCCGATCATCCATAGCAGCTTGTTCTTCCCGACGGGAGGGGAGATGGGCTCCCACCGGCCCTTGTACTTCTCCTGTAACTGCCTCTGCATATCCAGCATCTCATTCATCGAAAAATCCATCGTCCGTACGCTCCTTCGCAAAACGTTTTTCCGGCACGGCCTCACTCCTCCGGCCGGATGTCCACAAAGGGGACGCTCTGCCGGATGGCATACTCCAGGGTCTGCCGGGTGCCGCCGGGGGCGCCGTCGTAGACGGCGATGACCATGGCGCTGTGGTCCACCATGTAGCGGTTGCGCCGGCTCATACAGCCGGGGGAGTAGTGATCCTGGACCAGGGTCTCCAGGTCGCAGGCGGCCAGGATGCGCCGCCGCCGGACCTGGTCCGCACGGGGCCAGCTGTTCGCCTGGGAGGGGCAGGGCACCGCCGCCTCCAGGGAGACGTCCCCCCGGGCTTCCCGCAGGGACAGCACCGCCTCGGCAAAATACAGGTCGCACCCCCGGGCCATGCCGCAGATGAAATGGCGCATCCCCTCGTCGTAGGCCGCCTCCACCGCGTCTTGCAGCTTCTTTTTCAGCGCGGCACAGCGCCCGTCTGTCTCGTCGTCTCCCCAGGGCAGTTTTTCCGGCCTGTGGCCGGTGAAACAGCAGGTGTAGGGTCTCCCCCTCATGGGTCCATCCTCCCTTTATCATGGTCTGCCGCTATTATAGAACAAAAATTCTGATTTGTAAAGACCGGCCCTCCGAAAAAAATGCTTGCAATTCTCCCCCGCCCCGCGTATAATGGGGGCACAACCGAATCGTTCATCTTCAGGGCGGGGTGCAAGTCCCCACCGGCGGTGAGGGCCCCTCGGGGCACGAGTCCGCGACCGCGAAAGCGTTGAACCGGTGTGAATCCGGTACCGACAGTGACAGTCTGGATGGAAGAAGATGCGCGCGGGGCGTTTTGCGCTCTTTTGCGGCAGTACTCCGGGGATGATGCGTCTTCGGGAGAATTTCCGTAAAGGAGTGTATTTTTATGTCCACAAAACAAGCGTTCCCCCAGACCCCTGCCGCTACCCGCGGCGCAACCTCCCGCAGGGTCCGCGCCCTGGCCGTCACCGCCATGCTCTCGGCGGCGGCCACGGTGCTCATGGCCCTGGACTTCCCCATCCCCTTCCTCATCCCGCCCTTCGTGAAGATGGACTTCTCAGAGCTCCCCGCCCTGCTGGCGGCCTTCGCCCTGGGTCCGGCCAGCGGCGCGGCGGTGTGCCTGGTGAAGAACCTGGTGAACCTGACCATGAGCTCCACCCAGGGGGTGGGCGAGCTGTGCAACTTCCTGCTGGGCATCTGCTTCGTGGTCCCGGCGGGGCTGATCTACAAGCGCAGGAGGACCCGGTCCGGGGCCCTCGCAGGCTCCCTGATCGGCGCGGCGGTGATGGCCGTTTGCAGCGTCCCCATCAACTACTTCATCTCCTACCCCTTCTACACCACCTTCATGCCCCTGGACACCATCATCGGCATGTATCAGGCCCTCATCCCCTCGGTGGACGGCCTGCTGGCGTGCCTCGTGATCTTCAACGCCCCCTTCACCCTCCTCAAGGGCCTGCTGGACATGGCTCTGGCGTTCCTCATCTATAAGCCCCTCTCCCGGCTCCTGCACGATTAAGCGCGTAAGGCGGCCCCGGCTACTGCCGGGGCCGCCTGCATGTTCTAATCGAACTGCGCCTCCCAATCATCTGAGTGATACGCCGCAAAGCACAGCTTGATCTGCTCTGAGGTGTTCTTCTCTTCCGCGAGCTCCGGCAATTCGTCTGGGGAAAAATAGCGGCACTCTGTCGTTTCGATATTTTTCTCGAACTTCCCGCCGGTCGCCGTGCACTGGACGAACACCTTGCAGACGCCGTAGGCGTAGACGGGGAGGTTGTGCTTCGCCCGGTCCTGGACGGCGATGATCCGTCCGGCGGTCACGTCCAGGCCCGCCTCCTCCTTCACCTCTTTGACGGTGTTCTCTCCGACAGAGAGGTTCACCTCGCACCAGCCCCCGGGGAGGGACCAGCGGCCGTCGTTCTCCCGGACAAGGAGGATCTTCCCCTCCTGGAAGATGGCCGCGCGGGTATCCAGCTTTGGAGTCTGATAGCCGCTCTCGCTGCAGAAAAGGCCCGTGACTGTTTCCACGGGGATGTCCGCCATGTGGGAAATAATCTCCGCCGCGATCTCCCTGATCCGCTGGTAGCGCTCCAGGTCGTAGGCGTCTTTGCCGTAGGTGAGCCCCGCCTGGGCGAGGCTTTGCAGTTCTACCGCCCACTGGAGCCATTTCTCGTTTCGATTCATAGCGCTGCCTCCATATGTCTGATGTTCTGTCCGTCAGGCCTCCCCCCAGGCCGCACTCAGCCAGGGCGTTGATGTAATAGACGTACCAAAGTCCCTTCGCCTTGTACCAGCCGTCCGGAAGCGTCCGGGTGCTCCACGCCGCAGCATCTTCGCACATAGCGTCCCCCCTCCCGGTGTCCCTGATCGCCTATATCAAGTATACCACCATCCATTTTGCGTGTCAACGCGCCCCCGCTCTGTCATATCCCCGCCTCCCGCCGCATAGGCTGTACGGTCAGCCGGTCCCACGGGCCGGACTACCAATGAGGTGAACGTACATATGGAGGAAACACGCAATCTGGTCCGGCTGCGGGGGACCGCCGCCGGAGAACCCCAATTTTCCCACGAGAACCACGGACAGCGGTTCTACCGCTTCCCCTTTGCCGTCCGGCGGCTCAGCGGGCAGGCGGACACCCTGCATGTCATCGCCACCGGGGAGCAGCTGGAGGGCCTGCTCCCCCTGGAGGACCGGCGGCTCAGTCTGGAGGGGCAGCTGCGCTCCTTCAACAACAAGAGCGGCACCGGCAGTAAGCTGGTCATCTCCGTCTTTGCCCGGACCCTTCTCCCGGCGGAGGAGGGGGAGGACCTGAACATGATCGAACTGCAGGGCGTCATCTGCAAGCCGCCCATCCTCCGCCGCACGCCCCTGGGCCGGTGCATCTCCGACATGATGCTGGCGGTGAACCGGCGCTACGGCAGGGCGGACTACCTGCCCTGCATCGCCTGGGGACAGGTAGCCATGCTCACGGGCCGCATGGACGTGGGGGAGACGCTGAGCCTGGAGGGCCGGGTCCAGAGCCGGGCCTACACCAAGGTCGTGGACGGTCAGCCCCAGGAGCGCACCGCCTTCGAGGTCAGCATTATGCACTTGGTGGACGAATGGGAGGAGCCGTGATACGCGGCCCCTCCCTCTTTCTGTCCTATGAAATCACTGTTCAGGGCGGCCGGTCCTATCGGCTCTGCAAATGGTGACAGCGCCCTCCACGTCCTGGAGGTCTCCCTCCGGTGCGCGGACGAAGAGGCGGTAGGTCCCCGGTTCCACGTTTCCTCCCCAGGTGAAGGTCCCGGAAGCCCACAGCTCCTCGTCCTCCTGGCGGTAGTTGGTGACGGTGTTGCAGGTGATCCCGGTCTTGCCGGGCTTTACGAAGCCCACCGACAGGCACTCCCCCCGCTCTGCCGCTACGTCGAGACGCACCTGGTCTCCCTCCTTCATCTGGAGGGTGTTGAGAAACACGGTCTCTCCGCCCTCCACCTTCTCCAGCTCCACGGCATAAATTTCGTCTCCTTCGCAGCCGTCGTCCCAGTCAAAGTCCTTGTCCCAATCGTCCCCGCCGTCCTGGTCCTTATCCGGCTCGCCGCTGCCGCAGAGACGCGCTTTCTCCTCCGCAGTCAGGTAGGCCACGCCGGTGATGGCGCCATCGTCCGCATCCCGGACGATCTTGATATTCACCTTGCCGTCCGGGTTCATGTCCAGGACATAGTACCCTTTGCCCTGCTGGTCCAGGAAGATGTTCACCAGTTCGCCCTTGTAGTAGCGGTCCTTGCCCTCCCGGGTGACGCCCACGGCGGCATATGCGGCGTCCTGCTCCTGGTCAAGCTTCTTCTCCAGCGCCTCCCGCTCAAAGTCCCGGTCCAGGGCGTCCAGGAGCACCATCTGGAAATTGGTGCGCCTGTCGTCTTCAGCACGGGCCAGCCAGCTCTCCAGTTCCTCCTCGTCCAGCTCGTCGGCCAGGATGCTGAAAAAGGAGATCTGTTTGTCCTGATAGGCCCGCTCCGCCATCGCGCCGATGATCTCGCTGTCCTCCACCGCGCTCAGCGCCTGGGCGAAAAAGGCGATATATCCATCGTCATAACACGTCTCCAGCCACGCCAGCTGCTCCGGCCTTGTCAGCTTCGCGACAGCACGGCCGAACCGGGGCAGGTTCTCCAGCTCGTAGGCCCGCGCCGCCTCTTGGGCGTTGGCGCTGGACTTGGCATCCTCTTTGACGGCGGACTTGACGCGTTCCTTGATGTCCTCCTTTGCGCCGGAGTTGATGACCGGCTCTGTCTGTTTTTTCGCGGGGCCGGTGTAGGCCCCCGCCGCCGTGGCTCCCGCCAAAAGCGCCCCAGCCAGCATCAGGGACAGCGCGGCAGTCCGCTTCGTCTGTCTTTTCACCTTCATGATCGCTTCCAACCTTTCTTTCAGCAATTTTCCGTCCTCGCACAGCGTCACCGACGCCCCCACGCCGGAGAGCTTCCCTCCGGTCTCCAGGACACGGAGGAGGGTGTCACCATAGGCGCGCCGCCCGTCCTCCCCCAGGGCCAGCACCACCGCCTCGTCGCAGGCCAGCTCACAGTCCCGGGCAATCTCCCGGGCCATGAGGCAGACCAGGGGGTTGAACCAGTGGAGGCACACAGCGGCCTGCACCAGCCACTTGTAGGCCCCGTCCCACCGGCGGCAGTGGGTCAGCTCGTGGAGGACCGTGCAGCGGAACGCCTCCTCCGTCAGGTCCTCCGAAGGGAGCACGATACAGGGCCTTACCCACCCGATGAGCACCGGCGACGCCGCCAGGGGGCATATCAGCAGTTCCACGGGACGCCGTACACCGGCCTCCCTGCCCAGGGCGGCGAGGGCGTCCAGCACCGCCGGGTCGTCCACCGCCCGTCCTCCGGCCCGGAGACAGCGGACGTAGCTCTGATAGGCGGTGGCCTTCCGCACCAGCAGGACCAGCGCCGCTGCAAGCCACCCCGTGGCCAGCCACTGCGCCGCGTCCGGCAGGTCCGGACCGGTCTCCGTCCCCGGCAGAGCCGGGGAGACAGGCAGGTCCGTCCCGCTCTCCGCCGGTCCCGGCCCGGGGAGGGACTCCACCACCGCCGGGGACGCCGGCGCCTCCCGGAACAGTGTGCCCATCAGGCTCCCCTCCGGGGCAGCGGGCATCAGAAGACGAGCCAGGGCTACCAGCCACACGTAGTACTGCCACCGGGCGCTGACTCTTCCCCGGACCAGAGGCCGCAGGAGCAGGATCGCCGCGATGACCAGCGATCCGGACAGCGACAGGGACGCCGCCGTCCGCAGTACCCCGGTCATTTTGCCTCCCCCTTCTCCCAGAAGCTCCTGAGCTCCTCAAACTCCTGGGCGGAGATGGCCTGTCCCTCGATGAGGGCGGCCACCAGGCCCTTGGCACTGCCGGCGTAGAGCTTGCCCACCAGGGCCTGGGTCTGAGCGGCCTGGTAGTCCGCCCGGGAGACCAGGGCGGCGTACTCGTTGCGCCGGCCGATCTTGCTGGTCTTGAGCATCCCCTTGTCCACCAGCCGGGACAGGAGGGTGATGACCGTGTTCTTCTGCCACGAGCGCCCCGCGGCGGTCAGCGCCGCCATGATCTGGGCATAGAGGGCCCTGCCGCCGCAGTCCCAGACGATCTGCATCAGCTCCAGCTCGGAATCCGAAACCTGTGGGATCATTTGTCCTTCCTCCTTAGACTACATTTTGTGGGCTTGATTAGGATAACATGTTGTAGGCCAATTGTCAAGGAAAAGTTTTCTGCTCAACGCACAAACTGTTAGCACTCCAGAAAGAAGAGTGCTAATATTTACAATTTGGTCATACTCCGTTCACAATTACCCCTCATGATAGGGGAGAAAAAAGACCGCACCAGGCGGTCCATCTGAACGGAGGAAAGAAAACCTATGGCAGCAAAAGAATTCAAGGCGGAGTCCAAGCGCCTGCTGGACCTGATGATTAACTCCATCTACACCCACAAGGAGATCTTCCTGCGGGAGATCATCTCCAACGCCAGCGACGCCATTGATAAGCTCTGCTACAAGTCCCTGACCGACGAGAACGTGGGGCGCAAGCGGGAGGACTTCCGCATCACCGTCCACGCCGACCCGGAGAGCCGTGTGCTGACCGTCAGCGACAACGGCATCGGCATGGACGCCGGAGAGCTGGAGAACAACCTGGGCGTCATCGCCTCCAGCGGCACCTACCAGTTCCGCCAGGAGGTAGGGGAGAGCGAGGACGTGGACATCATCGGCCAGTTCGGCGTGGGCTTCTACTCCGCCTTCATGGTCGCCGACCACATCACTGTGGTGACGAAGAAGTACGGCGCGGACCAGGCCTACCGCTGGGAGAGCGCCGGGGCCGAGGGCTACACCATCACCCCCTGCGAGAAGGACGCTGTGGGCACTGACATCTCTATGCACATCAAGCCCGACGGCGAGGAGGAGAACTACAGCGAGTTCCTGGAGGAATACCGCCTGCGCTCCCTGGTGAAGAAGTACTCCGACTACATCCGCTGGCCCATCCGCATGGAGGTCACCAAGTCCCGGAAGAAGGAGGACTCCCCGGAGGACAAGCCCGAGTACGAGGATTACAAGGAGGAGGAGACCCTCAACAGCATGGTCCCCCTCTGGCAGAGGAAGAAGAGCGAGGTCAGCCGGGAGGAGTACGACAAATTCTACCAGGAGAAGTTCAGCGACTTCACCGCGCCCCAGTCGGTCATCACCGTCTCCGCCGAGGGGCAGGTGTCCTACAAGGCCCTGCTCTACATCCCCAGCCGCACCCCCTTCGATTACTACAGCGCGGACTATGAGCGGGGCCTCCAGCTCTACTCCGCCGGGGTCATGATCATGGACAAGTGTCAGGACCTCATCGGCGACCACTTCGGCTTCGTCAAGGGCGTGGTGGACTCCCCGGATCTGAGCCTGAACATCTCCCGGGAGCTCCTCCAGCACGACCGGCAGCTCAAGCTCATCGCCAACAACATCGAAAAGAAGGTCAAAGGCGAGCTCGCCCGGATGCTCAAGGAGGACCGGGAGGGCTACGAGAAGTTCTACCAGAACTTCGGCCGCCAGCTGAAGGTGGGCTGCCTCAACGGCTACGGCGCAAAGCGGGAGCTTTTGGAGGACCTGCTCCTCTTCTACTCCTCCACGGAGAAGAAGCTGGTGACCCTCTCCGAGTACGTGGACCGGATGCCTGAGAGCCAGAAACATATCTACTACGCCTCCGGCGAGAGCGCCGCCGCCATGGACAACCTGCCCCAGACGGAGCTCCTGCGGGAGCGGAACATCGAGATCTTGTACCTCACCGACCAGGCGGATCAGCTCCTGGTGGAGATTTTGCGGGAGTACAAGGAAAAAACCTTCCGCTCCGCTGTGGACGGGGACCTGGAGCTGGAGGACATGCCCGAGGAGAAGAGCGAGGACGAATACAAGGAGGCCCTGGACTTCGTGAAAGAGGCCCTGGGGGACGGTGTGGACAAGGTCCGGGTGTCCCGGAAGCTCAAGACCCACCCGGTGTGCCTCACCAGCGGCGAGGGCCCCAGCTTTGAGATGGAGCGCTACTTCGCCGCCGCCCAGCCGGAGATGGGCTTCAAGGCCCAGCGCATCCTGGAGCTGAACGTGGAGCACCCCGCCTTCGCCGCCCTGGAGTCCGCCCGGACCGCAGACCCGGAGAAGGCGAAGAAGTACGCCCAGGTGCTCTTCAACCAGGCCAAGCTCATCGCCGGCCTGCCCATCGACGACCCCTCGGGGTATACGGACCTGCTGTGCAGTCTGTGGGCGTAAAAATTTGATAAAAAGGACCTGACGCGGCGCGTCAGGTCTTTTTTCGCAGTCTGAGTGCTGCTGGAGATCGCCCCTCCGGGCCTGGTACAGCGGATTTTGCAGGATTTCCGGGGCGTCTCCGGTAAAGGCCCCGGCGGCCTCCCGGCCGCCCCGCAGCTGCCACATGGCCGTCCGCCGCGCAGAGCATCTGTCCGTGGCCGCAGCCGGTCTGCACCCGCTAGGATCTCAACATATCGCCGCTTGACACATCCCGGAGAACATGGTACGCTGAGCGTGCGGGATTCAGCCCTTCAGGGCCCGCGTTCCATTTCATTCTGTAAAGGAGTCTGCTATGCAAGAAGAAAAAAACGTCTCCGCACCCCAGCCGGAGACCCCGCCCAACAGCTTCGCCTTTTTCCAAAACCGGGACTGCGCCTTCTTCCCCTGCCACGAGACGGAACGCCCGGATCAGTTCAATTGCCTTTTCTGCTACTGCCCCCTCTACGCGCTGGGCCGCGGCTGCGGAGGGAATTTCAAGTATCTGCCCGGCGGCGTGAAGGACTGCTCCGGCTGTCTGGTGCCCCATGTCCCGGAAAACTATGCCCGCATCACAGGGTCCTATGAGAAGATCATGGAACGGATGCAGCGTATGGAGGAGCTGGGAGAGTGAGTGGACGGGGGACTTGTTCGGCGAAAACTCCGGCGGAGGGCTTTTCTGACAGTCTAAGCTGGGCCTCCCGCCGGGACTCCTCCCAGTCCTGGTCGATCTTCAGCACCCGGTCCTCAAAGAGGAGCACCGTGGACCGGGACATGCCCACGGTGTCCGTCTGCCAAGCCGTCTCCGGGAGCAGGCGGGCGATGGTCTCTGGAAAGCGCATAGACTGCCTCCTATCATTTTTGTGCGGAAAAAGAGAGGACAAATCGGAAATGATATGGTAAGATAACAAAAAACGCAGGGAGGATACCAACATGGAATGGGTCGACGGCCTCAACAGGAGCATCGCCTACATTGAATCGCACCTCACGGAGGAGATCGACTACGCCGCCCTGGCGCGGCTGGCCTGCTGCTCCACCTACCACTACCAGCGGATGTTCGCCTACCTGGCGGGGGTGCCCCTGGGGGAGTACATCCGGCGCAGGCGGATGAGCCTGGCGGCGGTGGACCTCATGGCCGGGGAGAAGGTGGCGGACGCGGCCTGCAAGTACGGCTACCAGTCCCCCACGGCCTTCAACCGGGCCTTCCAGGCGGTCCACGGCCTCGCCCCCTCCGCCGTCCGGGAGCCGGGGGCGGCGGTGAAGGGCTATCCCCCGCTGCGTTTTACGATCACAGTCAAAGGAGCGCGGGAAATGGAATTTCGCATCGAAAAACGGGAGGCTTTCCGCATCGTGGGCGTCAGCGTCCCCCTGGAGAGCGACATTGAGAAAAACTTTGAGGCCGTGCCCCAGGTGTGGGGCCGCGCCGCCGGAGACGGCACCCTCCAGCGCCTCGCGGCGCTGATGGACGGTGAGCCCGCGGGCATCCTTGGGGTCAGTGTCTGCGGTGACGCCGAGCAGTGGCGCTACTATGTCGCCGCCGCCAGCAGCCAGGCCGCCCCCGGGCTGGAGGAGTATCTGGTCCCTGCCGCCACCTGGGCGGTCTTCCCGGGGAGCGGAACCAGCCGCTCCCTCCAGGATCTGGAGCGGCGCATTGTCACCGAGTGGCTCCCCACCTCCGGATATGAGTACGCCAGCGGTCCGGATGTGGAGGTCTACCTCAATGCGGACCCGGAAAATGCCCGCTATGAGGTCTGGCTTCCGGTGAAAAAGTCCGGGCGGGACTGAGCATCCAAAGACCCGATACCGCGGAGCGCGGGGACTGGTGCGGAAAGCGCCGGCCCCCGCCCTGCTTTGTCTGGCTCAGGTTCCGGTAGAGCTTGGCAAAGCCGCCGTCCCGGTCCAGCAGGTTCTCCATCACCTCGCAGGTGGTGGCGGCATCCAGACTGCTGGTGGCCTCCTCTTCTCTCCTCAGGCTGGATGCTTCTTCCCTACAGTCCCGGGACTTCTCGCCCCGGACCCCCGGTGACTTTTTCCGCGTGGAAAAAGTCACCAAAAAGACGCTTAAGAAACTACGTTTCTTAAGAATCTTCCTTGATTACGGGGGTTATTGATTTACGCTACGACCTGGTGGCCTCCTTTTCCCAATCACTTCCCTGGGCCGATGCCGCCCAAATCTCCGCCGCTACTCCCTAGACCTCTCCCCTTCTTCGTTGGGTTCGCCTCCTAGAAGCACGATTCTATAGAGAAACTACCGGGCCACCGGCACGGTGCGGGCGGTACTGCCTGCTATACTGCTATACTGCTATATTGCTATGCTGTTCTGCATTATGTTTTGCTCCGCACTCCTGAAAACGGGGGCCCGCAGGCCCCCGTTTCCATCGCTCAGGCCAGAGTAAACAGCCCATGATCCTCCCGGAAAGAGGCAGAATAGACCTCAGCCATCGCCTTGACCAGATACTCCGTATCCTTCGACCCCGCCGTCTCAAAGCAGGAGTGCATCGCCAGCTGCGGCAGCCCAATATCTACCGTATTCACAGACAGCTGCCCCAGCGAAATGCACCCCAGCGTTCCGCCGCCAGCCATATCAGAACGATTGGCAAAATGCTGCACCGGCACCCCCGCCTTCTTGCACAGCGCCGTGAAGATCGCCTGAGACGCACCATCGGTTGCATAGCGCACACCAAACTTAATGACCGGCCCCGCATTCATCGCCGGACGGTGCGTAGCATCAGCAAACTCCGGGTGATTGGGATGGACCGCGTGGGCGTTGTCGGCGGAAACCATAAAACTGCACGCCACAGCGCTGGCCTTATCCCGTCCCATGGCCGCGCACACCCGGTCCACCAAATCGGCCAGGAACGTGCCGCCCGCGCCCTGCTTGGTCTGACTGCCTACCTCTTCGTTGTCAAACAGGACATAGACCGGCACGCTGCTGCTCTCCTTCGCCTCCATGAAGCCCTTGAAGCACCCATAGGCGCACTGGAGGTCATCCAGCCCGGCGGCGGAGACAAACTCCCCATTCGCCCCCCAGACCAGCGGCTTCTGCCGCAGGCAGAGGAACAGGTCCGTGCCCAGAATATCCTCCGCCTTGCACCCGGCGGCCTCCGCTACCAGCTTGCGAAACGCCCCCTTCTCCGTATCCAATGCCATAAGGGGCACCATATCGCACTTGGGATCGAACTTGAAGCCGTTATTGGCCTCCCGGTTCATATGGGCGGCTACGCTGGGGATCATCAGCAGGTCCTTGTCCACATACACCAGCTTCGTGGCAATCGCCCCCTTCTCCTCCACCAGCACCCGGCCCGCCACTGTCAGAGGACGGTCCAGCCAGGTGGACAGAAGCTGCCCGCCATAGCGCTCCGTATTCAGCCGCAGATACTTCTCCGGCCCCGTCAGCTCCGCATTCTCCTTTACGCGGAAAGCGGGATAGTCACTGTGGCTTGCGGACATCATGAACCCGGTAAAGTCCTTCCTGGGAATACGGAAGGCCATCAGAGCCGACCCGTTGCGGGTCACATAGTACTTGCCCCCCACAGCCAAATCCCAAGTGCCGCACTCGCTCAGGCGGGTGTAGCCCTCCTGCTCCAGCGTCTGACGCAGATTCTCCACCGCGTGGAACCGGCTTGGACTCTCTCCAAGGAATGTAAGCAGATCTCTCATAAATATATCCTCCTTAAAATAATAGCAGATCCTCTAAATGAGCAAATTCGCAAAATAAACAAAGGCTCCCTCAAAAGTGGTAAGATGTGGGATGAACCGTCACCACAAGACCACAAAAGAGGGAAGCCTTATGGCAAACATGATAGCAGGA
>Ga0073906_1005229_pt1 | contig 11954 bp, 6 predicted proteins | sample Inofromicrocosms_FD_65485 | JGI IMG/M metagenome (GOLD analysis project Ga0073906, IMG submission 65485) | Mouse cecum microbial communities from Vienna, Austria - Inoculum for glucosamine and mucus D2O microcosms | ecosystem: Host-associated > Mammals > Digestive system > Large intestine > Cecum... | reverse complement strand
GGACTTGTAATTGAGATACAAAATGCCCTCGTTGGGGCTCACCCGTACGCCGGTGATGGAGGCGAGGGTGTTGTTCTCTCCGCTGATGAGCTCCTTGCACTGGGCGGCGATCTTGGACTCCAGGGTGGAGAACTTCAGGGGATTGGTGGTGCTTGCGTCGCCCCGGATGGGCTCGGCCTCGTTGCTCTCCACGGTGACGGAGAACTCCTTCCGGTAGCTCTTACTGCCCACGGTGGAGGTGATGGTGATGCGGGCGATACCGGGCGCTACACCATCTACGGTGAGGTTTGCGAGCGTACGGCCCGTGGCCCGGGCCACATTGGCCTTGTCCGTGGCGATGGTGAAGCTTGCGTTGCCGTCCACCGCGCCGAAGGTCTGGAGCCCCAGCTCCGCCACGTTGGCAAGGAGCACGGCCTCGTTCTCCTTGATGGTGATGGAATCGGTGGCGGTAACGATGCCGCTGACCACCACCTCGAAGTTCACCGGCGTGATGCCGTCGGCACTGACGGTCACCGTGGCCTTGCCGGGGTTGAGGCCCTTGATAAAGCCAGTGCGGCCGTCCGTGGAGCTGGTCACGGAGACGATGTTGGAGTCCGAGGACCGCCAGGCCAGGGGCCGGTTGTCGTCATTGGGCTGGATGGCGGCCAGGGCGGTGCGGCTCTCCTCCGGGTCCAGCAGCAGGCCGCTGGAGCCCATGGTCTGCCCGTTCACCGTGACCCGCAGGGCCAGGGGGGCGTCTGAAGCCTGGGCCCAGGTGCAAAGCGCCAGCACCAGCAGGCACGCCAGAGTCAGGGATGTGAATACTTTTTTCATACTGCGCTCCTTTTTACATATCGCAGGTTCTCTCCCTGCACAGGGATGCGGGAGCGGGCTGTGCCCGCCCCCGCAGAGTGGTTGGTTGCGTGTTTTGGAATCAGGGTCCAACCCAGACGTTGTCGGGATTGAGGACCTTGCCCTCCCAGGTGGCCTCAAAGTAGGGCCGGAGGACGGGCAGACCCGCGTCGTTGGTCCCGCTGTTGGTCAGCTTCAGCTCCAGCGTCACCTTGCTGCGGGTGGAGTAGCCGCTGCCATTGGCAATACGTCCGGAATTGAAGAGCGTGATCGTGTCTCCCACATCCAAACCGCTGAAACGAATGATGTAAGAGCTGGTGGCGGTGTTTCCAGGCACGTCTTTAACGCTCAATGCGCCCTTGTCTGCAGCAATGCCGCCCAGATCCTCCAGGATGCCCTTGGTGCCTGCCCCTCCAACTTTCCGTTGGACTACCGGGAAAGCGACATCCCCCTCCCCCTCGGGAGGGGCCCAGTACAGGTTCTTATCGAACAGGATCTCCACGTATCCAGTGATATTCGTTGTGCCGCCTTTATATTCCTCTGCGGAGGTGTTGACCTTGGTCAGCAGGGGAGGGTCTACCACAGGGCGGGTGATGTTGTCCAGGGCCTTGAAGGAGTCTCCGATGCCCGCCTCGCTGTTGACGTGGTAGGCCACGGTGAGAATCCAGTGTTTGTCACCGGGCTTCATGTTCTTGCTATGGTCCACAGTGAACATCTGGTTGCCGGTGCTGGGAGTCTTGTCGCCCTGGGCGGTGGGGGTGGAGTAGGAGTTGTTGCTGCGGATGATGAGGGCGATGGCATCCTTCAGGGACTGGCTGGCGTACACGTCGAAGACGGAGTAGCCGTCCCAGCTCCGGTCATCCCCAGGCACATAATCATTTTCTCCCGCACCGCTGCTGGCAGTGGCGTAGGTGTAGGGCTCCTTCATCGCGTCGATCACTGACATCCCCCTATAGGCCGGAGGAATACGCCCGGGCCACGCGGTGTTGGCGCTGAGGAGATAGCTCTTTTGCAGGGAGGGAATCTTATCCAGGTCCGTGCTGGTGAAGATGACATAGTTAAGGTTAGCGTCCACGTTGGTGGTTACATTCACCGCGCCGTTGCCCGCGTTTTGCAGGGTAATCTTCGGTCGTGCGATGGACCCGGTCTCAAACTGGTAGATATACACGTCAGACAGGGTCTGGGAAGAGCCGCGCAGGACAAAGTAGGCAAAATACTTGGTGTCCGGGAGCAGTCCCTTGGCGGTCACCTTCTCCACCTCAGAGTTGCCGCCGTAGTTGACTACACCCTTCTTGATCTGATCGTTGGTGTAGTTCTGGCGGTAGATGTCCATATTGCCGGGGCTGATGACTTTCTCCGGCTGTCCGCGGAGGTTGGTGTTGCCGTTCTCAGGGATCTTATCCCAGAGTTCGCCGTTGGTGAGGGGGTTGTTCTGCTGACCGGCGATGTTGGCCGCGGTGTGGATAACCGTCACCGGGGCCACCACCCAGTAGATGGTGCCCGCCCGGGTCATCTGGAGCTCCATGTCCACGAAGGTGTCGCCGGGGTTGAACTCCGGCCGGGAGGGGATGAACTCCGGCAGGCGGGTGTCAGAGAAGGAAGCCTTCATCTCCAGCTCCTTACCGCCGCCCTGGACGGTGCCGATAGAGGCGCCGCCGTTGTTGGCAATGCCGTTTTTCTGGAACTCATCCCACTTCTTGCGGGTCAGGCCGGTGGCCAGGTTATTGAGGTTGCTGCGGGTACCGGCGGAGACGTCCACGTAGAAGTTGACGTCACCGGTCCAGGTGTTCCGGTCATCAGCCACAGCGTCGGAGTCCTCAATGCGGGTGATGGAGACGGCGAACTCATAGCCCTTCTGCTCAAACTTGTTGAGCGCCGGGAACTGGGAGGCAGTGTACTTGTAGAAGTCCAGATCCAGGCTCTTGCCGCCCAGGGTCTCACCGGCGGCGGGGATGCTCAGGCTGCTGTTATTGATCTTCTGCCAGGTCTTCTCCCCGTTGACCCGGATATAGAGGTCGTAGTACATATCCCGGTCAGCCCACATCAGGAAGTCGTATCCCATGCCGTCGGCCACCTTCTCGGTGGAGACAGGGGTGGCCCGGAAGGCAAAATCGACAGGCACATCGTTCCCCTGGGCGTCCTTGGGCAAATCGGTGATGGCGAACTGCCGCAGGGACACCTGGGCAAACACCGTGGTAAAGACCGGCAGTACATGCCCGGCCTTCACGGAGTCGTCATCATGTCCGGCGGGATTGGGCTCGATCTTGTTCTGCTTGAGGGATGTGTCGGTGACATCGTGGATCTCGAAGTAGTAGATGCCGCCGCTGTCCAGGTTCACCGCGCTCTTGGGGATCGTGACCTCCACCTTGCCGTTGATGTTTTCCACCTTCGCCTGGGTGAAGTCCAGGACCCAGTCCTTGGTCTGGTTCTCCTTGACCGGCTCGGTATTGACCGTGACCTTCACCGGCTTGGGCTCGTCGCCCTGCTGGTAGAGCCAGATCGCGCCCGCAAGGGAGGTGGCCAGATCGCGGATGGCGTCCTCCTTCTCGGTGCCGGTGGAGGTCTTCACCTTCTCATAGAGCTGGACGAAGCCCTCGCCGCCGCCGGTGCTGTCATAGCGGACGTTCTCGCTGAACTCCAGGATGATGTCCGTGTCGGGCAGGGGGTCCTTGGTCTGGTCGCCGTTGTAGTCGCTGAAGCGCTGCTTGACGATGGGCATCCCCTCATCCTCCGTGTGGATGGTCAGGTACTCCACGCCCACGGAGTAGTTCCCCGCGGTGTCCTGGGCCACGTAGTAGAGGACATAGCTCTTCTCCGGCTCCAGGCCGGTGACGTTGATGTTCCCCTGGAGGTTGTTGCCGCTGACGCGGACGCTGCCGTTCTTCAGCGCACCCAGACCGGAAATAATCTGCAGGATGGAGTACTCGTCATTGAGGTCCACGCTGCTCTGATCCATACCGGGGCGGGGCTTGGGATAGTCGGTGCCCTCCTCGACCACGGCCCAGTAGACCGTGCCCGGCTCGCTGAGGCCGAAGGTCAGCCCCACGCTGTTGTTGGCCACCTTGTTGACGGTGGGAGCCATGGTGAAATAGGGCGGCGTCTCGTCGGAGGTGGTAAAGCTCAGCTTGGTAACCGCGCCCTTATTCATGCCGTCGGCGTCCACCAGCCAGAGGTAGAGGTCATAGGTAGTCTGCTCCTCCAGCGTCACGTCGTTGACGCCGAAGATGGTCTCCACGTTCTTGGTGACGTCCATGACGCCGTATCCCAGAGCGCCGGAGACGCTGGCATTGCGGAACTCCTCCTCCGTGGGCTGCTGGGCCCCGGCGGGCAGGAGGGCGTAATAGAGCTTGCAGTCCTTGGTGGGCATGACAACCACCTGGCTCATGGTGGGCGGCGTGTCCACGGTGGACATGTAGGGGTAGCCGTTGGCAAAGGCGGGGACGGAATCATCCGGCGTGGTGAAGGAGACCACCTTCGTCGGGCTCTGGACGCCCCGGTCGTCCACCAGGACGGCGGAGAGGTAGTAGTTGGTGCCGGGCTTGAGGCCGGTGATGCGTACGCTCACCTCGTCGTTGCCCTTGGGGATGGCCACGTTGCCGTTCTTGACGGCGATGGAGCCGTAGGTGGGGTTCTTGATGAGGTCCTCGGTGGCGATGGAGCCGTCGTTCATGTCGCTGACGCCCCAGTAGACGGTGCCCTTCTTGTTGGTGGCGAAGATGGCCTCAACAGAGGTGGGGGCCACGTCGGCGGCCTCGGGATACCCGGCGAGGATCAGGGGATCGAGGGTGGACTCCTCCGCGCCCACGGCGTCCATCTCCTCGCCGTGGATGATGGCAGTGATGCCGGGACGGATGATGATCTCGTCGGGGAGCTGCTCCACGGTACAGCCAGGGGCGTTGACCACCAGCTTCGTAATATCGCCCTCGCCGGTGACATCGGTGGCGGTGTCAAGGTTGAGCTCCTTGACCACTGCGCCCCGGGAGATGAGCACGTCGGAATCCGTGGCAGCCTCGTCCACGGTGAGCTTTTTCACCGTGCCCTTTGCGGCCTGGACCAGGGAGTTGGGGGTCTTGTTGACGACCTCCTCAATGCGGCCGGCCACATCCAGGCGCAGGCCGCCCTCCTCCTCGCCGGTGCCCTCAAGGGAGATGTACTTCAACCCCATGCCGTCAGGGGTGTTGTCCTCGATGTAGGCGTTGGTGCGCACGGTGGTGCGGCCGATCTCGGTGATGCCGTCGGCCTGGACGGTGACGGTGTTCTCGTTGAGGTTGTCCACCAGAAGCTCGTCGGCGGTGACGTTCCGCAGGAGGATACTGGCCTGACCGCTCTCGCTCTCGCCGCCGCCGCTTGCGATGATGCGGCCCAGGACGGTGACGTTCTCCAGCTTCACGTCCCCGAGCCCCACGCCGCCGGTGATGTAGAGGTCACCGCTGATGATGGAGTCCCGGAGGGTCACGCCGGGGGAGGTGATGGTGACATTGCCGTACACGCCGCCCAGGGCGTAGTCGCCCTCCTCCTGGAGGGGGGTGCCGATGATGCGGGTGAGCATGGCGGCCATCTCGCCCCAGGAGATCTCCTTCTGGGGGCGGAAGGTGCCGTCGTCATAGCCGCCGATGAGGTAGTGCTCCAGGGAGGCCTTGACCGTGCCGTGGGCCCAGGAGCTGATGTCCCGGGCGTCGGCGAAGTCCAGGAGCTCCCCCGGGGACTCCTGGAGCATCATGTTGCGCCCCAGGACGGTGGCCGCGGTCTCCCGGGTGAGGGTGTCGTTAGGGGAGGCCGTGGTGGGCGAGGTGCCCAGGATGTACTTGGCGTTGTAGGCGATGCCCACATCGTCATAGAACCAGTCGTCCTCCTCCACGTCGGTGAAGGGGGTGGGGCCCGGCTCATGGTAGCCGTAGGCCCGGTTGGTAATAGCCATGAAGTCGGCCCGGGTGAGGGCCTGGTCGGGGTTCCCGGTCTGGTCGGAGCGGATGACGCCCCACTCCACCAGCTGGGAGAGGTAGTCGTCCGCCCAGTGGGCCCGCGCCGTGCCCACGAGGCCGGGGACGCCCGGAAGCAGGCCCAGCGTCAGCGCCGCGGCCAGCAGGAGGGACACCGCCCGGACCCGCAGGGACCGGCCTGTCACATGCTGTGTTTTTTGCATAGAGTGCTCCTTTCTGTTCGTTGGGGTGCGATCTATCAAAAAAGTGGCCGCGCCGCTTTTTTGAACAAAAAATAACTGAGTTCAACGGCAGAGGGGCCGTAGGGGCCCCATCAACGGGGAACCGCTCTCACCGCACGCCGCCCACCTGGATATTGAACACCGCCTTGCGGATAAAGAACTCCTCGTCCTGGATGAGGTCGACGAACTTGGCGGCGTAGAGGGGCCGCTCGTCTCCGCTGGGGAGCTGCCGCAGGACCCGGAAGCGGACCAGCAGCGGCTCGTCCGTGACCACCAGCACCATCTCGGCCACCTCGCCGATGTCCAGGGGCTGGGCGCAGTAGAAGGCCACCCCGCCGCAGCTGAGGTCGTAGCCCCACACGGTCCGCCGCCCCTGCCAGGCGCCGGAGACGGGGTAGATGACGCTCCTGAAATTGGTCTGGATGCGCAGGTTCTCCCTTGCCTCGGGCCCAAGGTCCGCCGTGGTGCGCACGGCCAGACGGTTCCCCCGGCGGCGGGTGACGACGCCCCGGTGGGCGATGGAGCTGTCGTCCAGGCCCACCATCTGCACCTCCGCCCCGCCGGCAAGGCCGGGGAGGGCGGCGAGCTCCTCCCCGTTCTCCTCCGGCAGCCGGAACTGGAGGGTGGAGGCGTTGGGCAGGTTCTCCAGCACCCCCTGGGTCAGGGGGACGCCCTCGGCGTCCAGAATCAGATAGAGCAGTTCCATCAGCTCTCTCCTTTCTCTGCGGCCTCCACAGCCGCGGCGGCGGCCCGGGCCTCGGCCTCCTCAGCCTGGGCAGCGGCGATAGCCGCCTCCTTCATGGCCTGCCGCTCCCGGCGGGCCTTGTCCGGGTCCGCGGGGTCGAAATTGAGGAAGTACACATAGATCTCCACGATGGCCCGGTACAGGGAATCAGGGATCTCCTGCCCCAGGGACAGCTGGGACAGCATGGTGGCCAGGGAGGTGTCCTCGTAGACGGGCACCCCGCTCTCGGAAGCGACCTCTACAATCTTCTCCGCCAGATAACCCATGCCGGAGGCCACCACCACCGGCGCGCCGCCGCCGTCGTAGCGCAGGGCCACCGCCCTGCCGGAGGCGTCGCGGGAACGATCACGCCTTGACATCGATACTGCTCCCTCCTTCAAAGATTTTGGGGAAGACCGCGGAGATGGGCAGCGGCTTCTCCATGGGCCGCACCTGGACGCTCATGGCGGTCATGCCGTTGTCGGTGAGGATGCGCGTCAGCTCCGCCTGCACCGTACTTGCGAAGGGGGCCATGGCGTAGGGGCAGTAGAGCTGGAGGTCCACGTTCTCCTTTTGGCAGGAGAGGACCATGTCCAGGAAGCCCAGCCCCTGGATATCCATCTTAAAGAGGAACCGGATGGTGTTGTCCCGGCCCTCCCGGCCCTGCTTGAGGTTCTCCTCCGCGTCCGGGTCCACCCACAGCTCGCTGAACATCAGCTTCCCCTCCCAGTCCAGGGGGATAATCATGTGGTTGAGGGGCATATAGACGCTCTGGTTGATGAGGAAGGCGGAGACGATGTTGCGAAAGGAGTCCTGGGCGTCGGCCCCCGCGCCGCCCCGGAGGGCCCGCTGGGCCGCCTTGGCAAGCTGGTTTGCGAACTGGTCGGTCTCCGATGCCTTGGTGAAGGTGTTGTGCTCCACCGCGTGGAGGAGGGCCGCGTCGCTGAGGTCCCCCAGCTTCTCCCGGATGGGGGCGTGGGCGCTGAGCTGGTGGAAGGCCTGGAGGAGGCTCTCCCGGGACCCGTTCTCATACCGGGCCACGTCCAGGGCGAGCATGGAGATCAGCGTCCGGGACAGGCCCATGTCGTTGGTCCGGGAGGTGTAGTTGGAGAGGAAGGGGAGGATGCTCCCCTGGAGGAGCTTGAGGGCGGCGGTCCGGTCCCCGGAGGAGAAGTGCTCCTGGAGCTCGGAGACCATGGGCAAAAGCTTATTGCCGAAGCTCGCGGGCACCGCCCGGGTGAGCCGGGTGAGGGTCCGCAGGAGGTTGCCCTGAATGTGCTGGGAGGAGGAGTAGTCGCTGTAGCGCTTCAAAAACTGGAGGATGGAGCCGCGCAGCACCTCCGACTGGCTCTTCCCGTAGGCCTCCCGCAATACGTTGAAGAGGGGGCCGGTGAAGCGGTTGCCGGACTGGACCTGGTTCTGGAGGAAGGCGGCGAATTCGCCCTCGTCCATCTTCAGCATGGCCATGAGCTCGGCCATGTCCACGGCCATGCCCTCCCCCATGCCGGAGGAGACCACGGTGCCCTGATAGGCCCGCATGAGCTCGGTCATGGAGGCGGCCATGTCGGGGCTGTCGGCGAGGCGCTGGAGGAAGGCGGCGAAGTTGGAGTCGTATCGCAGCGCGCGGCCGCTGCCGGCGGCGTCGCCGGCGTCCTGCCGCTCGGTGCGGTTGTCGCCCCGGGTCACCCGGGTGGGGTCCGCGGCGTTTTGCAGGCGGGGGTCGTTGGGGATCACCGGCATGTTCCGGTTGATATTGGCATTTTCGTGCCCGGGTACCGGGTTGGTCACGCCCAGCAGGTCTGGCATATGTGACACTCCAATCCAAAATAAAAATATAACGCGGTCAGAAAGCGGGATACCCTAACAGGATACCCCTTTTTGACCGAGCCGTCAATAAAAGTTTGCAGGCGTCTTAATTTTTTGTCCGGTCCTGCCGATATCCACTTTGACGAAGTCATCGCGGGGGTCACTATGCCCTTTTTTGAGACGCCCCCCGCGGGAACACCAAAAGAATTCAATCTTTATGAAGAGGTGGCTTATATGGGCAGTGGCAACGACAGCATCCTGGATATGTATTTGTATGAGACGAACACGCTTCTCGAGCAGCTCGACGGGATCCTGCTGGCGGCCGAGCAGGCGGATACGTTCTCCGACGACAGCGTCAACGAGATCTTCCGTATCATGCACACGATCAAGGGTTCCTCGGCCATGATGGAGTTCAACTCCCTCATGACGGTGGCCCACCGGATCGAGGATCTCTTCTTCATCATCCGGGAGAAGACCATCGACGTGGTGCCGGAGGCCCTGCGGCCGGAGCTGTTCGACATGATCTTCCAGGCCGTGGACTTCTTCCGCGGGGAGATCGAGAAGGTAGAAAACGGGGAACCCCTCTCCGTGTCTATCGACAGTATTGTGGACAAAATTAATAGTCTGATTGATAAAATTCAGGGTGGAGGCGGCGCGGAAAAACCCGCCGAGGCGCCCCCCGCCCCCGCCGGGGCCCCCCCGTCCGCCGGAGAGGAGCCCCCTGCGGAGAGTCCTGCGGGAGAGGCCCCCGTCCCCTCGGACAAGGCCTACCCCTTCGGCATCCACGCCTTCTTCGACGAGGGCAGCGGCATGGAGAACCTGCGGGCCTTCATGATGCTCAACGGCATCCGGGACTACTGCTCCGATTTCATCTGCTATCCGGAGAACGTGGAGAGCGACTCCTCCACGGCGGAGATCATCGCGGACCAGGGCTTTTTGGTGTGGTTCCGCACCAAGGAGGACCGGGACGGCGTGGTGCCGGCGGTGAAGAACGCGGGGAGCGTGCGCTCCTACCAGAGCGTAGACGCCAAGGCCGAAGAGCCCAAGAGCGCCGCCGCTCCCGCACCCGCCCAGGAGGCTGCGGCCCCCGCCGCCGCCCCTGCCCCCGCCGCACCTGCGGCAAAAGCCGCTCCCGCACCCGCCGCGGCTTCCGCCGGGGCCCCCCACCCCAAGGAGAGCCTCATCAGCGTCAACCTCTCCAAGCTGGACCAGCTCATGGCCGTGGTCAGCGAGATCGTTATCACCGAGTCCATGGTCACCTCCTCCCCGGACCTCAAGGGGCTGCGGCTGGACAACTTTACCAAGTCCGCCCGGGACCTGCGTAAGCTCACCGACGACCTCCAGGACGTGTCCATGTCCCTTCGCATGGTCCCCGTCTCCAGCACCTTCCAGAAGATGAACCGCATCGTGCGGGACATGAGCAAGAAGCTGGGCAAGCGGGCCAAGCTGACCCTGATCGGCGAGAATACCGAGGTGGATAAGACCATCGTCGACGGCATCGGCGACCCCATCATGCACATCGTGCGCAACTCCATGGACCACGGCCTGGAGGAGACGGAGGCCGAGCGCATCGCCGCCGGGAAGGACCCGGTGGGGGAGATCATCCTCTCCGCCCGCCACACCGGCAGCGAGGTCATCATCGAGATCAAGGACGACGGCAAGGGGGCCGACACCCAGGCCATTTTGAACAAGGCCATCCGTCAGGGCCTGGCCGACCCGGACCACGAGTACAGTCAGAAGGACATCCTGGGCTTCATGATGATGCCCGGCTTCTCCACCAACACCCAGGTCACCGAGTTCTCCGGCAGAGGCGTGGGCATGGACGTGGTGAAAAAGAACGTGGCCGATGTGGGCGGCACGGTCTCCATCTCCAGCGAGTGGGGCCGCGGCATGACCACCACCCTGAAGATCCCTCTGACCATGGCCATCATGGACGGCATGGAGGTCTCCGTGGGCTCCACCCTCTTCACCATCCCCATCAACAGCATCATCTCCAGCATCAAGGTCACGGAGGCCGACATCATCTACGACCCCGCCCGGGGCGAGATGACCAAGCAGCGGGACAACTACTACCCCGTGGTCCGGGCCAAGGACCTCTTCCAGATCCCCGACGGACGGGACAACGTGGAGGAGGGCATCCTCATCTGGGTGGAGGCCGGGGAGAAGAGCTACTGCCTCTTCGTCGACGAGCTCCTGGGGGAGCAGCAGATCGTGGTCAAGCCCCTGCCGCCCTATGTCAACAGCTTCAACGTGAAGGATTACGGCATCTCCGGGTGCAGCATCCTGGGAGACGGCAGCATCAGCCTCATTCTGGACATGGCCAACGTCTACAACGGCAATGTCCAGGGGGCGTTCTAAGAAGGCGAAGAAGGGAGTTAGGCAAATATGTCTGAACATACGGAAAACAATATGGACCTTACGCCGGCGGCCGCCGGCGTCACGGACGAGGATCTGGAGAGCCAAAGCACCCGCTATATGATCGGCATCTCCGACGGCCTGCGCTACGGCATCGACGCGGAGAAGGTGGAGACCATCCTCACCGACCACACCATTACCCATATGCCCTGCGTGCCCGAGTACGTGCGGGGCATTGTGAACCTGCGGGGGCAGATTCTGCCGGTCATCGACCTGCGCCTGCGCCTGGGCAAGCCCCCCAAGGACGGGTGCATCATCATGGTAGTCAATGTGGGCAGCGAGTCGGTGAGCATCCTGGTGGACTCGGTGGAGAAGATGGTCGCCGTGCCCCACAGCATCATCCTCCCCATGCCCACCCAGAACCATCAGAAGATTATCTCCGGCATGTGCTCCCTGCCGGAGGGCGGCACGCTGCTGATCTTGGACTGCGAGCTGCTCCTGCACGGATAATCCGCCGGGAGAAAGAAAGGATGCAACTATGCCGCTGACCGCCATTGCAGAGGAGGATTTCCGCCGCCTCGTTAAATTCATCCACCAGTACTACGGGATCGACCTGAGCCAAAAGAGGCAGCTGGTCACCAGCCGGCTCAGCTCCTTCGTCTCCCAGAAGGGATACCGGGACTTCGGCCCCTTTGTGACGGCCCTCCTTAAGGAGAAGAACCCCGCAGATATGGAGGCGGTGCTCAACCGCCTGACCACCAACTACACCTTTTTCATGCGGGAGACGGAGCACTTCGAGTTCTTTAAGAGCACGGTGCTCCCGGAGCTGGTGCGCCGCCATCAGAAGGACAAAGTGATGGCCATCTGGAGCGCCGGGTGCTCCAGCGGGGAGGAGCCCTACAACCTCTCCATCTACATCAAGGAGTTCCTGGGGGCCCAGGCGGCCCAGTGGGACACCCGTATCCTCGCCACCGACATCTCTCAGAAGGCCCTGACCACCGCCAAAAAGGGGGTCTACGAGCTGCCGGACACCATCCCTGCCCCCTGGAAGAAGCGCTATTTCACCCCCGTGCCGGG
>Ga0073906_1005228_pt1 | contig 11955 bp, 7 predicted proteins | sample Inofromicrocosms_FD_65485 | JGI IMG/M metagenome (GOLD analysis project Ga0073906, IMG submission 65485) | Mouse cecum microbial communities from Vienna, Austria - Inoculum for glucosamine and mucus D2O microcosms | ecosystem: Host-associated > Mammals > Digestive system > Large intestine > Cecum... | reverse complement strand
ATCCTATAACCAGACTGCATAAGGTAGTAGCCGGAATCTGGCATAATTAGTTTACTCATGATAAAATCCTTAAGCAGTGCTTAAATTAAATACTGTCCGGGCTCCACCATCCATACAACCGGCATGATCCAATCGGAGAAGGTGTTAAACGCAGACAGCAGCTTCTTCCAGCCTCTTTTACGCAATTGGGGAGATATGCAGATGTTCCCGCAGCCACATAATAAGAACTTGCGTTCGGTGAACAATTAACCCCTCCGCTATAGCCCCCTACATTTACCGCCCTGTCTCCCTGATGGAAGATATACGAAGGTGTAGAATCCTTTTTTTCTTTGCATAGCGTAACATAGCCGCCCGCACCAACATATTCGTTATAAGATATATCCTCAGTGTTTCCGGTAAATGCTGTCATCGATTCCACCAGCATTAGACCAAGCAGTCCCGCACTGATGAATCTTTTTCCATGTTTTAACTTAAAAATCTGTTTTTTGAACATAATGCTTATCTCTTTTTTAATTTTAAACAGTACTGTCTCTTTTTAACTTTACTGTACAACACTTTGGGAAACAAAATTAAAAATGGTTTTTTTTCTAATTTCCAGACCTTTAAAATTCCCGTCAGATAACCATGCCTTATTACATGTTCTTTTGTTCTACCTTTTTATCCCCGTTCGAATCAGTCAGATTCCCCGCTTGTTATATAGCGGATCCCTTATCTTACAATCTTCCTACAGATTCTACACATTTTTGAATACATACGCTATCGTATTCTTACAATTACATGAGACTCTCTTAAAGACCTGCCTTATACAGACATCCACAAAGCACCTTTCCTGACCATTTAGACAGGATTGTTTCTACTATCAAGCCGCGGATTATACAGCAGCCTCCATACGCAATGCAGCCATGGCACCAATACTTTAACAGCAAAACAGACTACGGGTTTTGACATACAGAATAGATATTATCCCCTGTTTTCCGGATCTATCTGAGGGAGTTCGTAAGACTCTTTTTGAAACTTTCCGTATTCTCGGCATGCAGTTATTTCCTATACCAAGTACCGAAGCGCTCTGTTACGATGCATTTCACGATTAACCGCCATTCTGATGATGAACTGCACGTCGATAGTATCATCTGCTTCGGCATGTTTTCTTTTTCTTCGTCTATATTTTTATAAACCAAATCCCACACAGGTACCTGCCTGCACTCTGCGACCTCGTACTCTAAAGTCTGATCCGGAAGATACAAAATTACTTTTCCATGCCCTTTTCTGAATTCATCATCCTGATACTTCTCCAGATTACTGAACATACTTCCATCTTTCATATGATGGCCGTACATGATCACCTTACGATCGGTAAAATCAGCACGATTCCTGCAATCCAGAAAAATGCTTCCAGCGATATTCGCTTTTTTATCAAATGTATAATGCAGATAATACTCATTGTCCTCTCCCTGTACCACAGGGTAGTCTACACCAATTCCCGGAATCTGTATCCACGCCACAATGTCCTCATTGATTGCACAAAGCCCGTCAAAATCAATCTGCACAGTATCTTCCATATCCTTTTGTAAATCCCTTATCTTGCTGCCATCTGCTTCTACAGTACCCTTATCTGTTTTCTCAATCCTATATTTCTGTAATTTCTGATACTCTAAAGCCGCCTCATGGTATTTGGCCCATGTCTGAAATAGATATCCTCCTGCTACCAGAAGGATGATACTAAAAACAGCCAGAAATCCATATTCTAATTTTCTGCTCATAACTGATTCCTCCAAATTCATTCCAATGAAAAAAGCTGCCATACCAACGCTTTTCGTCAGTACGGCAGCTTTCTATCTTTTGGCTACTTTTTTATTATTTCATTTTTACATTCTCTTCCTATAAATCCGGACTGCTACGGCCACGATTCCTGCCAGTGCCACTAATAAAACCACTATCGGAATCCAAAGATTTGTGGTATCTCCTGTCTGCGGCACATCTGGTGTTTCTACAGGCGGCGTTTTCGGTTTCTCTGGTTCTTCAATCAGTTTTACGGTCTGGCTTTCTGCCGTGATATCCTCATGGCTTGTCACTTCCACATCCTTTTCTCCCTTATCCGCTTTGACTGTGACATACAACTTCTCAAACACGACCAAATCATGGCCTTTTAGCCCCGTAGCATCAAAGGTAAATGGAACATCTAAGATTCCTTCTGCAGTTTCCGGCCGGAAGGTCGTCTCTGATGTAACAGGTTTTCCATTTACCAGCACTTCTTTCCCGGTCTCTTTATCCATCAAAGTGCCTACCAAACGGTAATCTCCAGCAGTCAGGCCTTTAAAGGCAACCGTATCAATGAGCTTCGTTTCCTTCTCGGCAAGGGCTTCCTGATCCCCGTCTTTTCCGTCTTTGGCTGTGGTGCCGATCTCCGGGAAATAGATGCTTTGTTCCGGCGAATTGATATCTGCATGTACTGCCACTTCCTTCTCCTGATAAGAGACAGATTCAAAAGCAACGATTGTTTTCCCCCTTAACGCGCTGGCATCAAAAGTAAAGGTCAGTTCCTCCATGCCTTCCGCTTCTTTCGGTGTGAAGGTTTTTTCGGAAGTAACGGGTTTTCCATCTACCAGTAAGGGTTCCCCGGTCTCTTTATCCATCAGAGTTCCGGTCAGCTTATATTCCTGCCCTGGCACCAGATGATAGGATACCGTATCGGTAATCGTCAGCTCTTTCTTAGCCGGGGCTGTCTTGCTTCCGGTTTCCGGGCAGGAAGCTTTCGTGCCAATCTCTGAGAAATAGATGCTCTGTGGAACGGATTCGATATCCGCATGAATGGCAATCTCCTTGTCCTCGTAGAATACTGATTCAAATACCACGATTGTTTTTCCTGCCAGGGCACTGGCATCAAAGGTAAAGGAAAGTTCTTCGGTGCCTTCTGCTTCTTTCGGTGTAAAGGTTTTCTCTGCGGTGATCGGTTTGCCGTCTACAAGCAGAGGTTCCCCGGTCTCTTTATCCATCAAAGTTCCGGTCAATTTATATTCTTTCCCTGGAATCAAACGGTAAGAGACTGTATCGGTAATGGTCAGTTCTTTCTTCGGCGGTGCCGTCTGGCTCTCCGTCTCAGGACAGGTAGCCTTCGTACCGATTTCCGGGAAATAAATGCTTTGCGGCTCCGATTCAATGTCTGTATGGACTGCGACTTCCTTTTCCTGATAAGAGACTGATTCAAAGGCAACGAGCGTTTTTCCCTGCAGTGCGCTTGCGTCAAAGGTAAAAGAAAGTTCTACCGTCCCTTCCGCCTCTTTAGGTGTAAAGGTCAATTCCGAAGTAATGGGCTTCTCATCTACCAGTAACGGTTCCCCGATCTCTTTATCCATCAGGGTTCCAGTCAGTTTATATTCTTTTCCGGGAACCAGGTGGTAGGATACCGTGTCAACAATCGTAAGCTCTTTCTTTGGCAATGCCATCTGGCTATCTGTTTCCGGGCAGGTGGCTTTGGTGCCGATCTCCGGGAAGAACATCTGCTGCCGTTCTTCCTCCAGGTCTGCATGGACAGCCACTTCTTTTTCTTCAAAGGTAACGGATTCGAAGATGACCGTCTTTTTGCCTTTCAATTCCCTGCCGTCAAATTCAAATACTACATCTACCGTGCCATCGATTGTTTCCGGTGTAAAGGTCGTCTGTGCGGTAATCGGTTTTTCATTAATCAGGAGCGGTTCCCCGGTCTTCTGGTCCATTAAGGTTCCCATGGCAGTATATTCCTGCTCCGGAATCAGACCTTTGAAAAAAATGGTATCCGTAAGCATTACTGTTTCATCTGCGTTTGCGATATTTTCTCCCGTGTCAGAGTCCGCTGCTGTGGTACCAATCTCCGGGAAGGCCACCTGCTGGTCTGTATCTTCAATATCTGCATGGACCGCAAGTTTTAAATCCTCCTGATACAGCGTCTCAAATACAACAGTGGTCTTGCCTGCCAGGGAAGTTGCATCAAACGTAAACGTAACTTCTACTTTTCCGTCCGATTTTTTTGCTTTAAAGGTCTTTTCGGAAGTGATCTCTTTTCCATCAATCAGGATAGGGGTGCCGTCCTCAGCGTTCATCAGCGTGCCGACAATCTTATATTCCTTCCCCTTCTTTAACCCGGAATACTCTACGGTATCAACGATGGTAACTTTTTCTTTTGGAGCGCTCATATGGGAATTGGATTCTTTATCCAGAGCCGTCGTTCCGATTTCAATCCGGTCATCGGTTAATGTGCCTAAGTCTACCGTGACAGAATCTCTGTATACGCTCACATCAAATTTTAAAAGATCCAGTCCTTCATTACTCTCGCAGGACTGTTCTTCCAGGGTGTAGGTATCATAGATCAGAGCGCCTTTTGCATCATCCGGCTCTGAGGAACCAAACCAGATGCCGTCCTCGCAGGTTTCCCCCCGGTTGGTGTTCTGGGTATGCTTGTTCCATTCAGAAGACGTACTTGCATATCCGTTCTTGTCCGTTACAATGGTGTGGCTCTCTCCGGTAGTTTTGGACGTAATGGAAAATGGCACATCCGCAAGCCGGTTCATATCCCCGTCTGAGATCTTGACAAATTCTAAGTCTCCCCGGATGACCTGGTTGTAGATGGAGTTTTCCTCAGCAGTCAGTTCCACGAACTTTTCATTCTCCACAATGTCAAATTCCAGAACCTTTGCGCCGTCTTTTAAATAGCCTTCCGGAGCCTTGATCTCTTCTACTTTATAATGGCCAAAGGGAAGAGTATCCTTCTTTGTGGAAGCAAGGCCGTTCTTATCAGTTTTAATGGTGATCACGCTTTGGCCTTTGGTATACATCTTCCCGTCTACAAGTACCGGATGTTCGCTCAGTGTCGTGATGGAGAATTCCGCATTTTCCAGTGTGGCACCGCCCTGTGCCTCCGGCTTCTTGGTCTCCAGATCCCGCTTCTGGATCTTCACACCACCCCGGATAACCTGATTATAAAAGGACTTTTCTTCCGAAGTAAGATCTACAATCTTGCCGTTCTCCGTGATATCAAACTCTACAGGCGAACCGGTGCCATTGAGATATCCCTTTGGTGGGTTGGTCTCTTCGATTTTATAATGGCCGTAAGGAAGTATATTATTGGCAGTAGCAACAGAACCGTTCTGGTCTGTTTTTAGCGTCAATACGACTTCACCCTTTTTATACAGCTTGTTATTCACAAAAACCGGATGTTCACTGAGATTGGTGATAGCAAATTCCGTACTCTCCAAAGTTGCGCCGCCCTGCGGTGTCGTTTCTTTTGTTTCCGCATCACGTTTCTGGATCTTTACACCGCCACGGATGACTTTATTGTGCATGGAAACGGCATCAGCGGTCAGGTCTACAATTTTTTTGTTTTCTGTAATGTCAAACCCGATGGCTTTGGAACCTTCTGTCAGATATCCGGTTGGCGGATTGGTCTCTTCCATCTTATAATGTCCAAAGGGCAGTATATTGTCAGCAGTGGAGGCAAGCCCTGCTGAATTTGCGGAGATGTTCAGGACTGTCTGGCCGTTGGTATAGGATTTCCCATTCACGACAACCGGATTGCTGTTTAATGAGACAATGGCATACTTTGTATTTTCTAACGTAGCGTTTCCCTGTGCCTCCGCGTTTTTAGTTTCCAGATCACGCTTCTGGATCTTCACACCGCCACGGATGACCTGATCCGAAACAGAATAACGGTTTGCACCTGTAAGGATGGCCGTATTCCCGCTCTCTGTGATCTGCGCGACGTATAAGCCGGTCAGTTTCTGGGAACTGTTATTCTCCTGAAGGTACGCGCCTTCCAGAAGATACCCCTGCGGAGCCTGCTTTTCTTCTACGGTGATCGTCCCCAAAGGAAGGATCACTTTGCCGCCTTGGGTGTAAAAAGCATCCCCGGAAACTTTATAAGTCTCACTAAGAGAAGTCACATAATGGGTCTTTCCGGCACTGTCCTTTTCCGCTTTTGTCTGGGTGACCCAGGTACGAGTCGGACTTGCAGGCAGGTTATCCTTTGTATAAAGCCCGGCGTAATATTTCCACTCAAACCGGGCGCCTGCCAGAGATGCGGCCCCCTGTGGAATGCCGTCTTTTAGTTCCATATCAATTTTTAAGAGTTCCAAAATCGTTGTGGTGATTTTGGGCTGATCCTGCACGGTCAGAACCGCAGTGCCCCCAGTCGTCACATTCAGGGAATACACCTGTGTATCCATTTGATACCCCTTTGGAGCCGTGGTTTCCTTCACATAATAGGTTCCCTCGTTTACCTCAATGGTTCCGGTATTCCCGCTGCCATCAGTCGTAAGTGTTCCTACCTGATTGGAACAGCCCTGGTCGGCGTAAACAGAATAGACAGCTCCCTCTAAAGAATAGCAGTTATTATCGCTGGTGATCGCAGCATTTGCGCTTTCCTTTTTGAGCCGCCCTTTCCCTGAAAGCGGCTCTGCGAAAAACTGCCCCACATCCTGTCCGTTTCCCTTATAGATGTATCCATAACAGCGGTACTTGCCCGCATTCTTTCTTGCAAAGTCCTCTGCCTTTGCGTAAACATCATCCTGTACACTCTGCGGAATGATCTCATATCCGGCATGGGTCTTACTACAGTTCCATCCAAGATAGGTACTCATCCTACGCCAGAGGATGCATTGCTCCAGGAGGTATTTCTGCTCTCTGGATAAGGGATTGGATGATGCGTACTGCCGGATGTATTCCAAACAGAGCGCAATATCCGTGATCTGCTCCTGGGTCATCTCGGTAGCTGCGTCACATTTCGTTTTATAGCCGGATTCAAAATCAATATTGATGTCAATACAATAGACGTTTTCATTTCCGGCTGTCATGATCCGCTCGTTGAGCTGGACAAGTTCTGCCCCGTTGTCTGCGACTTTGATCACGGAGCCCGCTAAGTCCACGTCATCCACATAGACCTGTTCCGCGGCATAAACAGGGAAACCGCCAAGCAGGGCCGAAACCGCAAGGATAAAAGACAAAATACTTGCGGTAAATGTTTTGTACTTTTTCATAAAACTATATCCTTTCATTTTCTGCTTCTAAAAACACGTCAAAATCAGGCTTTTTAAAAGCGTGGTTTATAAATGTACTGCTGTAAACAAATGTTTTCTACTCACATTTATTTCAACAACTGTTTCCTGATTTTCAAAAAAGAAATCTCTTATCGGCGGAGCCCGTATCCACATTTCTGTCCCTCCTTTCTTCTGGCTCTTCATCAGGCCATACAAAAAGGGAACTGCACGTCTCTACAGTTCCCTTTTTGTATGATCTGATTATTTTTACTGATAAGCTTTAATTTCCAATGGCAGATTTTCCGTAAATTGCCAGACTATTTTTACGCTGCTTCCTGTCCATATTCAAACGGGTCGCTGCGCAGGTTCCAGTCATCGATCCCTTTATAGTTTTCTTTCCAAATCCCCTTAGAATCTATGTCCCATACCGCACGGTTACAGGTGATGGAAAGTTCCTCGCAGATCTCATAGAGTTTCAAACACCCTCCCCGGATATGCTCACGCTTTTCCTTCTTTTTCGGACATTCCCTTCCATCCCAGGTGCATTCCTTACATTCCTTTCCATAGTCCTCCCTGCAGTCCACACCCATGAATTTGTCCATGTCATTTGCTTCTATGACTTCTTTAAGCCCACATTTCTTTAACCGCCTAAGAAGCAGTTCCAATTCTTTATAATTCATGACTCCTGGGTTTCCAATATAGGTTTCCCCGGTCCGCTGATGGGCAATCTCTGCTTTTAAGATTCCTTCTGTCACATAAACTCTTTGGAAATCCCTATCTCCGGAAAAACCCACCGGGCTTCCGGGGGAACACCCTTTTTTCAGCTTGGCACTGCTCAGCCATACATATTTACGCTTCCCATAGGGAACATCCAGCCGGATCTGAAAAGCGATCAAAAAACCATCCTCTGTCCAGACCGGGCAGAGATAACCGCTGTTCTTCTTATAAAACGCGATCTCCCAGTCTCCCTGCCGGTTGACAAAGAAGCCCGGCACACCTTCTAAAGCACACCCTTGTTTGATGAGCTGCCTTGCGATTGCTACGGAATCCTCTGCACGGGTACTCCGGTAGCCAAGACGCTCCATCCTGAAAATCTCATCCTCTGTCAGCCCCCGCCGTTCTAAGTCTTTCTTATGGCAGGCTGATAATTTTAACAGCCTTACTAATTTCCGATAAGTAAAATCCCTATTCTCATAATCCACAGGCTCTGCTATTTGTTCCCTGCATCTTTCTTTCCGCCGCTTTACTTTCCTTTGCCGCATCTGATACTCCTGGTAGCCTAACGGAAGTTCCTCCTGTATCTGCCAGTAGGCTTTCTTATAGCGCTCTTCTCCATAGATTCCCTTCAAATCCGCATAGAGCGTGAGCATGTTGCCTGCTGCCCCGCAGTGGAAACAATGGTATACATTCATGAGACTGCCGTTTTTTATGACGTTAAAATTACATTTTCCTCTCTCATCCCCGCAAAAAGGGCAGACCACGTTATAAGAGTCCTCATCACCGCCGGGGAGCCTTTTGATTCCCAGAAGTACGCCTACATCCGTGATCGTAAAAGGTTTTGCTCTCATCTGTTTCACCTCTGATAAAGAAAAACATGGCCCCATTCATCTTAGGACCATGTTTGATTCATTCTTATGCTGCCTGCTGTTCTTCATCCGGCTCGATCATTTTATCTCGATTTTCTATAATCTTATTTGCCGCCTTTACCATTTTTCTGTCGTCTCCCGTATAACGGCGGATGATCCATTTCAATGTTTCCTCTCCTTTGACCCCGGAATGAAAAACCTCTCCTAACTTCTTTCCCATGAACAGGCCGAACGTACAGATACATTCCTTCGCTTCCTCCAGGCTTATATCCTCCTTTTCCGATTCCTTTTCCAGCTCCTGTTCCAGTTCTTCCGTGAAACTGTCATTTTCGAATGGAACCTTTTCTCCCGCTGCCTGAAAGCCGTCTCCTGTATCTTCCGGCTGCCTGGGTACTGCCGCCTGCTGCTGATTGATTTCCATCTGGCCGGGTATCTGCTGTTCTTCGGTCTTCTGATCCATCATCTGCCCTCCTGCCGTTTCCTTTGGGTTATCTGTCTGCTGAATATCTGCCGCTTTCGGGCTGTCTGTCTGCTGAACTGCTGCCGCTTTCGGGTTTACCGTCTGCTGAACTGCCGTATCCTTTTGTCCAACTGTTGTCTGCTGACCTTTTGCGTTTTTCTGTTCAATCGACTGTGCTCCCGCGCTTTCTTCAACCATGAATTCTACCTGTTCAAACTGCTCTGACATGTCCTTCCCGGTAGAGTGATCAGACGTTTCTGCTGATTTCTGCTGTTTTTTCTCTCCCTGTGTTTTTGTACCAGTGGGTGATTTAGAGCCATTGGAATCCTTCGCCTCTCCACGCTTGCCAATGGGTTCCTCTGCTGCCATCCCATTTTTCTTTTCCAACGGGATATTCTTACCGTCTTTCTCCGCTTTTCTAATTTCCCCAGCGCCGGAACAACGGTTACCAGATACCTTCGTTTCTTTGGAATCCACAGCCTTTTTTTCTTCTTTCCTGTCTGTCTTTTTCGCATCAATCTTTCTGGATTCTGTTCTTCCGCCCTTCTCCGGCTTCGAAGAATTCTTCCCTGATTCTGCGCAGTCTTTTTCCGGAGCATATTCCATGCCATCCGGATCATCATTTACACTGTCGATCTGGCGCATACAGAATTTATTCCGGAAATAATATTTCAAACTGTAAGTCATAGCTGTGCCACGTGCCTTATCCGGAATCTCATGGGTTCCCAGGATATGGATCACTGCGTATCGTTCCTCCTTTGGATTGTCAATATTTGCCCAGCGGATCTTAAGGTCTGCCTCATACCGCCAGTAGCCGTCCTCGTCATGTGTCAGATATACAGGCTTCTCATTTTCATACTGCGTAGGCTTTTCTTCCACAATATCAAAATCTACGCCGTATTTATTGAGTGCCGGTGTCATGCATTCATAGATATCGTCCAGTGTCGCAAAGTCATAGTCCGCCTCATCATTGTGGAATTTCTTTAATAAGGACGGCATTTTCTTTCTGATCTTCACCATTTTCTGTTCCAGATTCAAATACTGATATGTTTTCATAGATTCGTTTCCTCCTGTTCTACATCGTTCTTGCTTTCTCGTTTTCCATTTTTGCCTTAATCTCCCGGTACTCATTTTGGATACAGCCGTAACGTATCCGCTGCCTGGAAACCGGTGCTGCGTTCTTTAAGAGCCACTTTCTTGCGATTCTTTGCGCTACCCACTCTTTCCGTGTCAGGTATAAGAGATAACAGTGGTCTGAAAAATAATCCGCAACCGGAACTTTGGGCCGAAAGCAGATCTCTTCTTCCCTCCATCCGGCCTGGTAGCATTCCTCCGCGCGTTTCTGTATCTCACCTCTTGATATCCGGGGAAGCAGTTCTTCTTTCCCACAACCGGATTCCCGCAGAATCTCTTCCCATTCCTCTCCTATCATCTGGAAGGCTTTCTGGCTGGCAATACTTTCCGCTTCTTTGAGCGCATCTGCCTTATCCGGAAAATAGATGTTATCCGGAATCTCCAACAGTTCCCGTAAAGGTTCCCGTAAATCATACAGCCCACAGTCATGCCGGTTAAAGATCCCCAGAAAGGCAAAATTCCTTCCAATGTCCAGAACACGGCCTTTTTGTAAACTGCCATAGAGGAAATAAAAATTTCCCTGCGGCACCTTGACTACAGACCCCGCTCCAAAATTCCAGGGATTTAGCCTTTCCTCCATGAGCCACTCAAAAAAAGAAATGGTGCGGTCATTCTCTCCTACCCAGGCCGGCAGCATTTCCAGATCAGTTCCGCTTAGCTTCATGATGAAAAACCTCCCGGGATATCGTAATCGTGCCATTTAGCTGACATGCACCTTGCGATCTTTTCTTCCAGTTTGATTAGGCTTGCCACGCTGCTGTCATTCTTTTTCGCAAAAAAGAGGGATTCACACAGTCCGCAGTAAACTTCATATGCGCTGCAGGGTTCGTCCCCAAAAGTAGCCTGAAATCTTTCTACGGTCTCAGCGATCAGCTTTTTCCCAAAGCTCTGGCTTTTCATCAGTTCCGCCAGGGTATTTACGGGGTGCTGGATCTGGATATTGCAAAGCCTCCCCACATCCTTTAGCTTCTGTTTATAATACTGGAAGAGAGACTCCATGTTGCAGGTAAATTCTTCCAGGCCCCGTTTGTGCTGGTGCCTGATGCGGAGCGCCTCACCTAAAATGATCCTGTAGTCTCCATCTTTCATGGAATAAAAGATATTGGCTCCGGACGCGCCTACATCGGAACTGGTCACACGGACAAAGATATGGATCTCTCCAAAAGGCTTTTTCCCGTATTCTTCCATCAGCTCCTCATAGGCTTTTGTCAGCTTGCTGCCGCTGATCTGCCAGGTAATCTGCGCCATATAATGATCCGCATACCCTTGATAGAACTTCGCGCTCTCTTGTGCGTTGATATAAGCTGAAGCGATCATAAAGAGTTCCGGCATGGAGATGATCGCGTAATCCGATTCATCTCCGGACATCACGCCTCTTACCTTGCCCTCCGAGATCCGCAAAAGCGCTTCCCCCTTTGATACCTTCAGGCATTCATTTAAGATATCAGCAAGCACATAGGTTTTCACGTCAAAAAGCGCTGTCCCTTTGATCCTTGCCCTGTCCTTTAAGGTTCCAACCGCAGTCTTTCCAAGCGGGTAGACATTTGCTCTGGCTTGAAGCAATAGTCCCGTATTTTTTCTCGTGTCCGCAAGAACTTCCTGCATTCCCTCCTGTAACGCGAGTGCCTCCGGTGCTTCTCGAATGGTCAGTACTTGAAGCACTTTTGCCGGTATCCGGATCCACTGCGCACGCTCGTCTATCTCCGCAAGATATTTATGGAAGCTCAGCTCATCTTTAAATTTCCGTTCAAAATCGTCATGATAATACATA
>Ga0073906_1005226_pt1 | contig 11958 bp, 10 predicted proteins | sample Inofromicrocosms_FD_65485 | JGI IMG/M metagenome (GOLD analysis project Ga0073906, IMG submission 65485) | Mouse cecum microbial communities from Vienna, Austria - Inoculum for glucosamine and mucus D2O microcosms | ecosystem: Host-associated > Mammals > Digestive system > Large intestine >... | reverse complement strand
CCTGGTCAACGCCCTGCTCTTCCACTGCGGGGACTCCCTGTCCGGCATCAACGGGGAGCTGCGTCCGGGCATCGTCCACCGGATCGACCGGGACACCAGCGGCCTGCTGATCGCCGCCAAGCACGACCGGGCCCATCTGTCCCTGGCGGAGCAGCTCCAGGACCACTCCCTGGCCCGGGTCTACGAGGCCATCGCCGTCGGGGGGCTGCGGGAGGACCAGGGGACGATCTCCGCCCCCATCGGCCGTCATCCCACCGACCGGAAAAAAATGGCGGTGGACCGCCAGCGGGGCCGGCCGGCGGTCACCCACTACACCGTGCTGGCCCGCTATCCCGGCTTCACCCACATCGAATGCCGCCTGGAGACCGGCCGCACCCACCAGATCCGGGTCCACCTGGCCTCCATCGGCCACCCCCTGCTGGGGGATACGGTCTACGGGGCCAAAAAGCCGGTCCCCGGCCTGGCGGGACAGTGCCTCCATGCCCGGCGGCTGCGGTTCCGCCACCCCTCCACCGGGGCCCTGGTGGAGCTGGAGTGTCCCCTGCCGGACTATTTCGTCCAGAAAGAGATGGAAATTGCGAAATTGCAAAAAATTTAGGTTGTCATCCCTTGAATTTTGAGGTATAATAGCCAATAGCGAATCCGACCGCGCTATCCCAACATATAAGGAGTGGAAACGATCATGAGCTATTCTGTGCAAAACATTCGCAACGTCTGTCTGCTGGGCCATGGTGGCAGCGGCAAAACCGCCCTGGCGGAGAGCCTGCTGTATATGACCGGCGCAATCGACCGCATGGGCCGTTCCGTGGACGGCAACACCACCTGCGATTTCGACCCTGAGGAGGTCCGCCGTCAAATCTCCATCTCTATGGCAGTCGCCCCCCTGGAGTACAAGGGCACCAAGATCAATGTCCTGGACTGCCCCGGCGGCTTCGACTTCGCCGGCGAGGTGATGGAGGCCCTTCAGGTGGCGGACGCGGCCATTATCGTCTGCTCCGCCAAGGACGGCATCTCCGTGGGCCTGGAGAAAGCCTGGAAATACTGCGAGGAGCGGGATATGCCCCGGTTCCTCTACATCTCCAAAACCGACGAGGAGAACTCCGACTATAACGCTACGTTCGACGCGCTCCGGGAGCGCTTCGGCAACAAGATCGCCCCCCTGGTCATTCCCATCTGGGACGAGAACAAGCGGGTCACCGGCATCATCGACGTGCTCAACAAGCGGGCCTATGAGATGCAGAACGGCAAGCGGGTGGAGATCGACGTGCCCGCGGGCAAGGAGGACGTCATCACCGAGTTCAACGACGCCCTGAAGGAGTCCGTGGCCGAGACCAGCGAGGAGTTCATGGACAAGTTCTTCTCCGGCGAGGATTTTACCTATGTGGAAATGATTCAGGGCCTGCGCCAGGGGGTGCGGGAGCTGTCCCTGTTCCCGGTGGTGTGCGGCTCCGCCATCAACCTGCTGGGTTCTCTGATGCTGATGGACCATATTGTGGACCTGCTCCCCAACCCCACCGAGGGCAACCTGCGTAAGGGCGTCAGCGCGGACGGGGTCAAGGAGGAGTTCGCCGTCTCCCCCGGCGGCGTGCCCTGCGCGCTGGTCTTTAAGACCATGGCCGACCAATACGGCAAGTATTCCTTTATCAAAGTTCTGTCCGGCGCGATTACATCTGACCTGACTCTGGTGAACGCCCGCACCGGCGCCACCGAGAAGCTGGGCCGCCTGTATGTGATGCGGGGCAAGAAGGCCGAGGAAGTGAAGGAGCTGTCCTGCGGCGATATCGGCGCCATCGGCAAGATGGACAAGGTGAAAACCGGCGATACCCTGTGCGACAGCCGCAAGGTGGTCACCCTGGCCCCCATCCCCTTCGCCGAGCCCTGCTACTCCGTGGCCATCCTGCCCAAGACCCGGGGCCAGGAGGACAAGATTGCCGCCGGCTTGAACCGTCTCAACGAGGAGGACCCCTCCTTCACTCTGGTCAACAACGCCGAGACCCACCAGATGGTGGTCACCGGCGCAGGCGACATCCAGATCGACGTACTGGTTGCCAAGCTGAAGTCCCGCTTCAACGTGGAGGCCGCCTTGAAGGAGCCCCGCGTGGCTTATCGTGAAAAAATCCGCAAGACCGTCCAGAAGCAGGGCCGCCACAAGAAGCAGACCGGCGGCTCCGGCCAGTTCGGCGACGTGTGGATCCGCTTCGAGCCCAACCCCGACGCCGAAGAGATGGTCTTTGCCGAGGAGGTGTTCGGCGGCTCCGTGCCCAAGAACTTCTTCCCCGCGGTAGAAAAGGGCTTACGGGAGGCCTGCGTGCATGGCGTGCTGGCGGGCTACCCGGTGGTGAATCTGAAGGCCGTGCTGTACGACGGAAGCTACCATCCGGTGGACTCTTCGGAAATCGCCTTCAAAACCGCCGCCCAGCTGGCCTACAAGGCCGCTCTGCCCGAGGCCAGCCCCGTGCTGCTGGAGCCCATCGGCGAGCTGAAGGTGACCATCCCTGACAGCTACATGGGCGACGTGATCGGCGATTTGAACAAGCGCCGGGGCCGTGTGATGGGCATGAATCCCACCGACAGCGGCGAGCAGATTGTGGAGGCCGAGGTGCCCATGGCAGAAATGACCACCTATGCCATCGACCTGCGGGCGATGACCCAGTCCCGCGGTTCCTTCACCTTCCATTTCATCCGTTATGAGGACTGCCCCCCCGCCGCCCAGCAGAAGGCCATCGAAGAGGCCAAGGCAATGGCGGAGGAATAAAATTTTATGGCGGACGCTTCGGCGTCCGCCATTTTAAATGCCCGTGAGATCAAAATCCGGGGTGAACCCGCGCCGGGCGCTGTCCGGGTCCTGCACAAACCCCTCCAGCCCCAGATTTTCCATGTACGCCTGGGCGGCGCGAATCTCCCCCCGGCGCAGCGTCCGGTTGAGCTCCGGAAACCGGTCCGCCTGCCCCCAGGGGGTATACTGACTCATGAGGGAAAACAGCACCGTCCCCGGGGCAAACTCCCGTGAAATCCAGTCCATCACCTGCCTGGCCCCCTCCAGCTGCCCGGGCAGAAGCAAATGGCGGATCACTGTCCCCCGGACCAGCAGGCCGTTTTCGTCCAGCACGCAGGGCCCCGTCTGGCGCACCATCTCCCGGATGGCGGCCTGGGCAGCTTCCGGATAATCCGGAGCGGAGGAATATTTTGCCGCCGGGCCCTGTTCCATATATTTCAGGTCCGGCAGATAGACCGAGATCTTCCCCTCCAGGGTCCGCAGGGTCTCCACCCGGTCGTAGCCCCCGGAATTCCATACCAGGGGAACCGGGAATTCCGGCAGGTTCCGGACCACGTGGGCAAAGTGGGTGGGATTGACCAGGTTGATGTTGTGCGCCCCCTGGGCAATGAGATTTTCCATAATCTCCCACAGCGCTTCTTCGGAAATGACCTTTCCAAAATTGCCGTGGCTGATTTCCTCATTCTGGCAGAATATGCACCCCAGGGAGCAGCCGGAAAAAAAGACAGCCCCGGAGCCGTTTTTGCCGGAGATGGGGGGCTCCTCCCAATGATGGAGGGCGGCCCGGGCGGCCACCGGCGCCTCCGGCATTCCACAGCGGCCCTCTCCCCGGCTTTGGGTGCGCACCGCGCCGCATTGGCGGGGACATAAATTACAGATCATAGCCGCTCCTCCACATGGGCTTGAAACGCCCGAAAGGCACTGGGAACCGCATAACGTTCCCGCAGCTCCCTCCGCCCGGCCCACGCCCAGCCCTCGGGCAGCTCCGGGCCATCCGCCAGTGCGGCCAGACCGGTCATGTGCCACTCGATATGGCTGAAGATGTGCTTCCCTGTTCCGACGTGCCAGGTTTCCCCCGGACGGAGCCCGAAAAATGACCAGTCCACCCCGGACAGCTCGTTGGGATACTCCCACAGCCCCGCCAGAAGCCCCCGCTCCGGCCGGCGGCGCAGGGCCACCTGATTTTCATAAAACAGCAGAAAAACCGTCCGCTTCTCAATTTTCCGCGGCTTTTTGGGGGCCTTTACCGGAAGCTCCCCGGTGCGGTCCTCCAGGCGGGCCCGGCAAAAGCCGGCGGCGGGGCATTTTTCACAAAGGGGCGCACCGTTTGGCAGGCACACCACCGCCCCCAGCTCCATCATGGCCTGGTTAAAATCGCCGGGAGCTTTGACCGGAATCACCTGGGCCAGCTTTTGGGTTACCTGCTTTTTAAAGGCCGGACTGGCAATGTCGGAGGAATCCCCGGTGATCCGGGCCACTACCCGCAATACGTTCCCATCCACCGCCGGGACGGGCTGTCCGAAGGCGATGGAGGCGATGGCCCCGGCGGTGTAGTCCCCCACCCCGGCCAGGGCCCGGAGATCTTCATAGCGGCTGGGGAAACTCCCCCGGTCCACAATCTGCCGGGCGGCTTTTTGCAGGTTGCGGGCGCGGCTGTAGTAGCCCAGACCCTGCCACAGCTTCATCAGCTGGTCCTCCGGACACTCTGCCAGATCCTCCACTGTGGGCAGAGCGTCCAGAAAGCGCCGGTAATAGTCCAAAACCGCTGCCACACGGGTCTGCTGGAGCATGATTTCGGAGAGCCAGACGTGATAGGGGGCGGGGGCGCTGCGCCAGGGGAGGACCCGGGCGTTTTCCCGGTACCACACCAGCAGCGGAATGGGGAGCTGTTCCAGAAGCGTATCCATGGGCTTGTAATCCTTTCAGAATGTGGTATAATTAGCGTCAGTTAGGTAATGAAAAAGAAATAACCGGCCCCCCCTGCAAGGAAACCGGCATTCTCCAGATTCTAAATCTACATGAGGAAGAGCCGGACCGATGCAGCGGTCCGCCCCTCTTGCTCTTATTATAACCCAGGCACAGGATACCGTCAAGGGGTGTTATGGACAAACGAAAAGAGGAAATTGTATGGAACAAAACGAAAAATGGCTGCAATGGGCGGTAGAGCTGCAAAGTCTGGCTCAGGCGGGCATACACTACACCAAGGACCCCTACGACGAGGAGCGTTTTGAGCGCATCCGGGAGATTGCCGCCGAAATGATTGCGCACAAAAGCGAGATCTCCCTGGAAAAGGTCAAGGACCTGTTTTGTTGTGAAATCGGCTATCAGACCCCAAAGCTGGAAACCCGGGCGGCGGTGTTTCAGGACGGCAAAATCCTGCTGGTCCAGGAGAACGACGGCAGGTGGTCCCTGCCCGGGGGCTGGTGCGACGTGAACATCTCCGTCAAGGACAACACCGTCAAGGAGGTCAAGGAGGAGGCCGGGCTGGACGTGAGCGCCGACTGGGTGATTGCCGTGCAGGACCGGGAGAAGCATAACAGGCCCGTCCACGCCTACAAGATCTGTAAAATTTTTGTGATGTGCTCCATTCTGGGGGGCGAATTTTCCCCCAATCTGGAGACGGTGGCCAGCGGCTTTTTCCCCCTGGAGGAGCTGCCGCCTATGGCGGAGGAGAAAAACAACCCGGAGCAGGTGAAAATGTGCTTCGACGCTTACCGGGCGGACCACTGGGATGTATATTTTGATTGAGGAGGGCGACTTATGCCTGACAACGAGCGCGACCTGCGACTGGCGGTACTCATTGACGCGGACAACGCCTCCCGCACCGCCATGAAGGATGTGATGGCCGAGGTGGCCGTCTACGGCACCCCTACCATCAAGCGCATTTACGGCGACTGGACCGCCCCCAACATGAATTCCTGGAAGTCCATTCTGCTGGAAACCGCCATCACCCCCATCCAGCAGTACAGCTACACCACCGGCAAAAACGCCACCGACTCCGCCATGATTATCGATGCCATGGACATTCTCTACTCCGGCAACTGCGACGGCTTTGTGCTGGTGTCCAGCGACTCGGACTTCACCCGGCTGGCCACCCGCCTGCGGGAAGCGGGAATGAAGGTGTATGGCATGGGGGAAAAGAAAACTCCTCAGCCCTTCATTGTGGCCTGTGACAAGTTCGTATACATTGAGGTGATCCGGGCGGCGGCCAAGCAGGCCGCGGAAGCGGAGAAGCGGGCGGAGCAGGCGGCCAAAAAATCCTCCTCCAAAAAGGAGAGCAAAAAAAGCGCCCAGTCCTCCAGCCCCGCCCCGGTGGACATTGTGGAGCTCATTGCCAGTTCTGTGGAGGATCTGTGCGAAGAGGACGGTCTGGCCCACATGGGCAAGCTGGGCAACCTGCTGCTGAAAAAGAAGCCGGACTTCGACCCCAGAAACTACGGTTTTTCCAAGCTGTCCAAGCTCATTCGGGCTCTGGACCGGTTTGAAATTGTCCCCCAGGGGGAGGGGAATACCGAGTTTTATGTGCGGGATACCTGCTTATAGGATCGAATAACCTTTGGAGGGCACGGCCATTTGGCCGTGCCCTCCATGTTTTGTGTTATGTGCTGCACCGCCGCAGCAGCGAAAGCGGCGGGACCTGCTCAGGCAGATCCATATAAAACTGCATCTGGGGCTTGCGGACCTCCGGCAGAGGCACGCCCTCCCCGTCCCACAGGCCCTTCACCGTCAAGCTCTGAGGCCGGATGCCGGGGCCGGCCAGCTCCAGGGTATCCCCCACGGCAAATTTGTTGTTGAGGGTCAACAGCGCCCGGCCATCCTCTCCGCAGGAGAGAACCTTTGCCACGATCTGCCAATCCCGCACATAGCGGGAGTCCGCGGTAAACTGCCCCGGCTGGCCGTAGAAAAAGCCGGTGGAGTAGTGCCGGTGGCTGATATGCTCCACCTCGTCCCGCCACACCGGGTCCAGCGGAACCCCAGCCGCCGCCGCGTCGATGGCGTGGCGGTAGGCCCCGGTGACGATAGCGGCATAGTAGGCGGACTTGGCCCGGCCCTCCAGCTTCAGGGAGTCCAGACCCGCCTCCATCAGCTCTTTTACGTGGTCGATCATGCACAAATCCCGGGAGTTCATAATGTAGGTCTCCCCGTTTTCCTCGTAGACTGGGAAATACTCCCCGGGGCGCTTTTCCTCCATCAGGGCGTACTGATACCGGCAGGGCTGGGCGCAGGCGCCCCGGTTGGAGTCCCGGCCCGTCATGTAGTTGGACAGCAGGCACCGCCCGGAGTAGCTCACGCACATGGCCCCGTGGGCAAAGACCTCCATCTCCAGCTCTTTGGGGGCCTTGGCCCGAATCTCCCGGATCTCGTCCAGGGACAATTCCCGGGCCAGAATCACCCGCTGAGCCCCCAGCTCGTGCCACGCCCGGGCGGACTGGTAGTTCACAATGCTGGCCTGGGTGGAGATGTGCCGCTCCACATGGGGGGCGTACTTCAAGGCCAGGGACAGCACCCCCACATCCGCCAGAATGATCGCGTCCACCCCCAGCTCGTCCAGATCGGACAGCCACCCAGGCAGGCGGGCAACCTCCTCGTTGCGGGGCATGGTGTTGCAGGTCACGTGGACACGCACTCCCCGCCGGTGGCAGAATTCTACCGCGGTTTTCAGCTCCTCGGGAGAAAAATTCCCCGCAAAGGACCGCATTCCAAACATCGTTCCCGCTAAATACACCGCATCCGCCCCATAGGCCACGGCCATTTGCAGGCGCTCCATATCCCCGGCGGGGGAGAGCAGCTCGATTTTTTTCATGCCTCCCCCTCCCGGTGAAATGTGCGGGTCATGATAAGCGCGTCCTCTTTCGGGTCCTGATAGTAATTCTTCCTGAAACCCGCCTGGGCAAAACCGTGCTTGACGTACAGGGCAATGGCCGCCTCGTTGGAGGCCCGGACCTCCAGGGTCAGAAAGGCCAGATGGGCCTGGGCGAACCGGCAGTAGACCTCCAGCAGCTCACCGGCCAGCCCCTGCCGCCGCCACTGGGGGGCCACGGCGATGTTGGCAATGTAGCCCTCGTCCAGCACCACCTGCAAGCCCGCATAGCCCAAGACCTGCCCGTCCTCCCCCTCCGCCACCAGGAAGCTGGCCTGGGGGTTGAACAGCTCCTCCTCCAGCATGGGAATGCTCCAAGGCGCGGAGAAGCATTGCCGCTCTAAGGCGGCAATGCTCTCCAGGTGGCTGCGGTCCATGGGGACAATCTCGTAGCGCATCATTTCAATGTAATGTGGAAAACCTGGCCCACGTCTCCGGCAAAGACGATCGCGCCGTCCTCGGGCAGTTCCACACTGGTGTCGCCGTAGAGCCAGGAGCTGGCCACCAGCTGCATGGCCGCGTCGTACACGTAAAATCCACCCTTCTCCGGAACCTGGACCGTCATGGTCTTGCCGGCAGCGTCTCCGGTCCAGTACCAATGGGCGGATTCACCGGGCTGAATGGTGCAGCGGGAGGCGCTGCCGGGGTAGATATCGTTCACATACTCTGCGTCCATGTAGTTGCAGCCGTTGATGCGCAGATATTCCACGCCGTCCTTGTCATAGCACTCAATCACGCTGCTGTCCCGGCTTCCCACGCCGGGAATCTGGACGAAGGGCGTGGCCTCGTCGGGTCCGGTGAGCTGATTGGAAATCATATAGCCTGACGGACTGGTGGCAAAGCTGACGCTGGCATATACGCCGCTCAGGCCGTAGAGGGCGGAGGAGTAGTGCTCGTCAATCTGGACATAGCCTTTCCCCTCGCGGGCGGTCCAAGCGGCCTGAGTGGCCGCGTCGGGGGTGTACTCCGGAAGCCGCTGGGCCACATAGCTGGCGTTGCACATGGTAGTCAGGCCGGGCAGGGGCGAGTAAACCTTCTGGTACAGATAGACCTGACCGTTTTCTTCGGGAATCAGCCGGAAGAGCATGGAATTTTCCTCGTCCCGGAAGGAGCCGTCGGCGCAGTATTTGGCGGTGAGGGGTTTCCCGGAGCCGAGGATTTCCAGAGAAAAGCTGCCGTCCTTCTCCACATCCACCTGATAGACCAGGGTGGAGGTGCCATACATCCCGCTGAGCTTAGTCATTTCCTCCGGCATGGCGGCAAATTCCGCCTTGTCCAGCGCCGCGTTCTCTTTGACTTCAACCCCCTGCTCCTTCAAGGCGTCGATCAAAATCCGGGCGGCGGCCAGCTCGTTCATAATGCTGTTGCCCCCGGAGGACAGCACCGCGCAGGACATATTGTATTCAGGCAGAACCACCAGTCCCGCGTGGTAGACCAGGGTATCGCCGCCCTTCACCAGGGCCTGGATGCCGTTCTGGCTGAAGGGGAACATATGCACGCTGTCCCAGCCCAAGCCGTAGGCCAGCGCGTCGCCCTCGGAGTCCTCGGGCCACATACCGCTGGCGTACTCGTCGCCCATGAGCCGGTCGATGTAGGACAGATGGATGCCGAACTGCGCCAGATCGTTGGCGTTGGCGTATATGCCGCCGGTGCCCAGCACCGCCACGGTCTCCGCGGGGGTGTGGCGGGTCTCTGTGCCGAGATAGGTCCGGGCCAGCCGGTCCTGGTCAAAGCTGTCCCAGGGAGTAAGCGTGTTTTCCAGCTCCATCGGCTCGGTAAAATATTTGTGGAGGAACTGGGTAAAATCCATACCGGACACCCGCTCGATGACCAGCTGGGCCAGGGAGAAGCTGTCGTTGGAATAGACGCTGTAGGCCCCCGGCGCGGCCTGGAGGGTCTGGGTGGAAAGCCGCTCCAGCAGATGGTCCAGGGGGTAGTCCAGGGCCTGGCCGTTGAACTGGAAGGAGTTCCCGCCGGCGCTGCCCATCAGGCCGGAGGAGTGGTTGAGCAGCATCCGGACGGTGATGTCCTTATAGCGCGGGTCGGCCATTTTGAAGTCGGGTAAATAGGTGGTGACCGGCTTGTCCAGGTCTACTTTTCCCTGGGTCACCAGCTCGGACATGGCAGCGGCGGTATACACCTTGCTGATGGAGCCAATGCCGTACAGATGGTCGTCCGTCAGGGCGGTGTTTTCGGTTTTGGAATAAACTCCCACGTGGCCGCTGAGGACGGCCTCCCCGTCCTGCCACAGGGCGTACTGGACGCTGACCGCCTCGCCGTATGCCATAGCGGCCTGGGCCGCCGCCTGGGCGGACTCCTCCAGAGAGGACTCCTGGGCGTAGGCTGTGGGGAGGAGCAGCGCAAAAATCAGACAAAAAATTAGGCACTTGCTTTGGAATTTTTTCATAACAGCATAACCCCCGCTTCTTCACAAATTTTCATGGTTTCGTCGTCCCACAGGGACACCTGGACCTCCCCCACGTGGGCCTTGCCCAGCAGGATCATGGACACCCGGGACTGGCCGATGCCGCCGCCCATGGTCAAGGGCAGCTCCCCGGCCAGCAGGGCCTTGTGGAAGGGCAGCTCCCGGCGGCTGTCGCACCCGGCCAGGGTAAGCTGCCGGTCCAGGGATTCAGGGCTGACCCGGATACCCATGGAGGACAGCTCCAGCGCTCCGCCGTTGACGCTGTCCCACACCAGCAGGTCCCCGTTCAGGTCCCAGTCGTCGTAGTCAGGGGCCCGGCCGTCGTGGGGGGCGCCGGAGCGCAGCTTGCCGCCGATGCCCATCAGGAAGGTAGTGGGATGGTCCTTGACGAACAAATGCTCCCGCTCCTTCGGGGTTTTGCCGGGAAACAGGTCCTCCAGCTCCTGGGCGGTGACAAAAGTCACGGCCTGGTCGATGTCGGGCAGCACCTCCAGCTGGGGGAAGGTACTTTTCAGAACCCGCTGGGTGGAGGCCAGGGCGTGGACGATGGAGGAGACGGTGCTCTTCAGCGTGTCCAGATTGCGGTCCTGGGCGGTGATGACCTTTTCCCAATCCCACTGGTCCACATAGGCGGAATGGAGATTGTCCAAATCCTCGTCCCGGCGGATGGCGTTCATATCGGTATAAAGGCCCTCGCCGGGCTGGAAGCGGTAGCGGTGCAGGGCCAGGCGCTTCCACTTGGCCAGGGAGTGAACCACGGCGGCGGTCTGGTCCACGTTCCGGATCTCAAAGGAAACGGGGCGCTCCACACCGTTCAAATCGTCGTTGAGTCCGGAGGACACAGAGACGAACAGGGGGGCGGACACCCGGCGCAGCCGGAGGGCTCCGCTGAGGCTGTCCTCAAACAGATGGTGCAGCAGGCCGATGGCCTTCTGGGTGTCGTACACGCCCAGCAGGGACCGGTAGCCGGCGGGGATTTTGGTGTGTTCCATAGGGGTTCTCCTTACATTTCAGATTTCGCCTTTTATTATAGCCGGACGGCGTAGGAATTGCAATCGCCCACGCCCTATTTTTATCACAAAATGAGATATAAGTCAATATCTCATTTTGTGATGGCAATAATAAGGGATGTATGTATTAGGAGGCGAGCCTATGCGACTGCGCGATCTCCGGGAGGACGGCGATTACACCCAGAGCCACCTGGCCCGGCTGCTGAATATCCGGCAGAACACCTATTCCCAATACGAAAACGGCCAGCGCCAGCTGCCCATCGATGTCCTGATCCGGCTGGCGGAGTTTTTTCAAACCTCTACGGACTATATCCTGGAGCTGACCGATGAGCGGAAGCCCTACCCCAAGGGGCGCAGAAAATCCACGTAGGAGCGGAAGAACCCGCTTTTTTCATTGCATTTCCCCAGGATTTGGTGTACACTTGAGCTAATCATAAAATTTTGGAGGTTCGCCATGGAATTTTTGCAGTATCAGGAGAGCGCCCGGGCCATTCAGGAGCGTCTGGGCGGCTTCGCCCCGAAAATCGCCATGATCCTGGGCTCCGGGCTGGGCGATCTGGGCGATTTCGTAGAAAATCCCATCTATGTGGACTATAAGGATATTCCCCACTTCAAGCCCTCCACCGCCCCGGGCCACAAGGGCCGCTTCGTCTTTGGGCAGCTGGAGGGAAAGCCCGTAGCCGTGATGCAAGGCCGGATGCACCACTATGAGGGCTACTCCTACGAGCAGGTCACCTGCGCCGTGCGGGTGCTGCGGCTGCTGGGCTGCGAAACCCTCATCGTCACCAACGCCGCCGGCTGCGTGCGCACCGAGTGGAACGCCGGGGAGCTGATGCTCATTACCGACCAGATCAAGCTCCAGAGTGAATCCCCCCTCCGGGGGGAA
>Ga0073906_1005224_pt1 | contig 11963 bp, 10 predicted proteins | sample Inofromicrocosms_FD_65485 | JGI IMG/M metagenome (GOLD analysis project Ga0073906, IMG submission 65485) | Mouse cecum microbial communities from Vienna, Austria - Inoculum for glucosamine and mucus D2O microcosms | ecosystem: Host-associated > Mammals > Digestive system > Large intestine >... | reverse complement strand
CAGATGTGCGAAGAGCAGCAACGCCGCCGTCACCAGCAGGCATATGCCCACTATCGTCAGCCCGTCGCTGAAAATACGCTCCACATCATCCTTGAAGCAGAAGCCCACTATCGCCACCGGGATGCAGCTCAACAGTATCTTGCACACGTAGAAGAAGTTGGAGTCCATGCGGAATGTGAAGAAGCTGCGGCAGAGGTCGCGGAACATGGGCCACAGCACCACTATCGTGCTGCAGACCGTGGCGGCATGCACCACAACATTGAACTGCAGGTTCTCGTCGGCGGGAAGGTCCACGCCCAATATCTCCTTGAAAATCTCGAGGTGCCCGCTGGAACTGACGGGCAGATACTCGGTAAGACCCTGGACGATTCCCAGAATCAGCGCGTCAAGCCATTCCATTGTCAGCTCTCTTTATGTGGGGCATCAATGTTCCGTTGGTCGCGGTTTTCCGACTTGCGGGGCGTCCATATTATGGCGAAAGCCATAAGTAAGAAACCGAGGAACGCCAGCGTGGGGCCCACCACGATGCGGCGGGTGCTGAAGATATCGGGATTGAAGCCGTTGCCGGCACCGCCGCCGCTCATCAGCAGGAAACCTATGATTATAAGCGCCACGCAGCCCCCCATCATCCAGAAATTAACTTTGGTGAAGGGGCGCATGTCGGCCTTCTCTTTCACGATATCCCCCTTGGGACCTTTTTTTACAGACTGCGCCTTGTCGAGCACACTCCGTTTTCTTATATCTTTAGCCATTGTTTGTACGTCATTTGAATAATTCGTCATAATCCTTGCGGAGGTAATGCGAGGCGGCAATGAAAGCTGCCAGAGAACACATGACCATACCGGCAAGGATCATACCGGCGGCCACCACGGCATAAGTGGACCATGGTATATAGCGAGCCACATCATCGAGACCTCCCTGGCGTGCCCCCCACAAGGCCAGGGCCGTGATACCGGCAGCCAGCAACCCGGCCACAAGGCCGCCAAGCATGTTGGACCACACTATGGGACGGCGCACAAAGCCGTCGGTGGCGCCCACGAGCTGCATGGTGTGTATGGTGAAGCGTCTCGAATATATGGCGAGATTCACCGTATTGGTGATCAATACAAGAGATATCAGAATCATCACGAGCGCCACGATGCCCAGAATCAGAGTGATACGGGTAAGATTCTGCTGCATGCTGTCGACCATGCTGTCGTCGGGCGCCGACACCGACGCCACCAGCGGACTGGCCTCCAGACTCTTCTTGATTCCGGCGAGACTCTGCTTCGATGAATATTGAGAACGCACCGTGAACGCCACCTCCGGACTCAGCGGGTTTACGCCGAAGAGCTCCACGAGGTCTTCGCCCGTGTCGCGGGTCCATATCCTCATGGCCTCGTCGCGGCTGATGAACTTCACAGTGCCGGCATATGGCGCCTTGCCTATGCTGTCGGCAAGAGCCTTGCCCTGCGCGTCTGTGACGCTGTCGCCCAATATCACGTTAAGCTCCAGCTGCTCCTGCAGCCGGCGCGTCTCGTTGCGGGCACTCGTCCATACCATCGCTATCAGACCCACCAGTATCAGCACCAGCGTCACCGACACTATCGTAGTGAAATGGGAGGCCCAGAACGATATCTTTATCTCCTTATTATTATTGTGTTTCATTATCCACCGCAAAATTAATACATCAATACCCCCCTTGTCAAGTTTTTAGCCGATTTTTTGTTAAATTTGCACTTCAATACCCTTTTATGGCCTGAAAAGACCCTTAAAAAGCCGTGTCCCGGATGGATAAAAAGGGCTCAATCCGGCTCAAGCTTTTTTTACGGTGCATTTAAAATTCTACACCTCTCAACCTTCGGCCGCGATTTGGGAATCACAGAACTGACCGGAACTGCACCGAGAGGTCAATTCTGTGATTCCACAAAGAATGCGTCGCTTAAAATTTAGTATGAATTTTACGTTATAGAGTTATGGGAATTGAAAAGAGGGATTTGAAAGCGCAGTACCACACGCTGGGATGCAAGCTGAATTTTTCGGAGACATCGGCGATAGGTCGGGCGTTGCGAGGGTGCGGCATCCGTCGGGCATCCGTCGGCGAGACTCCCGACATCATCGTAATCAACACCTGCTCCGTAACCGAGACCGCCGACAAGAAGGGCCGCAACCTCATACGCCGTATGCATCAGCGCTACCCTTCGGCCTCAATCGTGGTGACGGGTTGCTATGCGCAGCTCAAACCTGACGAAGTGTCGGCCATTGAAGGCGTTGACATAGTGATAGGGTCGGGCGAGAAACTTCACGCCGCGGAATATGTGAGCGAATGGCTGCGGCGCGGCGAGAGAATGGTCGACGTGACGCCGGCGCGCGAAATCACCGACTTCCAGCCGAGCTGCGAGAGCGGCGACCGCACAAGATGGTTCCTCAAAGTGCAGGACGGCTGCGACTATTTCTGCACCTACTGCACCATACCCTATGCACGCGGCCGGTCACGGTCGGGGCATATCGACGACCTTGTGGCCCGTGCCGCCGAAGCTGCCGGCAACGGCGCCCGCGAAATAGTGATAACCGGCGTGAACATCGGCACTTTCGGCCTTGACAACGGTCAGTCGCTGTTCGACCTCCTCCGCGCTCTCGACAACGTGCAGGGCATCGACAGATACCGCATATCAAGCATAGAGCCGAACCTGCTGACCGACGAGATCATAGAATGGATACCCTCCAGCAGGGCTTTCATGCCTCACTTCCATATCCCGTTGCAGTCAGGTTCGGACAAGGTGCTGAAGATGATGAACCGCCGCTACGACACCGCACTTTTCCGCCAACGCATCGAGCACATCAGGCGCGTGATGCCCCATGCATTCATAGGCGTCGACGTGATAGCTGGAGCACGCGGAGAAACCGACTACGAATGGCAGCGCGCCCTGGAGTTCATCGGTTCGTTGCCCGTGACGCGACTTCATGTGTTCCCCTATTCCGAACGTCCCGGCACTGCCGCCCTGCACCTCCCCGACCCCGTGGACCAGCATACCAAACATGTGCGGGTGGCGCAGCTTATCGATATTTCCGACGCCAAGCTCAGCCTCTTCCTCCGCAACCAGAAAGGAAGCTCTCGCCCCGTGCTTTGGGAACACACCCGTCATGTGGGCGACACCATACAGGGCCTCACCGACAACTATGTGCGCGTACAAGCTCCCTGGAACGACCGTCTGCCCAATACAGTGACCGACATCACTCTCTCTGCCGACAATATTTTAGCCGACCAATGAAGAAGTTAGGAGTAATAATCTTGAACTGGAACGGCCGGAAGCTTCTTGAGGAGCTGCTTGCCGGGGTCAGCCGCGATACCGTCTGCGACGACTGCGACCTGATAGTCGCCGACAACGGAAGCACCGACGGCTCGGTTGACTGGGTCAGGGAGCACTGCCCCGAGGTCAAGGTAGTGTCGTTCGACGCCAACTATGGGTTTGCCGAGGGCTACAACAGGGCCATAGCGGAATGCGACTATCCGTATGTGACTCTTCTCAACAGCGACGTGGAGACCACGCCGGGCTGGTGGCGTCCGATTCTGGAGCATATGGAGAGCCACGGCGACACCGGGGCCGTGATGCCCAAGATACGGAGCTATTACCGACGCGACAGCTTCGAGTACGCCGGTGCCGCCGGGGGTGCCCTCGACTCGCTGGCCTACCCCTATTGCCGCGGCCGGCTCTTCGACAGCGTGGAGCGGGATGAGGGACAGTACGACGGCGAGCCGGCGGATGTGGCATGGGCCAGCGGCGCCTGCCTCACCGTACGCCGCGACCTCTACATGCGTCTCGGCGGCCTCGACGCCTCTTTCTTCGCTCATATGGAGGAAATAGACCTCTGCTGCCGCATATGGGCCGCCGGCTTCCGCTGCAAGGTCGTCACCGACTCATGCGTCTACCATATGGGAGGGGCGAGCCTCAGCCAGGGCAACCCCCGCAAGACATACCTCAATTTCCGCAACAACCTGCTGCTCATTCACAAGAACATGACCCGCCGGGGCGGACAGCGCATGCTTCTGAAACGTCGGCTCGCCGATACGCTGGCCTTCGCCATGTTTGTGGCAAAGCTCGATTTCGCCAACGCCAAAGCCGTGCTCAAGGCCCATAACGACTTCCGGCGCATGCGCCGCGACTATACCCGCTTCCCCGACAACGACATCCTCCCTCTCCTCCCCGGTGCCGGCCGCAACGCCATAACCGCCCGATATCTCCTGCGCAAAAAATCACTTCCTATAACACCAAAAATTTCCGGATAATGTCAGAAAAGCCACTGATACTTGTAGCCAACGACGATTCCTATAATGCCCCGGGCGTGCATGCCCTTGTGGAGCGCATGGCGCTTCTTGGCGATGTGGTGGCCGTATGCCCGGCCTCTCCCCAGTCGGGACAGTCCATGGCCATCACCGTCAACAGCCCGCTGTTTGTCAAGGAGCTGGGCGATTTCCACGGCGCACAGGGTTATGCCGTGAGCGGCACCCCCGTGGACTGCGTGAAACTCGCCATGCACCACATCCTGCCTCGTACGCCGCAGCTGGTGGTGGCCGGCATAAACCATGGTTCCAACGCTTCCGTCAACGTTCTCTACTCCGGCACCATGGGCGCCGTGATGGAAGGATGCGCTTTCGGAATACCCTCCATCGGGTTCTCGCTCTGCAACCATTCGCTGGATGCCGACTTCGGGCATTGTCTGCCTGCCGTTGACCATCTGGCCAAGGCCGTGCTGGAACACTCTCTGCCTCCGGGCATATGCCTCAACGTCAATTTCCCTAAAGTGGCAGCCTCGCCTTCCGCAATGCGACTGTGTACCCCCTGCCGCGGCAAATGGAACGACGAGTATCAGAAATATACCGACCCTCATGGCCATCCTTATTATTGGCTTACGGGCGTATTCGAGAACGAGGAGCCTGAAAACGAGGCCACCGACCAATGGAGTCTGGAGCATGGTCTCATCTCGGTGGTTCCTGTATCAATCGGGCGCACGCCGGGCGACGTTGCCGACATACCATGGCTCGCCGACAGTCTGCGCAGCTATAATGACCGCTGACCCCCACCGGGATATTAACATTTCCGGAGTCCGGAATCTTATACGGTCAATATACTGATATTATATAAAAAAGCATGCGCTACGCTGACATTAGGGCATAAAGTCCTTTATATATTCCGTTTTCGGCGCAGAATTCAATATTCCAAAAAGACCATATAAGCACCATATACACCAATTTTTAGCAATATTAACATAACATTAAGATTTGAGTTGCCCAAAGTGACGGAAGTTGCACTCGGGGCTATTGTATGAATCGCAAATGTTATGTAATTTTGCAGTGCGAAAAGGGGAAAGCCGGAGAGCCGGTTCCGATTCGCGGCGACATTTGGATTCAATGTCGCGACAATACATTCAAAGCAAGCGTTAGTGTTGGACGAAAGTCCAATGAAAGATATCGTTTCATTGACAATTTATTGTTGCATTAGTAAAGTTATGGATTAATAGTTATTTTAGAATTAGGACCCACGGGGAAATTCCGAAGCGATTCGGGACCAACCGGAAATCAGATGCATAGTGATATGCGTCTGTTTTTTGTTTATGGGGGGGGGGAGTTAAGGACCACTTTAAGGTCTTTAGGGTCACTAAGGTCTTTAAGGTCCTTAAAGTCTGTCGGTTGGGATACAATACGGATGATTCCGCAGAAGCGGCAGGTAGATTGGAACCACATCTAAGCCAAGCATGCCGAAGTTATGTTCCCACACTGTCGGAAATACCCAAACAGTGCCAATTACCTGCCGCTTCTATGAAATCACCCGTATATTGCTCTGTACCTTATACCAGGTTGATATATCCCCGGAAATACCGCCAGGCAGTATGGATGCGGATTTCAACAACTCCGGAGACCTGGGACGCGAAGATAAATTCAAGGAAGTCCTCTTCCGAGACGCATGAAGTGAGCATCGCACCGTTGGCGTCATACACTTCGAAGAGAGTTATCTCCTCGCCATCTGCCAATGGCAAGCTAACGCCATCTTCGGAGATAACGCATACCACATTCTGGGGAGGCATCCTTAAGAAGGGAGGGACATCTTCCTCTTCCCTATCAGTAGAGGTTGGTGTCTGCGACATAGACGTCGCATATTCTATAGCCATTGTCGGCAACGAGACTGCGAGCAGCATGGAGACTGCAACCACGATTTTAATCAGTCTAATCATATAACTTTTGTTTAGAGAGTGTTTGAATTTAACACGAATTTAATTTTTGAGAGTATTATGGAAATTCTTTTCATCCCCCCGAAGGGTCTTTTCGGTGAATTTCACCATGTCTCGTCGGTCGCATATCCCGATATGCTCCCTCCTCAACATGTGAAATTCCCTCGAAAATCCCTCTTAGGGTGAATGAAAGTTAAACCCAAACACTCTCTTAGTTGTGAGCCTAAAATTAACGAAATCCCATATTCCAGACAAGAGCAGAATTGCCGAAACATCGGGTCAAGCCGAAAAGCCGGTGCATTTGTTAAAATTGAAGATTAGAAAATGTTCCCAACATATATAAGTATGTTTTCATCACTTAATGGGTTTGTCGTACATTATTATCCCAGTATCTTGATTATCCCAGTATCTTGTTGTAATATGAGACTTTAGTCAATGGGCTCTATAAAGCTCTCATTGGTACATGAAGCCAACGCAGCCGCTGCTATTGCAGCGAAGAAGATTTTTTTCATGAGGCTTTGGTTTTAGTTTCCTACTCTCTTCGCTTTTCGGATTTCGCGCCTTTACAGTCTGGTCTGTCGGTTGACAACTCTCGAGATTGAATCCTTTTTTAGATTCAGGCCTTTATCAATCGTTGCAAAGTTATATACATATACCTTAAAACGCAATAGCCATTTTTGTAAAATATTTAATTTTAGAACAAACAGGCCTGTTTTTCGAACAAACCGGGCGGCATAGGTATTTTATTAAGAATAAACTCAGATGCAGAATTTTTAGAAGATTCCGCTCGGCGATTCCTCACTAATCGAGGTCTGGAGTCGGATTGGTTCGAAAATTCAGGGGATTAGTTCCAAATTCATGCGGTTTTGTTCGAAAAATCGGGCTGTTAGTTCGAAAATTGCATTGTTGACAAAAGAGGCATTGTTTTTGATTCTTTTTTTTATTTAACTTTGTGGCAATGCAAAACTATTCAATCACAATAACAACCAAATTCAACAAAAGATGGCACAGAAGATTATATTGACGATAGTGGCATGCATGGTGGCGATGGTCGGTTACGCCAAAGATCCGCAACGGGGTTATCGAGGCTTCGTGGATTGGGAGAACACCTTAGGGTATATGAATACCACCAACGATGTCGACGGATACCATCGAGGTTACGAATGGCTGTCGGGTGTGACAACGTCGCATGGATACCAGTTCAACAGCCACATCTTTCTCGGTGCCGGTACGGGCATTGTCCCGGCCCTGTCGGCGGCATATGTGATGTTTCCCGTATTCGTGGACTTCCGCTATGATTACAGCCACAGGAAATTCCGGCCCTTCGGCGATGTCCGGATCGGCTACAATATTTCTGACGGATTCTACATGTCGCCGACAATCGGCTACCGCCTGAACTGGGGTCGCAAGATGAACGTCAACTTCGGCGTGGGCATGACCCTCCTGGGCATGACCGACGAGATAAGCACACACTCCTCCGACGTCTACCACCCCTCATCGAAGAAAAGGCGCTATGCCGAAACATTCTTCACCCTGCGCATAGGCATCGATTTCTGACCCCACGCGGCAAAGAGCCGCCGAGGGTAATCACTCGCGGTAGTATATCCGCTTGACGCGCGGCGACACGGAGGTCAGAATCTCATAGGGTATGGTGTCGAGCACATCGGCAAGCCGTTGCACAGGCATATTTCGCCCGAAAATCTCCACAGCATCGCCCACCTTGCAGTCTATGCCGGTGACGTCAATCATGCAGGCATCCATACATATGTTGCCTACTGTGGGGGCCTCACGGCCATTCACCATCACCTTGACGGCGCCGCGCCCGAAATGTCGGTTCATGCCATCGGCATATCCTATGGCTATCGTAGCTATACGCGCAGGCTTCTCCAACCTGCCGTAACGGCCATAGCCCACAGTCTCGCCGGCATCCCAGTCGTGCAACGCGCATATCACCGTCCGCAACGTGGAGACTGTCTGCAGAGGCTCCTCGCCGGCTTTATCCACAGGATAGACGCCATATAGACCTATGCCCAGACGTGCCATGTCGTAATGATGCTCGGGATAACGCATCATCCCGGCAGTGTTGAGCACATGCCGAAGCACCTTATAGCCGCATCTTTCCTCCACATATTCCGACCATTCGGCGAAACGCCTCAGCTGCAGCTCCGTGAAGGCATCCTGGTCGGGACAGTCGGCAGTGCACAGATGCGAGAAGATGCTTCTCACCCTGACCTCCTCCACCCCGTCGAGAGCATTCATAAGCGCCGGCAACTCGTCGCCCGTGAAGCCCATGCGGTGCATGCCCGTGTCGAGCTTAAGGTGTATGGGATAACCGGTCACGCCATTCTTGCGCGCTTCCCGGATCACATCGTCAAGCATCTGACGGGAATAAATCTCCGGCTCGAGCCGGTTGGCGAACATCGCCTTATAGTTGGCCACACGCGGGTTCATCACCATCACGGGCATTGTAATGCCATGGCGGCGCAGCTCCACGCCCTCGTCGAGCACGGCAACCGCCAGATATGCCGCACCGGCATCCTGCAGGGTCTTGGCTATCTCATAGCTGCCGGCACCATAGCCCGACGCCTTGACCATGCACACTATCCCCGTGCTCCGAGGCAGCTTGCGCCGGAAATAATTGTAGTTGTGGAGCAATGCGTCAAGATTCACCTCCAGCACCGTTTCGTGGCGGCTCGCCTCAAGCATCTCCTCGATCTCGTCGAAGCGCGCCTCCGGAGAGCCCTTGAGGAGTATAGTCTCGTCGGTGAAGTCGGATGCCGACCGTCGCTGCATGAACTCGGCGATATCCGAATATAATTCAGCTCCCGGGAAGAGAGAGCCGTGATGTTTCAGTTTGGGGCCGATGCCTATGAATCGCGTCACGCCGGCGGCGGCTATGAGCCTCGATATACGGGCATACAGCTGCTCCTCGTCGGCGCTCTCATGCAGGAGATCGCTGAGAATCAGGGTAAGCCCCTGGCCTTTGCCCTGCCGGCGGCGCGCGAAATGCAACGCCGGACCCAGCGAGGAGAAGTCGCTCGTATACTGGTCGTGGATAAGCACGCAGCCGTTGACGCCCTGAAGCACGTTCAGCCTCGTGCCCAGCTTGTGGAGGTGGCGGAATCTGTCGGCAATCACCTCCCTGTCGACGCCATGCACAAGCATGAATGTCAGAGCGTTCGCCGCATTCTCATAATCTGCCTCGGAGGTCAGAGGCGCCGTAAGGCTCGCCGGCTCGCCGGCGTAGACATAATCAAGCCTGGCAGAGCCATCGCCGACGCCACGCGTTATGAAGACGTCGGCTGCCGGGTCGGTATAGCTCCACGTCACCCGACGCGCATCCGGCGACACTTTCGACACCGCATCCCTGACCAGACGATAGTCACGGCAGAAAATCACGCACCCCGTCTCGGGACCTGCGGCAAGTATGGCCTTCTCCTCCGCCTTGGCGGCATCATCGGGAAATCCGTCGCTGTGCGCCGCTCCTATGTTGGTGACAATCACCGTGTCGGGCTTTATCACCCTGCGCAGACGCTCCATCTCCCCGGGATGGGATATGCCCGCCTCCACAATGGCAAGGGGTGCTTCCGGATCGAGTCCCCACATCGAGAGGGGAACACCCGTCTGGGAATTATAGCTGCGCGGCGAACGGGTCACATCGCCCAACGGCTCCATAAGCTGGAATATCCATTCCTTGAGGGTTGTCTTGCCGCGCGAACCGGTAATGGCCACGATTTCGCCGCCGTAGCCGTCGCGGGCGCTTATGCGCTGCAGGGCGTCAACAACATCGTCAACCACCAGGAAGTTGGTGCCTTCGAGATGCTCCATGCCTTCCGGTATATGCGTCACCACAAAATTTCTCACACCCCGGCTCCACAGGTCGCGTATATACCTGTGTCCGTCGTTGCCACGCGTGGCTATGGCGAAAAAGAGGGTACCACGCGGCTCTTCAAGCTCCCGGGAGTCGGTAAGCAAAGTCACTATCTCTTCGTCGACAGCCGGCTCCGGCAATCCCAACATCCGGGCTATTACCCTGACTCTCTTCCTCATCTATTCCCCCTCCATGGTGTCTTTCAGAGCCTCCAGACATTTCTCAACCTCCTTGTCGACCTTGAAAAGACGCTCCTTGCAGAATTTCAGCAACTCCAGAGCTCGTGTGGCATAAGCCGACAGGCTGTCTATGTCGCACTGGTTCGACTCCATTTTCGACACAATGCCTTCAAGCTCGGCAACCGCCTTGCTGTAACTCAATTCCTTATCTTTATCTTCCATAATGATATCGAAGTCGTTTATTAACAATAACTGTCAGCCCTGCTCTTTGCCGTCGACCACGGATCTGACCACGCCGTCAGGGAGGGTTGTCTCTATGATGTCGCCCTCCTTCAGGGCCGACACGCAGGTAACGGCATGTCCGTTCAGGCGTGTTATGCTGTACCCTCTGCCGAGGGTATTGGCGGGGCTTAGAATGCGCTGCATGTCGTCGAGGCGTTCAAGACGGGCGGCGGCATTGTTCAAGGCCGTTTTCGCGGCCATCTCCAGGCGGCCTGCCGTGAGGCGGAGAGTGCCTTGTGCCGTGACGGTACGGTTGCCGAGAGCCCGCGTCATTCTGGAGGCCTTTGTCTGCAGCTCCATACGGGCGCGCATGGTACGCGTGGCCACTATCGCCGGCAAGGAGGCTTCCGTCTGTCCCAGGCGCATATGCTCTCCTTTCAGGGCTTCCGACACGTATCTGCCGATACGGCTGCAACGGTCGTAAACCGCGCTGTAAGCCATGTCGAGACGGTCGAGAATCCAGGCGGCCACGGCCGTAGGCGTCTTGCAGCGCACGCATGCCAGCTCGTCGAGCACCGTACGGTCGCGCTCATGGCCTATGCCCACAAGCACCGGCAGCGGAAACGTGCACACACGCCGCGCCAGACTATAGTCGTCGAAGGAATGGAGGTCGGTGGTGGAGCCCCCTCCGCGGATTATCACCACGCAGTCCCACATGTCAGCCGTACGCTCCACCCAGTCGAGAGCCGCCATCACCGTGGGTACCGTACGCTCCCCCTGCATCACCGCCTCGAAGAGACAGGGATAGAGGGCAAAGCCGCGCGGGTCGGACAGCAGCTGGTTGGTGAAGTCGCCGAACCCGGCGGCGCCGCCGGCAGATATCACGGCGATGCGCTGCGGCGTAATGGGGAGTGGAAGCCGGCGGTTACACTCCGCAACACCCTCTCTTGCCAGTCTGTCGAGAATCTCACGGCGTATGCGCTCCATGTCGCCGAGGGTGTAGCTGGGGTCAATGTCGCTGACCACGAAGCTCAGCCCATACACCTCATGATGGTTTGCGGAGCCGCAGAGGAGCATCTTCATGCCGCTGCGCAGGTCGCTGCCTGTGGCGGCCATCATCTTGCGCCGCAGCACGTCGAGCGTGCCACGCCATATCATGGCTCGCATCTTGGCTCGCATACCGCCGGAGTCGTCCTTCTCCACCAGCTCCATATAGCAGTGGCCTCCCGCCACCCGCACGTCGCTGAGCTCGGCGAGTACCCATGCCGACTGCAGCTCGCGGTTCATACGTATAGTATTGCCTACAAGCCGCTGGAACTGACCTAAGGTGAGATACTTATTCGGTGACATCTCCGATCTCCTTGAGAGCGCCTGTGGCTGTGTCGAAAACGGCGAAAGAGCGTGAACGCCTGTCGGAGAAGAGGGATGGCTGCAGCCCGAAAGGCACGCCATACTGCGCCAGCTCGCAATTGCCGCTCCACAGT
>Ga0073906_1005222_pt1 | contig 11964 bp, 10 predicted proteins | sample Inofromicrocosms_FD_65485 | JGI IMG/M metagenome (GOLD analysis project Ga0073906, IMG submission 65485) | Mouse cecum microbial communities from Vienna, Austria - Inoculum for glucosamine and mucus D2O microcosms | ecosystem: Host-associated > Mammals > Digestive system > Large intestine >... | reverse complement strand
CGGGCAGTATGTGGGTAACAGTTATTATGGGAAATATACGCCGACGAGTGCCTGCCGGTACGTGGATTCGACACCGGAACCGCTTTATTATTTCGGACATGGCCTTTCTTATACGACATTTGCTTATGAAGACTTGGAAATTTCAGAATCGGAAGTCGCGTCGGAAGGGACGGTGAGCGTGTCTTGTCGCGTGAAAAATGTCGGGAAGAGGGACGGGGAAGAAGTGGTACAGCTTTATGTGTCCGACATGCAGGCTTCCAAGCTGCGTCCTTATCAGGAATTTGCGGGGTGCGCGAGGGTCGCGCTGAAATCGGGAGAAGAAAAACGGGTCACGTTCACCATACGAGCCGACCAGTTCGCGTTCGTGGGGAAGGATGGGAAGTGGATTGTGGAAGCGGGGGAGATGAAAGTGATGATAGGCGGTTCGTCTGCCGAACTGCCGCTCCAAGGCACGTTTAATATCACGGACACGGCCAAAATCAGACCGGCCAGACGCGGATTTTTTGCCAAGGCGGACGTGGAATAAGGGGAAAAGGGGCAGGAAAAGCCCCTCACAAGGTTGTTTTCAAATCTTTTTTTCGTCCTTATGTGGAATAAAATCGCGTCGCGGCCGGTTTGGGGCGACACGCCGTAGGAAAGGGCCTGGCAATATTCCTTCACCCCGGCATCCAAGTAGAGGTTCAGTTTGCGCACATAGTCGTGGCTTAAGGCGCTTGGAGACACGATTTCGATAATCCGGTCCGGTGCGCCGCTGCATCCGCGTTCCGTCAGCGTGTCCGGGTTGCAGATGACGCTTAAGTCTGGCTCGACGATGGTTTTCTTGTCGTCAAACGTTTTAGTTTTCACGTATATACTATACCAAATGATTGAAAAAAATAAAGTGTAAAATGCAAGGGGACGCTTGATTGAGCCACGACTTTTTGATATGATGAAAATACAGTTCAGCCAGACTGCAAAAGGACGGCAAATCATGCTTGCATGGATTTGGTGGACTGCTAGCGGTCTGAGGGAGCACCCGCTCATGAGCAAAAAGAGCTGCGGACGCAGCGGAGAGCGTCGCTAGACGCGTTTTTGTGAATGGTGTGGTTGAACTGTAATATGATGAGAAAAGAAACGAGGACGTGACTTATGGCCATACCGCAAAAAGTGCTTTACACGGTTGATGATATTTATGCCTTGCCTGACGGGCAGCGGGCGGAATTGATTGACGGGCAGATTTACATGATGTCCCCGCCAAACACGCTTCACCAGAAAATCAGCTGGAAGCTTCATCAGGAAATCGCGAATTATATCAGTTCCCAAAATGGGAACTGTGACGTTTATGCCGCCCCGTTCGCGGTGTTTTTAAACAAGGACGCGCATAATTATTTAGAACCAGACCTCTCCGTCATTTGTGACAAGTCCAAACTGGACGAACATGGCTGCAATGGCGCGCCTGACTGGATTATTGAAATTGTTTCCCCGTCCACGAGCCGTCTGGACTATGGCGTGAAGCTCTTTAAATACCGTATGGCGGGGGTTCGCGAGTATTGGATTGTAAATCCGTTAAAACAAACCGTCACGGTATATGATTTTGAATATGAGGAAAAGACGGATCAGTATGCCTTTACGGACACGATTCCCGTTTGTATATATGAAAATTTAAGTATCAACCTTGCAAAGTTGTTAAAGTAAACGGTATCATGGGGGCAAAACTTGTTTTGACCCCAACATCATATTATTCTATTCGCACCAATCATGCCCCCGGCCAATCAGCCTAAGTGTTGGCGGGGGGCTGGAAAGTGGCAGATGTATTTTGGTTACAGTTCACGGCCTAACCGGCCGCGGACTGTAACGGCATCCAGCCATTCATAATTGCCTGCGGCAATGGGCTGGATGCCCCACCGGCTCCATTACTTTATCGGACGGTGGCCGTGCGGCAAGGCGCACAGCCCCGTGAATAGTAACGTATTTTGTCAGCATGGCTGGCTTGTGCGCCGCCGCAAGAACGCCGGTGGCGTTCTTGATTCGTAAGTAGCGTGAAAGAAAAGAGGCAGGAATATGAAAAATCCGGTATACATTGATTCGCAGAACTTTCCCGTGGCCCAGAGGTATTTCGTGGATTCACTGACATTGCCGGGGGATTTTCCGCTTCACAGACACAGTTTCGTAGAATTGGAGTATATTTTTGGCGGGAAGGGAAGCAATATCATAAATGGCGTGGAATACCCGTTGTCCCCGGGTATGGCGAGCTTGCTTCTGCCCTGGCATGCGCATGAACTGAAGTCGGACAAAGAGAATCCCCTTCAGATTTACAAGTGTTCTTTTCGGACAGATTTTCTGACCGGAGGCAATGAACTGATGGGGCATGTCGGCAAGATGCTGCTGGAGTTTAAGGATTATCAATTGGTAACAATACTGGACGATGCCGGCAGGGAGAGTTTTGAGAACGTGTTTCGCCTGGCATTGAAGGAGAAACGCCAAAACGCGAACTATAAGGACGCGTTCATGTCGGCCTTGATTTCAGAATTGGTCATTTTATTTTTACGTTGTTCCCATCCGACCGAGCGCAAGGGGTTCAGCGTGTGGGACGTGGCGCGGCGGATACAGTTGGAATATGCGAACCCGGTTCTTGACGGGGAAGAGTTGCTTTATTCCATGACCTATACGAAGCTGCTCTATTACCTTCATAAGCATTTTGCGGAAAATGTGTCGCTTGACCAGGTCGCAAAGGAATTTCATTATAATAAGAGCTACCTTTGCCAGTTGCTTGTCAAGGATAACACGACCTTTCATGACATGCTGAACGAGATACGCATTTATAACGCGTGCAAGCTACTGGATATCACGGAGAAAACAGTCGAGGTCATTTCTGCGGAAGTGGGGTTTGGCTCTGTGAATGCGTTTTATGAGAATTTCAGGAAATATAGGGGATGCCCACCCGGGGAATATCGGGCGCGAAAAGACACGTGACGTGAAAGTGTCCGTGTCTGGCGGAAGTGCTTTGAGGGTGAATCTTCTAGTGGCTTCTATCCGGGAAGGAGATGTCAAAATCGACAACCGTGGTCTAAATTTTTCGGATATTAAAAAAGAACAAGTGTGATATCATATAGTCGTGGCAGCCACGGACGTGCCGAACCGGTACCTGGACGTGGAACGCCGCGGCTATTTTCTTACTATTGTTAAAGAAGGAGGAAGGCAGGCATGAAAAAGAAGGAGTATGCAACATCCAGGGGAGAACGGGTGAGCGTGGGTTTTTTTGCTTTTGGCGCGATTTTGTCGTATTATGTGATTTACAGTTATTTACAATTGTTTTTGACGGATTTCGTGGGGGTTTCCGCATCGGCGGTGGCGGTGGTCTTCATGATCGCGAAAATTTTTGACGCGGTCAATGACCCGGTTTTCGGTGTCATAGTGGACATGGCAAAACCCAAAAGTGGCAAGTACCTGCCGTGGTTAAAAGTGGCGGCCATGGCGATTCCGATTACGACGCTTATCGTCTTTTGGAACCCGGTAAGCCAATCTTTTCCCATGTGGGCGAAAATCTTGTGGGCATTAATTTCATACGTGCTGTGGGACCTGGCCTATACCATGTATGATGCCCCGCTTAGCTCGTTAATCACGGTCACGTCCAAGGGCATGTACGAGAGGAATTTTTTGATGGCGCTGACGTCGTTCATGGTATACATGGGAGGACTTCTGGTGGTGGTCATCGTCCCGATCTTATACCCGATGTTTGGCTGGGGCGTGACGGGAACCGTGCTGGGCGTGTTATGCTTCTTGTCAATGATTGCGATGCCTTTTAAGGTAAAGGAGCGCTATGCGGCAGAAACCGAGCAGGAGGCGACACTTAAGGAAATGATATCTTGTGTCGTGGGAAATAAATTTCTGCTGATCGTGGTTCTTTCCATGATTGTCGGTTCCCTGACCGATGTTTCAACCACGTTGCAGACATATTTTGCCATTTACTGTCTTGGTGGAAGCGAATGGCTGACGCCCATTGCCCTGGCGACCACGCTGCCGGTGCTGGCGGTGGTTTTGTTTGTGCCGAAGCTGTTAACAAAAGTGGACAAGTTCTGGGCGTATATCGTGTCCCGGATTATCACTGTCATGATTACGATTGTCATCTATTTCGTGGGGTATGAAAATGTCCCGGTAATGGTATCCCTGGTGGCGTTACGTGCCGTGGTGTCTTCCTTGTGGGGATTGATTGGCATGCTGTTCATCGCGGACTGTGTGGAATATGGACAATATAAGACGGGCATGCGGAACCAGGGAATCGCTTTTTCGCTGAAGGCGTTTGTCAATAAAGTGGTGGTCGCGATAGCGGGCGCGGTCGGAATGCTTTCCCTGTCACTGGTGGGCTACGTGGAGGGCGGCGTCGCGCAATCCGCAGAAACCATCCGGGGAATTTGGGCATTGTACGCGCTGGGGCCGGCAATCGGCGCGGTCGTGGCCGTGGCCGTCATGATCGCGTGTTATAAATTGCGGGACAAGGACATTGATTTAATGGCCAGGTGCAATAAGGGCGAAATTACGCGTGAAGCGTGTGAACGACAACTTGGCGGGAGGTTCTGACTTATGAAAATCATTCATCTTTGAGGCTCTTGCCGAATGCGCGCGGCAGGGGAAGAGACGGAAATTCCGGCGGAAATTCCGGGAAGCGTGGCGACCGCGTTGTTGGCATGCGGCAGGATTTTGGATCCTTATGACCGAAATCATGAAGAACAGGTTTTGCCGGTTTTTGACCAGGATTACATTTTCACCAAAGAGTTCGAGGTGCGGCGCGAGGATTTGGCGCATGACCGTGTATACCTTGTCTGTGAGGGGCTGGACACGATATGTGACATTACGTTAAATGGCGAGCCGTTGGCATCCACGAAGAACATGTTTGTAAATTACCGGTTGGACGTGAAGGAACGCTTACGGACAGGAAAAAACAAGGTGGAATTTTATTTCCACTCGCCGCGCCGTTTTTTGCAAGAGCATCCGGTAAATTTGGGAAAACCGTTTCATGTCATTCGAAAGGCCGCGTGTATGTTCGGCTGGGACTGGGGCATCAATTTGCCGGACAGCGGCGTGTGGAAGCCTTGTTACATTGAGGGGGTTGACGCGGGCCGGCTGGAACGGGTTGATATCGCGCAAAGGCACGGGCGGGGGCGCGTGACCTTGGAAATGAAGGTGCGGTGCGAGTTGTGGACGAAGGAGGGCATGGAGGTGGCCGTGTCCGTATTCGCGCCGGACGGGAGCCTGGTTTGGACGGGGAGGAAAGAAGCCGCGGTTCAAAATAAGTTCGTGCTGGAAGTGGAAGACCCGCGGCTGTGGTGGCCGCAGGGATATGGCGGGCAGCCTCTGTACCGGGTGGAAGCAAGCTTGTCCATGCAAAGCAAGGAAGTGGACAGCATAAAAAAGCAGATTGGCCTGCGTACCGTGGTGTTAAACCGGGAAAGGGACAGACGCGGACACAAGTATGAAATTTTGGTCAATGGCGTCTCCGTTTATGTCAAGGGGGAAAGCATGGTAATTCACGATGCTCTGATTCCCCGGTCCACGAAGGCTCGCTGGGAGGAACTCGTTGACAATTGCGTGCGTTCGAACCTGAACTGTATCCGTGTGTGGGGCGGGGCATATTATCCGCCGGACGTTTTCTATGAATTGTGTGACCTGCACGGGCTTTTGGTTTTCCAGGACTTTATGTTTGCCTGCACTTTTTACTATCCTTCCGATTCTTTTATGGAAAATATTCAGGTGGAGGTGGAGCAGCAGCTTGTCCGCCTGCGTGACCATGCTTGTATTTGCTTGTTCTGCGGTAATAACGAATTGGACTGCATTTATACGGCCATGACGTCCAAGGAGCCGGAGACTGTCGCGTTGCGTGAGTTGTTTGGGGCGGCAGACGCGTTTGATTTTAAAACACGGCTTTTTATCCGGCATATTTATAAAAAAATATTTTTGAAATGTATTCCCGGGCTATGCGGGCGGCTGGCGCCGCAAATTTCATACGTGCATTCGTCCCCCACGGGATACCGGCCGTTCGGGGCGAAATCTATTTATGACTATTTGGCGGACGGGGACATGCACTATTATCTGCAGTATAACGGGAACGCGCCCTATCAAAAAATGCGCCAGTTTGAATTTCGTTTTGTGAGCGAATTGGGATTTCAGAGTTATCCGTCCTATAAGACGATAAAAAGTTTCACGGCAAAGGAGAATCGAAGTCCCTATACGCCGGTCATGTATGCCCATCAAAAATGCAAGGACGGGAATGAGACGATAGAGGAGTATTTGAAACGGGAATATTGCGTGCCGGAGGATTTTGAGGATTATGTGTACTTGTCCCAGCTGCAGGCGGCGGAAATCATGGGATATTCCGTCGAGCACATGCGCCGGCACAATGATTTTAACCGGGGCGTCATCATGTGGCAGCTAAATGACTGCTGGCCGGTATGTTCATGGTCCGGGATTGATTATTATGGCCGGTGGAAGGCCCAGCAGTATTATACGAGACGGTTTTTCGCGCCGGTACTGGTATCGGCCGAGGAGCGGGGCCTGCAGGTGGATTTTTACGTGGTTTGTGACGGGACGAATCTTTACCGGGGCAAGCTTGTCTGGGCGCTGGAGACGGAAGATAAAGTGCTGGAGGAAGGGACGTTGCCGGTGCAAGGCCAGAAAAACCAGGCTGTTTTAGCCGGGAAGGTGAATTTTGAAAATTACGCGAAATATCGCGGGCAGATGTATTTGCGCTATCATTTGGAGGGCATGGAAGAGGAAACGGGCATGAAGACGGTGCTTTTTTGCCCGGCAAAGGATTTTTCGTTTGCTCCCGGCGGGCTGTCGTGGGAGGTGTCAGAGACGGACGGATTCTTTGAAATCACGGTGGAAAGCCAGAACCTGGTCAAGGGGATTATGTTTGACCTTATGGAAGGGGACGCGATTTTTTCTGATAATTTTTTTGATTTGAAAGGGAGAAGAAAAATTTGCGTTCGTAAGGCGGATTGTGATACTATGGAACTGGCAACATTTGAAAGGCAATTGTCGGTGAAAAATCTAAATGATATTATGAGGAAGGGAATATGAAGTATCAAATCGAGCGGGTGAACACGGCGACCGCGGTTATCACGGAAGGGAAGAAAGGCGTGCACATGTTCCTTCTGGAAGGGGAAAATCGTGCCCTTTTGATTGACACCGGGACGGGCGAGGGAAATCTGTCGGAATGTATAAAAAAATTGACGGACAAGCCCGTTTTGGTGGTGAATACCCATGGGCATTACGATCATATGGGCGGCATGGATTTTTGCGACAAGCCGGAGGCTTACGTGGAGGCTTTGCAGCGTTTGCAGAAACGCGTCACGCCGAAAACCGTATTATACTCCAATCATCACGAGAATCCGGTGCCGCAAGAATATATTCAGAAATACATTACATGTGCCACGAAGATTATGGAGCGGCCCGAGGAGGGCGTGAAGATGAAATATGGCGCGGGGCTATGGGACGTGATGGTTTATGAGGACGTGAAGCTGACATTTGACCGGTAGGGGCACGAGAGTTTTGCGGGTGAAATGCTTTCTCTGCGTTGCCGTTAAAAGTAAAATTGCAGGGAAACGGGAAAGGAGAATTACGATGAAGCGAAGTGAGATAAACGCGGCGTTAAGAGAAATGGAGGAAATGTGCAGGAGGCATTGTTGTTATTTGCCGCCGTTTTGCAATTTCACGCCGGAGGAATGGAAAGAAAAAAGTCATGAATATGACGAGGTGCGGGAGTGCATGCTGGGATGGGACATTACGGATTATGGCCTGGGGAAATTTGACGAGGTGGGATTTTCCCTGATTACGATTCGAAACGGCAACCGTGCCATGGCAAAGAAGTATCCCAAGGTCTATGCGGAAAAACTGCTGTATTTGCGGGAGGGGCAATATTCACCCAATCATTTCCATTGGTACAAGACGGAGGACATCATCAACCGAGGGGGCGGGAACGTGCTGATTCGCGTGTACAATTCCCTGCCCGGCGAAGAGAAGGATCTCGAGGGCGACGTCACCGTCCATACAGACGGGCGGACATACACGGTGCCGGCCGGCACGCAAATCCGCCTGACACCGGGTGAGAGCATCCATATCCAGCAACGGCTGTATCATGACTTCGAGGCGGAGCCGGGGAGCGGGGCGGTGCTTCTGGGGGAGGTCAGCCAGTGCAATGACGACGCCCATGACAACCGTTTCCTGCCGCCGGTAGGGCGGTTCCCCGAAATCGAGGAGGACGAGCCGCCATACCGGTTATTGTGTAACGAGTACCCGAAGGCGCGGTGAAAGAATATGGGGAGTTCCTATATGTGGAGTTCCCGGACAGCCGGTCAATCGTCTTTTTCAGTGTGATGTTTTCTTTCAGGGAGCGGGCGGTTTCGCTCAGATGCAGTTTGTTACCTGCAAGCATGCCATAAACCATTTGGTGGACAAACTTCTGCTGTGGGCGTTTTAACTTCCGTGAAATTTTTACGGAAAAGTTTGGTGTTGACTTGATATCATGAAATGAGTATAATGTGAGTAGAATTCTGCTATCGAAAAAAGATCAGGAGGTGTTGCTATGAATATTCGTCCATCAGCTGCAATCCGTCAAAATTACAACGAGATTGCCGATATGTGCAGAAAGACTGCGGAGCCGGTTTTTCTTACCAAAAATGGTGAGGGTGATTTAGTCGTCATGGATATTGAAACCTACAATAGACGAGAAAAGATGCTGAAGCTTCGGGAGGAGTTGATTGCCGTTGAGGAAGACAGACTTGCGGGCAGAGTGGGGTGCACTCTTGACGAATTGGAAGATTATCTTGACGACATAATTGAAAAGGTATAATGTATGGCAGAGAACAGAAAATACAAAGTTGTTGTTTCCGATAGGGCAAAAAGAATGCTGGGAACGCATATTCGCTTTATGTCGCAAGTCAGCAAGGAAGCGGCAGTGGAGAAAAAGAAAGAACTCATGGCTGCCATGCGTTCACTTTCCCAGATGCCGCAACGTTTTCCTTTCTTCGAGGAACTGTATATCAAGCCGAATAAGTACCACAAGATGTTTGTCGAAAAATGGTATCTCATTCTTTATCAGATACAAGATGATAAGGTTTATGTAGAATATATTCTTGATTGCCGCAAGGATTACAGCTGGTTTGTGTATTAATCATGGGAATCAAAAATAAAGATGATTTGAGGTGGCGAAATGGGGCGGACATGTATGAAAGCGGAAGCGAGAGCGGCCCTTTGGTCAAAAGATAATATCGCTTTTGACCAAAGGAGGCGCACTATGACTAACCCTGAAAAAATCAAACAAATCTTGTAGTCTGAAATTGAAAAGATAAACCGACACCGTGAGGATTTCTATTTGTTCTTGTAATTAGTGGTACAACCCCGTCCGTCTTCTTCCAGTTATCAGCCATGCGGCAGAAATGACCATAAGGATGGCCGGCCATCCAATCGGCGCATAATCCCCTGTTTTGGGCGGAAGTTTGTCGTTACTTTGGTTTTGCGCGGGAACGTTTGATGGCTTCTGCGTAGTTTCATTTGAAGAACCGTCTGACGGTTTTTGCGGTTGCCCGTTTGACGAATCGTCACCCGGCGTTGCGTCGGGATTGTCCGGCTTATTACTTGGCTGTTCCGGCTTTTGGACGGGTTGTTCGGGATTTTTATCTGGTTCGCCCGGTTGTTCCGGCTTTTCATCCGAACCACCGGGATTTTCATCGGGATTTTCCGGTGTTTGGCCCGGCTGTTCCGGCTTTTCATCCGAACCGCCGGGATTTTCATCGGGATTTTCCGGTGTTTGGCCCGGCTGTTCCGTCTCGTTTTCCTTTATCGTCAACGTTGTCAGTGCCTGTCCGTCGGTAAAGCGAATCGCAACTGTATGGTCACCTACGGCCAACGTTTTGATATATTCTGGTTTGAATGTGATAATCGTGGAACCGGGCGTGGCGATGTAATGCTCTTTTGCAAGTTCGGTTCCGTCCACCAATACGCTGACAAATTTGTCGAGATTGCCATCCACCCTGATGGCCACGTCCGTGTCCGTATCAGTCGCGATGGTCTGGTCGGCGCCCTCGAGGATGGAAATGGCGGGTAGCGGCTTCAAAGCGGCAATCGCCGAATCAATCGCCGCCGCGTATCCGTCCACGACATCTTGTTCCCGGAAGTCCTTTCCACGGATGACTGCTCCTATCGCGGCCTCCACCTCGTCAAAATTCGTGTAACCTCCCTTGTCCAATGCGTTCGCCCTGGCAATGGCCGCGTCCACCGCGCCATAATCCGCATCAGAAAAGGACACTTGCCCGTTTGTATTATTGCTTGATATATTGTCATAGGACGGCAATCCGTTCGCGGTAATGGTGCCGCCGACCTGGATGTTGTTTCCAAAGAAAATGCTTCCGTCCCCGACTTCCGTCGTGCCACCACTGATGATGATGTCGCCATTGGCACGAATGCCGGGCACACCTAAATCGCCGGGAGAAACGACGGTTGAATCCGTCATCGTCAGATTACCGGTTCCTACAAGGATGCCGCTGAATTGTGGGGCGGACGTGCATGTCAACTCGGAAGCGGAAATTTCCAGGTTGCCATTTGGACAATAAACACCTACGTCGGCCGCGGATTCGGCGGTAACCGAGGAATCCTTGATAATCGTATCCTTCATCACGTAAAAGGCCGGCCAGTATCCTTTGGCGGTCAGGTTCGAAGCGTCCGTGACCGCAAGATCCGTACAAGAAAGGCCGTTGCTATTTATGGATTCTGTACTTACGGTGGAATTGGAAATGGTGATTTTTTCATTTGCCGACAAAGCCAGCCCTCTCTCTGCATGCACGTTCACGTCAGAGTCATCTACAATTTCCAGGTTCCCGCAGGATACCGCGTAATGTTCTGCCGCCGGGATGGCGAGCTCGCTGCCGGATATTTTCAAAGTACCGCCCCCTACCGCGATTCCCGCGTCCACCGTGTTTATGGTGACGGTGGAATTGCCGGAAATCGTAAGGGAGGCTGCCCCCGTGGCGTTAATCCCGGTGCTTTGGGCATATTCGCCGGAACTGGTCGGCATGTTGATTTCTATCCGGGAATTGCTGATTTGGTTCTCGCCCCCGCAAATATAGATGGCATAGGCACTGACATCCTGGTGCAAATCGTCGAAGGTGATTTGCAGGCTTGCATCCCGGACATCCAGCCCGCCGTCGTCAATGCGGATTCCGCAACGGGAGATGCTCCCAAGCTCCGAAGCCTGGTTCGCATGGATGGAAAGACTCCCGCCGCCCGTCCCCTTTATTTGAAACGAACTGTTGCCCCAAATGCCGAAATGGGCGTCAATGGAGTTTTGTCCGACCAGTTCCACGACCACGCCTTGTTCATGGATTTCAATACCATATGTAAGCGTGTCTCCGGCAGTGCCCGCGTTGATGGTTGCATTGTCCAGCGTCAATGTCTTCGTGCCTGGGTCGAATTTGGCCGTGCCATTCCCGCAGGTTAACGTATAATCTTGCTCCAGAAGGATGTTGGTTCCGTTCACCATGATGGGTTTGGTATCCGCAAAAACCGTTATGGGCTGCAACATGCAAATAGAGCATACGGCCAGAAACAAGGAGAGTGATTTTTTCATTGCTTGCATTTTCGCGTTCCTTTCTTTGTGTGGCTGTTTTGGTGTTAGCAGTCTGTTCATATGTCTTAAATTTACGGATTCCTTTCACACCCGTGCAATTACTGCTTAGACATAGTGTACTATATTTGGGTGAAAGAAGCAACTCTTTTTAGGAAATGGCTTGCGGCACTTTCTATGAGCACTTGGCATCTGTTTTTTAGATGCTTTTGCGCGAATGGACTCCGCGCATCTTGGCGCGGGGCTTCTTTATTCCCGCGAGCAACGAGCCAAAGTCATGCTTGCATGACCTTGGCGACTGCCGCGAGGGTGCAATACCCCGCAGCTTGCTGCGCATTCAAGCTATGATGCCCCGTAGCTTGCTGCGG
>Ga0073906_1005220_pt1 | contig 11968 bp, 12 predicted proteins | sample Inofromicrocosms_FD_65485 | JGI IMG/M metagenome (GOLD analysis project Ga0073906, IMG submission 65485) | Mouse cecum microbial communities from Vienna, Austria - Inoculum for glucosamine and mucus D2O microcosms | ecosystem: Host-associated > Mammals > Digestive system > Large intestine >... | reverse complement strand
GCCCGACAAGCTGAACGGCAAACGGCACCAGCGGGTGGACATCTACTACAGCACCATCGGTCTCTGGACAGCGCCGGAGCCGGAAACGCTGGAACGGGAATATATGGCCTACTATCAGGCCATGCAGAAACGCAAGAAAAGGACGGCATAGCCGTCCCACATAGAGAGATTTCTTTACAGGTAGCCCGAAGGGTGGCACTTCTTTACGAAGTGCCACCCTTCGGTGCGGGATTTTTGCATATAAAATCAAAAACTCAAAGCAATTAAGAACAATTTTCTCACATTTGAAAAATCAGGGGGCGCAAAATAAAAATAACGCATCGGAGATGCAAATTCGCCGTTTTTCTGAATACAGGTATAGGCATCGGCGGATTCTACTTACGCCTTGGAGCGGCAATGAAGAAACCGCCGATGGCCTTGCCTGTTTCAGTTATTGGGCAAAATCGGCTGTATTCCGAATAAAACGGAAAATTTTGGTCAATACTCATGGATGAAATGAGGTGAAGCAATGGCAAGAGAGCAGAGCAGAGAGGAACTTTTGGATTCTTTGGTTGATATTCGCTCGGTAAAAATTGATCCCGCGCAGCCCGTAGAGGAACGCATGAGGTCTTATGTGGAACAGATCAGGAACCCATATATGTTCAAGGTGGGAGGTACAGTTGTTCGTGTTTCTTATGCCAATACGCAATCGACAATCAACGATAACTTTGTAAATCTTCTGTCCAGCATATAGTTTAGATGTGGAGTAATTGGAAAATACTTTCTGATGGGATTTTCATATTTCACTAGACTTTTGCATAGTGGTATGTTATCATCGAAGTGGGCAAAATCAAGCGAAACACCACCCTTGTGTTTTCCGATTATTTCGTGAGGAATATCACAAAGGAGTGGTGGCTGATGTTGAAATTATCTTTAGACCGGCACTATAAAGCCGCCATCTACCTGAGATTATCCCGGGAAGATGGCGACTTTTCCTGTTCCAGTGAGAAATTCGAGAGCAACAGTATCTCCAATCAAAGATTGGTGATCTTGGATTTTCTCAAAAAGTGTCCGGAAATCACACTGGTCAAAGAATACTGCGATGACGGCTATACCGGCGCCAACTTTGACCGGCCGGATTTTCAGCGAATGATAGAGGCTGTCAGGCAGGGAGAGATAGACTGCATTATTGTGAAAGACCTGTCCCGCTTTGGCCGGGAGTATATTGACTCCGGGGCTTATATTCAGAAGCTGTTCCCCATGCTTGGCGTCCGGTTTATTGCAATCAACGACAACTATGATAATGCGCAGCCGGGAGCGGCGGACAATGAACTGATCCTGCCGTTCCGAAATTTGATGAACGATTCCTACTGCCGGGATATTTCGGTTAAGGTCAGAAGCAACCTGGAGGCAAAACGCCGGAACGGCCAGTTTGTGGGCAGCAAGGTCGTCTATGGGTATATGAGATCCCCAGAGAATAAAAACCTGCTGATTATCGACCCAGAGGCCGCCGCCGTGGTTCAGGACATATTTCGCTGGAAAATTGATGGGCAGTCTCCGGCGCAAATTGCGGACAGGCTCAATCGCAATCATATCCCCTCGCCAATTGAGTACAAGAAGGGGAAGGGGTCGAAACAGAGAACCTGCTTTCAGACAAAAGAGGTTGCGCAGTGGAGTGCGGTGGCAATCTACCGTATTCTTAAAAATGAAATTTATATAGGGACGCTGGTTCAAGGGAAAACAACGTCACCGAATCATAAGGTAAAAAAGACTGTGCGCAAAGCGCCCAACGAATGGGTGAGAACAGAACACGCCCATGAGGCGATCATAGCCCCTGCTCAGTTTGACTTGGTTCAAAGGCTTATGCTTGATGATACAAGAAGCCCCGTGGGAGCCAAAGGGGTGCATCTGTTCTCCGGCAAAGTCTTTTGCGCTGATTGCGGCAGTCCAATGGTGCGGAAGGTTTCCCGCTCGAATGGCCGTGCATACACCTATTTTATTTGCGGCGGCAACAAGGCGGATAAGCACGTCTGCTCCAGCCACATGATTCGCGAGAGTTCCGTTTATGATACTGTGTTGATTGTCATACAGGCCCAGATCGCCGCTGCTATGGATATGACGGCCGCATTACGGCAGGTGGACGGTCTTGCGTGGGAGAACCGGGAGCTGGAACGGCTCAAGGCAAAAAGAGCCTTCCAGGAAGAGATCGCAGATAAGAACCGGCGTCTCAAAGCTGGAGCGTATGATGATTTCAAAAACGGTTTGATCAGCAGAGAGGATTATAAAACCTTTACCGAACAATTTGAACGTCAAATCAGAGGGGCTGTGGAAGCGCTCACGCAGTTGGACCGGGAGCGCAACAGCATCATGGGTGGTCTGGCGAAGCAACAGGGATGGCTGTCTCAATTTACGCAGTATGAGAACATTCAAGAGCTCTCCAGGAACAGCGTGGCCGCACTGGTTGACCGTATTGAGATCCGTGAGGACAAAGATATTGATGTTCGCCTTCTGCACGCGGATCATTTTGCCTCCATTGTTGCCTTTTTGAATGAGCAGAGATTCAGAACAAACATCATTCCGATCGGGAGAGAGGCGGTATAGTATGGCCCGTGTATCGAGAAAGCGGAAGAGCCTCCCTGAAGCTGCGGCAGCGTCCCGTATTTGGAGGACTGCGCTCTATGTCAGATTATCTGTGGAGGATAACGGCAAGGATGCCGATTCCATAGAAAATCAGATCGCCCTCCTGGAATCGTATGTTTTTGGCTGCCCCGATCTGAGCAAGGCTGGGCTATTTGTGGACAACGGTTACACCGGCACGAATTTTCACCGTCCCCAGTTTCAGCAAATGATGGAGGCAGTCCAGGCCGGTGTGATTGACTGCATTGTGGTAAAGGACCTGTCCCGCCTGGGCCGGAATTATATTGAGACGTCGCAGTTCATTGAAAAGATTTGTCCGTTCTATGGACTGCGGTTCATTGCGGTGAACGATGGGTTTGATACGGCCGCGGTCACGGATACGGCACAGTTGTCCATGGCATTGTCAAACATCGTAAACGACTATTACGCGAAGGACATTTCCCGCAAAGTGACCAGCGCCCTGCAAACGAAAATGGAGCAGGGGGACTATATCGGAAACTATGCACCTCACGGGTACTGCAAAGATCCGGAAAATAAAAATCGTCTGGTCATTAATCCGGAGACAGCTCCTGTCATCCGCCAGATATTCCAGTGGCGATCCGAAGGTGTCAGCTACATGGGGATCAACCGCCGGCTCAACGAGGCCGGTATTCCGTCCCCGGGTCAATACCGGCTGGAACACGGAATTGAGACCAACAACAACCGCAAGGGGCGTCCCGTGCTTTGGAATAAGCACATGGTCACGGAAATCCTCAAAAACGTTGTCTATATAGGCCATCTTGCCCAGAAGAAGGGAAGCCAATGCCTCTATGCCGGTATCCCGTATCACATTACCAGCGAGGATGAATGGATCATTGTCGAGCATACTCATGAACCGATCATCGGTGCCGAATTGTTTGAGACGGTGCAAAAAATCAACAGGGAGAGTGCGGAACGATCCAAGGCAAATTCGGGGAAATATGCTTATCTTCCGAGGGAGAAAAATATTTTTGGGAAGAAACTCACCTGTGCTGAGTGTGGGGCCGTGATAAAGCTCCATCGGTCTTTCAGCAGGTTGCGGGATAAGGCGTATTTCATGTTCAAATGCCCAACCTATGCGGAACACGGCTCAAAGGGATGCTCGGATGTCAAAATGCGAAAACCAGATTTGGATATTGCAGTATTCTCTTTTATCAAGGCGCAGATGGCTGTGTTTGTCGATATGGAAAGTACGTTGAAGCGTTTGCTGGCAGTTAAGACAGGGAAGGTTGAACAGGGACGCACCGCGTCAAAACGCAGGCTGCTGCAACAAAAATTGGAAAATAAGAAGTCTATCCTGAGCGGTCTGTATGTGGATTATAAGGAGGGGCTGCTGTCTCGGCCAGACTACCTATTTGCTCGGGAAAGCGTGGATGCAGACATCCGTATGATTGAGGCGGAGCTGGCTGAACAGGAAAGCGCAAGTAGTCAGACCCGCGACCTTTTGACTGGAGAAATGAAGTGGCGGTATATGGTGCAACGCTATCAAAATGCCACTGAGCTGTCCCCGGAGATGGTCGAGGCTTTTGTTGAGACGATAAAACTGCATCAGGATGGCAGCCTGGACATTAAGCTGAATTATATGGACGAATTTGCCGCCCTTATGGATGCCTGTGAACACATCAGGAAGGAGAGTGCGTAATGAAGCAGCAGGTAGCCATTTACTTGCGGCTTTCGCAGGAGGACATTGACAAGCGAACCAGCAGGGTAAAAGATGAGAGCAACAGCATTTCTGCACAGAGGCTTTTGATTACCCGTCACTTGGATTTGAACCCGGCACTGCGTGATCTTCCGCGCCTGGAGTTCTGCGACGACGGATATTCGGGCACCAGCTTTGACCGCCCGGAGTTTTCCAGGATGATTGAGCTGGTCAAGCGCGGCGAAATCAGCTGTATCGTAGTCAAGGACCTGTCCCGGTTTGGCAGAGATTATCTGGAGGTCGGCGACTATCTGGAACATATCTTCCCATTCCTCGGTGTCAGGTTCCAGGCGATCAACGATCACTATGACAGCATAAAGCATTCCGGGAAAACCATCGGAATGGATATTGCGTTCAAGAACCTGATTTATGATTACTATTCCAAAGACCTTTCCAAAAAGGTGAAGTCGGCTATGGGGATGAAGCAGCGGGAGGCCCGTTATGTCAGCTGTGCTCCCTTCGGCTATCGAATCAGTCCGACGATGAAGCATCAGCTGGTGATTGATCCGGAAGCTGCTGTTGTTGTCCGCCGTATCTTCCTGGATGTGATTGCCGGGAAATCGACCAGCCAGATTGCAAGGGAGCTGAACAGTGAGGGAATTGCAACTCCGGCGGAGCATAAGTCCATCAGGCGCCGGACGGCCTCTGGAACACCACAGTGGACGCATTACATGATCTTGAATATCATTGAAAACTTGAAATACACCGGAACAATGGTAAATCACACACGGGAAAGCCGGCATATCCGGGATGGGAGTCAGCGGCGCGTTCCAAAAGAAGAATGGTATCTTCGAGAGGATGCCCATGAGGCGATTGTTACATTGGAGGAGTTCGGCCAGGCACAGGAGGCAATCAGCCGCAGGAAAAAGACTGTCCGCTCCCGGCATGACCAATCTGACCGGGTGTACTTTTGCGGCCACTGCGGGCGGAAACTGGAAAAGGCAAACGGCATATCGTTTTCCTGTCCATCTCACCGTTATCATTCCGGCAGTCCGTGCGAGGAGGTGCGGTGGCAAAAGGACGCTCTGGAGGATGCTGTTTTTGAGGCGCTGAAGGTTCAGATTGAGATCGTCCAGATTGAAACCGCCGATGTCAAATCTGCTGCCCAGAGCAAGGGAAATCGTCTGGAAAGTCAGCTTGCAGTTCTTCAAGCTCGGTATGATGCCTGTGGCCGGGAGAAGCTGGAGCAATATGAGGCGTACCGGGAAGGCAGAATGACGGATGAGATGTTTCTCTCCAGCCGCGACCAGTTAACCTTACAGCAAAACTTATTAAAAGAGCAGATGGAAGAATGTGCAAGGCAGTATGAGTCCAGTAGGCAAGCGATCGAAACGGCGGATGAAAAACAGCAGTCGGTGGGCCATATTGCAAAGTTGACAGAGAAGCAGCTTAGAGAGCATCTGTATGATGCCATTGAGCGGATACTTGTCTATGGCCCCAATGACATTGAGATTGTCTGGAAGTTTCAAGACACCACTATGACCGCATAGCACAGGAGATATAGAGCGGCCGTGGCATGGTTCGGCACCTGTTTTTCCGGTCTTTGCCCTAAAATAACGTAATCCCCCACCACGTTTTTTAAGTTCCAATGCAGAAGCCCAATCCCGCAAAGCCTTGATTTTCAAGGGGTTCCGGGGTATAAAAAATTTGTTGCACCTACTTGACACAATGGGACGACCTGGGCCGTGTAGTGATTCCCAAGGAGATTCGCCGGACCATGCGTATCCGAGAGGGCGACCCCCTGGAGATATACACCGACAAGGACGGCGGCGTAATTTTTAAGAAGTATTCCCTGATGGGCGGGCTGGTGGACTTCGCCGGCCAGCTGTGCGAAACCCTGAACCGCACCACCGGACAGGTGACGGTCATCACCGACCGGGACAGCTGCATCGCGGTGGCAGGGGTGCCCCGCCGGGAGCTGGCAGAGAAGGCCATCTCCCCCCAGATGGAGCGGTTGATGGAGGGCCGGCAGGTCTACCAGTACAAGCCAGGAGAGGAGACTGTTCCCCTGTGCGCCGACAGTGAGAAGTATTCTCTATGTACCGCCGCTCCCATTCTTTCCGAGGGAGATGTACTGGGCTGTGTCGTTTTCGCCGGCACCGGAGACAAACTCACCGGCGGCGAGGTTGAGTACAAGCTGGCCCAGTCCATCGCCGGCTTCCTGGGGCGGCACATGGAGAGCTGAACGCAAGCCCACCGGCACACCGCAATATCATAAACTACAGATTTCCCGTGTGGAAAAATAGCCCGCCATCTTTTTACAGAAAAAGGTGGCGGGTATTTTTGCGATAAATAATATAGTAAACACAGTAGAAAAATGGAGCAGGATGGAGTAGAATAAAAAGATAAAAATTTTAATTGACCTGAAATTCTGTGGCGGCAAGCGGAGCAGTCAGCCGCGCTTAATTTGTAGGAATATCAAAGTTTTTTATTATTGATTCGCACTTTGAAAGGAGCTTCGCCATGTATCCCCACGCCCTTATCGACCTGCACTGCGACACCCTCACCGCCCTGCGGCCGGAGGACGCCTCCCTGCTGGACGCCCTCCGCGACCCGGCCCGTCGGAGGGATGCCTTCGCCGCTCTGACCGACCGGGTCCGGGAGACCGACACCCTGGACCTTCCCGGCCGGCACTTCTCCCTGTCCGCCCTGCCGGAGGGGGTACGCTGGTGCCAGTGCTGTGCCATTTTCATCCCGGACGGCCTGTCCCAGGAGGAGGCTGTCGCCTACTACCATCTGCACCAGAGCAATTTTCACCGGCAGATGGAGACCCTCACGGCCAAGGCCCTCCCCTGCCGCACCGCCGCCGACATTGAGGCCGCCTGGGCTCAAGGCAAGGCAGCGGCCATCCTCACTGTGGAAAACGGCTCCGCCCTGGCTGGCCGGCTGGACCGGGTGGCGACTCTGGCCCGGGACGGGGTGCGGATGGTCACCCTCACCTGGAACGGGGAGAACGAGATCGGCTCGGGCAGCGTGACCGGGCACGGCCTGTCCGGTTTCGGAAGGGAGGCTGTCCAGGCCTTGGAGGGGGCGGGCATCCTGGTGGACGTGTCCCACCTGAACGACCAGGGGTTTGAGGATTTTCTGTCTGTCGCCCGAAAACCCTTTGCCGCCAGCCACTCCAACGCCCGGGCTGTCTGCGGCCACCGGCGCAACCTCACCGACGAACAGGTGCGGGAGATGGCAGCCCGGGGGTGCCTCATCGGGCTGAACTACTGCAACATCTTCCTGCGGCCGGACGGACAGCCTGCCACGCTGGACGACCTGTGGCGGCACGTGGAGCACCTGGTGGAACTGGGGGCGGAGCACTGCCTGGCCCTGGGCTCCGACGCCGACGGCGCCGACCTGCCCCCCTGTCTGGACGGCCCGGAAAAATTTGCCGGGCTGTACAGCTTTCTCCTGGAGCGGGGGCTCAGCGTCCCCCAGGCAGAGGGCATTTTATGGAAAAACGCCCTGAATTTTTTTCGCAGACAGCTAATTTAGCAATACCATCTTGCGGCGGACGTTTTTTTCTGGTATAATTTATCAAAACAGGTGGCCATCTTTTGCGCCGTATTTGTAAAGGAGTATCATTATGTCAAAACGCTGCCCGGAATGTCACCGTGTCAACGAAGACTCACGGATTTTCTGTACTTACTGCGGCGCCACGCTGGACGCCCATCTGCGGCTGATTCAGGACCTGGAAAAGCAGAAAGAGCTGTCCAAGACCCCGGAGCCCGCCAAACAGCGCGGCGACGTCAATTTTTACGTCTCCCGCAGTGCGCCCCAGAAGAAGAAAAAGAGCGCCGCCCCCTGGATCATACTGGGGCTTATTGTGGCTGCGGCCGCGGTGTGGTTCTTCCTCCATTGAGAAACAGGCTGAGAGGGTATGCCCCTTTCAGCCTGTATTTTTCCATCTATTAGGTGAATGTTCTATTGCATTACCAGAAAATCCGTGCTATAATCGACAGGAAAACAAAAATGCGGCGGCTCACGGGTGCGCCAACACCCGCAAGCCTGCACAGGTGCGAACCCACCTATACAACGGCAACCTACCGTATCCGCATGGGATATTATACGGCATTCCATCCTTGTTTGCAAGGGTGCCTTTTTCGTATTCAATCTCTGCTATTTTTGTAAGGTGGAATATACTTCTCACACTGTGCAGGCTTGCCCTGCGCAGTGTTTTTGTTTTCGCCTGGCTTCTCAGGGGCTAACGCCTCCAGGTATGCCGGGAAATAAAACACAGTGGAAGGGAGGTGTTGAAATGATTCAGATTTTAGCTGTTTTGATTGACCTTTTGCCTCTTGTCATCATTGTGGTTGGCATTATTTTAATTGTCAGCTTTCTGCGCGGCTGGTATGCAAGCCAGCATAACCGTCAGGCGCAGGCAGAAGAGCAGCGCCAGCGCCACGGCGGTCAGGCTGTGCTGGAATGGAGCGGCCCCACGGCTCAGGGGGCTCCCGACCAGGAATTTGGGGAGCTTATTGTAGAAATTCCCAAAAAATCCGGAGGCTCAGGGGCGAAGTTCTACCTGCGAGGCTTGGTATTGAACGGGAAACGTATATCCTACGAAAATTTGAAGGATGTTGTGTACAATCCCGGAATGCCTGGCAAAGCCTATACCATGAAGCAGAAAATGCGCAACTCCGCCGTGATGTGGCTGTACCGCAAAAAGGGGTCCACCCTCAGCATCCGGGATTTCACTTACCAGTTTGACGATGACACCATGAAGGCCATCCAGTTTGGTCTCGGGTTCCGGCCAGCCGCTTCCTGACAATAGAGCGAGGCTCCCCAGCTGAGGAGCCTCGCTTTTTTAATCTGCCTTTTGCCGGTATAGATTTAACGAAAAAGTTTAAGAAAAATCATGCCCTTTTCCAGCTCGCCCCGCCGGGAGACGGCCTCATCAGTCACGGCTTCGCCGTGCCAGCTTCCCCTAAAGGGGAAGCCTTTTTTCGACACTGTAGCCGATAGTATCTCTTTTAGCCTTCCCCTAAAGGGGAAGGTGGCATTTGCGAAGCAAATGACGGATGAGGCCCTTCATCGGAAAAGACATGCTTCCATATATCTGTACACACCGCAGAGAACCGCTCTCGAACATCCGCATTAGAATAGCGCAAAACCTGCAAGCCCAAAGCCGCTAAATATTCATCCCTAGCGAGATCCATTCGCCTGTGTTCAGGTTCATAATGCTGGGAACCATCTAATTCAATCACAATTTTTGCCCGAGAAACATAGAAATCCACAATATAGGGTCCTATTACTTTCTGCCGGTTCACATTTACTGGAAGAGTCTTCAAAAAATCATACCATAGGTGACGTTCTTCCCTTGTCATATCTTTCCGCAACTTCTGTGCGGCAGGTTTTAGTTTCGGGTTCTGTGTTTCGTGAATCATACTCTTTTCCAACTCGCCCCGCCGGGCAGGTCGGTGACCTCGATGCCCTGGGCCTTGAGCTCATCCCGGATGCGGTCGGCCTCGGCGAAGTTTTTGGCCTTCTTGGCCTCGTACCGGGCCATGACCTGGGCGTCCACGGCGGGGTCGCCCTCGCCGGTGATGGCATACCCCCCCTGGGAGGCGGTCTTCTGCTTCTTCTGCTCCTCCCGGACGGCTGCCGCCTTGTCCAGCAGGGACAGGGAGAGCACCTGGTCGAAGCTGTCCAGAATAGCCAGGCGGGTGGCGCTGTTGTTTTTAGCCTTGAGGGCATCGTACAGGGCGGTAACGGCCAGGGCGGTGTTCAGGTCGTTTCCCACCTGTTTCCGGAACTTGTCCTTGTACTCGGCCACAACAGCCTCATCCACCGGGCCGTCAGCGGGGTCCAGGGCGGCGATTTTGGCGATGAGCTTCTGGAAGGCCACCGTGGCGTTGTCCAGATTTTCCCAGGAGAACACCAGCCCCTTGCGGTAGTGGCTCTGGAGGCAGAAGAAGCGGTAGACGATGGGGTCATAGCCCTTCTTCTCCAGCAGGGAGACGGTCAAAAATTCTCCCTTAGACTTGGACATCTTGCCGGAATTTGTGTTCAAATGGTGGACATGGAACCACTGCCGGCACCAGGGATGTCCGATATAGGCCTCGGACTGGGCGATCTCGTTGGTGTGGTGGGGGAAGGCGTTGTCGATGCCGCCGCAGTGGAGGTCCAGGTACTCGCCGTTGTACTTCAGGGAGATACCGGAGCACTCGATGTGCCAGCCGGGGTAGCCCACCCCCCAGGGGGAGTCCCACTTCAGGGCCTGGTCCTCAAACTTGGACTTGGTGAACCAGAGGACGAAATCGTTTTTGTTCCGCTTGTTCTCGTCCTCCTCCACGCCCTCCCGGACGCCCACCGCCAGGTCCTCCTCATCATGGGAGTTGAAAATATAGTACCGCTCCAGCTTGGAGGTGTCAAAGTACACGTTGCCCCCGGCCACGTAGGCATAGCCCTTGTCCAGCAGGCCCTCCACCAGCTTGATGAACTCGTCAATGAGCCCCGTGGCGGGCTGGACCACGTCGGGGGTCTTGATGTTCAGCTTGCGGCAGTCGTCAAAGAAGGCGTCGGTGTAGTACTGGGCGATCTCCATCACGGTCTTGTGCTCCCGGCGGGCCCCCTTGAGCATCTTGTCCTCCCCGGTGTCGGCGTCGGAGCTGAGGTGGCCCACGTCGGTGATGTTCATGACCCGGTTCACGTCGTAGCCGTCGTAGCGCAGGAACTTCTCCAGCACGTCCTCCATGATGTAAGACCGCAGGTTGCCGATGTGGGCGAAGTGGTACACCGTGGGACCGCAGGTGTACATCTCCACATGGCCGGGGGTGTGGGTGGTAAATTCTTCCTTCTTGTGGGTGGCACTGTTGTATAATTGCATGGCTTTTTCCTCCATTTTTTATTTTTCTTCTGACCGTCCCGCCAGATAATCCAGCGAGACGCCATAAAAATCGGCAATCCTGGCCGCGACCGAAAGGGTTGGCTCCGATTCTTCGTATTCATATTTTTGGTAGGCACGCGGGGAAATTCGAATCTCTTTCGCAGCAAAAGCCTGGGAAACGCCTTTGCTTTTTCTCAGGGAAACGAGACGCTCCGAAAAAACAGACATTCTATCATTCTCCCCTTGACAACGTATCAAAATACGTTTATTATATAAGCAGGGTATCGTACTATAGTACGTTTTATTAGGAGGATAGCAAATGAAAACCTTGATCGATGTTCTTGCTCTTTATGCCGCTGAAAACCTGGTCCCCTGTTTTCAGAAGGACACCGCCGCCCAGACACGGGCCGCCTATCACAAGGCAGATCAGCTGACCGGCCGTCTGGAGGCCCTGAGTCCGGAAGCGGCGCAGTGGATGGATGCGCTGAAAACAGAACAGCTGACGGTCAGCCTCAACCAGGAACGGGCTGTCCTTCTTGCGGGCATCTCCATCGGCCTGGAGCTGGGGCGGTTATAGTTAGGGTGCGCGTTTGGGTTCCCTCCCCTCTTTTTGCTCCAAATACTTCTCATCCAGCAGCTTTTCCACCAGCTCCAGCCGGGCGTTGAGGGCGGCCAGCTTCTCCAGGGTGGGGTTATTGACACTGGTCTGGTCCACGTCGTCGGCGTAGTGGGTGGAGCGGCCTGCGATGCGGACGATCTGGGCGGGGATGCCCACGGCGGTGGCGTCCTCCGGGACCTCGGAGAGGACCACGGCGTTG
>Ga0073906_1005219_pt1 | contig 11969 bp, 10 predicted proteins | sample Inofromicrocosms_FD_65485 | JGI IMG/M metagenome (GOLD analysis project Ga0073906, IMG submission 65485) | Mouse cecum microbial communities from Vienna, Austria - Inoculum for glucosamine and mucus D2O microcosms | ecosystem: Host-associated > Mammals > Digestive system > Large intestine >... | reverse complement strand
TAAATTATGTAGGTGAAAACGGCGTGGCTGCTTATGGCGTAATAATGTACGTCTCCTTTGTGTTCCTTGCCATCTTCATCGGCTATTCCAACGGCATAGCCCCAGTGACGGGCTATCACTTTGGCGCTGGCAACCACGCGGAACTGCGCAGCCTGCTGCACAAAAGCCTCAAGCTAACCGCCGTGCTGTCTATGACAATGTTGATTTTGGCTCAGCTGTTTGGCGGTCTTTTTGCCAAAATCTTCGTTGGCTATGACCCTGAGCTGCTGGCCCTCACGGTGCACGCTTTCCGCATTTACGCCTTTGTTTATCTGTTTGCCGGCTTCGCCACATATAGCTCGTCTTTCTTCACCGCCCTCAGCGACGGCCTAACCTCCGCCTTGATTGCTTTCCTGCGCAGTCTGGTGTTTGAAATTAGTATGGTTCTGTATCTGCCCACCATTCTGGATGTGGATGGCATCTGGCTTTCCGCCGTGCTGGCGGATATGTTCACCGTGATTGTGGCATTCGCATTCATCATCGGCAAACGCAAACGCTACCATTACTAACAAATTCAACCCCCTCTCGCTTATCGAAAGGGGGTTGAATTTATATCCTCTTCATTGGAACTCTAATTATCGTTTTCAGATTTTCCGGCTTACAACGGCGTGGGTCGCTCAAATAAATCTCGTGATGATAACGCCCTGCCGCAAAATCCGGGGCCAAGCCCTGCGCCGCGGCAAATTCCTGCATAAGCGCTATGCTGGCCGGCTCTGCGTTATAAGGCCCCACATGCAAGCATTGCACGCAAAGCCCCTCGGCATATTGCAACAACTGCAAACGCTCTGCTGGAACTGACTTTTCAGCCGCCTGCTCCAACGCCCAGGCAAAATCCGCCTCGCTCACAAAATCCGGCAGGCGAATCATCGCCAACCACTGAAATTTTTCCTTGTGGGTCAAATCCAAATCCGAGCCATCTTCCTGCCACCAAAGGCCCTCCAGCGGCGGAGCCACAAAATCAAAGTAGCCCTCAATGCGCCGCTTGCCCAGCTTGCTCATCTTGATAGCGTAAACCACAGCGTAAAGCCAACCAACCGCCTGCTTGTAATCGCCGTCTTCCTGGTTGGGGTCGCCCTGGCCGCGCACTGCCACAAATTGCATTGGCGGCACCTCAATCAAACTCGGCTGGCGTTTGGGCTGATAAAACTCCTTGTATTCCTTTTTATAATCAAAAGCAGCCGTTTTCTCCTTAACCACCTTTGGTTCTTTGGGTTCTTTGGCTGCTTTTAGCTTTTTCGGCCGAGCAGTAGCCGCCAGCTCCCGGCAAGAGGCCTGGGCAAACTCCGCCAGCCATTCGCGGTCCTCCAAATCCTCCAGCAAAAAGTGATTTTTCGCCCCGTTGTATGGCTGAGCCTGCGGCAAATCCGGGGCCAGCTGCAACCCGGCCTCTGTCATCTTAACAAACAGCTGATTGTCACAAATCACTGCAAAAAACAGGCCGTTGCAATAAAGGCCATATTCGCCAAACATTCGCTTCCAGGTGATTTCCCCCACCCCAGCCAACTGCCCGGCGGCATATTCTACAAATTCCAAGCTTGAAGCCACGCCAATTCCCCCTTGTTAAACAAACCAATTTTCAGAAGTTTAGTTTAATTATATAACTCATATTATATAATTAAATTATACAAAGTGAATCCTGACAACAGCCTGTCATATTTCTGAATAAATTTGGCAAATATCCGTCGCCAGCTGCTTCAATTCCTGCCGCAGCTCGGCTGGTTCCAGCAGCTCAACATTGCCGCCAAAGGTAAGCAGCCAACCCAACAGGTTTTCCTTATCCGTAAAGCCAAAGTTAAACAGCAGGCGGCCGTCCGGCAAGGGTTCAAAACTGTCCGGGCCGTAATCATCCAGCAAACGCCATTTGCACTGCGGCTGGAACACCGCCCGCACCTGCAAAACTGTCGGAAACACCTTTTCCGTCCGCAAATCCGGCGCAGGCACAGGACGCGGCTCAAAACAATCCTCCAGGCGCAATTCCAACATTCGGCTCAGCTTAAACAGCCGCCAATCCTGCCGCAAGCTGCACCAACCCCAAACATACCAACCGGCCCATTGAAACAACAGATTGTAAGGCTCAATCAACCGCTCCGTTTCACCATTTGGCCCGCAGTAAGTAAAAGCCGCCTGCCTGCCCTCGGCAATGGCACGGTGCAACAGCTCCAGCTTAGGCGCCAACGCCGCCTTGTCCCAGGAAGCCAGGTTAATCAGGAAAGCCTGGTCAGCAGGCAACAGCGACATCCCCTCCGGGGCCAGTTTGGCCATCAGCTGCTGATAACGATTGGTGCCGCTGCAACTGTCCAGGCTGCGCAAACCCGCCAAAATAGCCTGCATATCAGCGGTGCTAAGCAAGGTGCGGTCAATTTTATAACCGCTCATAATCGCCACGCCGCCGCCCCGGCCCTGCTCCGTAACCAGCGGAATACCCGCCTGGCACAACGCCTCAATATCCCGGTAAATAGTGCGTGCAGAAACCTCAAAATGCTCCGAAAGTTGATTAGCCGTCAACTGTTCGTGTTGTAATAGCAGGGAAAGAATCCCAATTAAACGTGCAATCTTCATCGTCTGGCCTTAATCCTCCATATCATAAAACGCTGCTTGTTCCAAATCACGATATTCGTGCTTTTCATAGTAGCCAATTAAACAGCCAGCCTCATCGCGCAAAGCCACCATATAAACATCCCTATTTTCCTGCTCATTACGAAAAGTATAAACTTGATTGTGCTGCGGACTGGCCGCAAACCAGTCCACCACTTCGGCAATGCGCTGATTGGCGGCCGGCGGGTGACAATCCAGCAGACTGCGGCCAACCAGCTGCGCGCCGCCACTTTTGGCATAACGCTGCACCGCGGCTGGGTTCATATAAATTATCTCATGCTGCAAATTGCAAATAACCACCGCGGCGCGGTCCTGTTGCAGCACACTCCAAAAATAAGTTGTCAATTCCATTTTGTTTATCTCCTTTACAAATTTATATTACAATATCTGACACAACTCATCCAAATCCGCCTGGGTGGTAGACCAGCTGGTGGCAAAGCGCACCACGGTGTGCGAGTCGTCGAATTTCTCCCAAAAGCCGACTGCAACCTGCTCCTGCAAACGGGCCAGCTGTTGGTTTTCCAAAATTACAAACTGCTGATTGGTTGGCGATTCCAAAAAGAAGCGCAGGCCTTTTTCCCGAATAATTTGTTTCAGTTGCTCAGCCATCTCAATGCCGTGCCGGCCAATTTCCGCGTAAAGGTTGTTGGTGAACAGCGCGTCAAACTGCACGCCAAGCAGGCGGCCTTTGGCCAGCAGCGCGCCACGCTGCTTAACGCTGGTGGAAAAGCAGGGCGGCCGGTTGCCGCGGCTGAACACCACCGCCTCGCCGCAAAGCGCGCCCACCTTAGTTCCACCAATGTAAAAAACATCGCACAGACGGGCAATGTCCGGCAGGGTAACATCCGTTTGCCGGCTTTGCAAAGCATAACCCAAACGCGCTCCGTCCAAAAACAACGGCAGCTGATATTCCCGGCAGATGGCCGCCAGCTCCTCCAACTCCTGTTTGCCGTAAAGCGTGCCATATTCCGTGGGATGAGAAATATAAACCAGTCCCGGCTGCACCATTGCTTCATAATTTTGGTCAGCGTAAAAATCCCGCAGATATTGACGCAAGGCCGCCGCCGGCAGCTTACCCTCCTGCTGGGGCAGCTCCAAAACCTTATGGCCGCTGTACTCTATTGCACCGGCCTCATGGCAGGCAATATGCCCCGTGCTGGCGGCAATGGCCCCCTGATAGCTGGCTAACAAGCTGGAGATAACCACTGCGTTGGTTTGAGTGCCTCCCGCCAAAAACTCCACCTGAGCCTGCGGACAAGCGCAAGCCTGGCGGATTTTCTCCGCCGCCTGAGCGCAGTAATGGTCTGCGCCATAGCCAGGCAGGTTTTCCAAATTCGTTTCCAGCAAATGCTGCAAAACGGCAGGATGTGCGCCGGCAATATAATCACTGGCAAATGAAATCATCTTAATCGCTCCTTATCATTTGACAAACCTAAAAAAGGGCGGCTATTTTTTTATCGCAGTTACACGATGGTTAGCCGCTTCAAGGGCAACCTTTTTCGTCATTTATTTTACCATAAAAAATAATAAATTGCAACATTATACCAAATATCACAGCCGCCTTGACCCGCGTTGTTGTTAAGTAAAACACACTCCTATTTCTGCTTCTTCAACAAATGAAAATCAGAAAACAGGCAAACAGAAACTATAACAAATAATAATATACACAATATTTGTGAAGTAGAGACGCCTGCTATGCCATTACGAACCTCATCATATCTTAAAAACTCCAAAAAAAATCTTGATATAGAATAAATTAATAAATATAACTGCAAGGCCACATATTTTTCAAGTTTTTTACTAAACAAAAAAATAAAAAAAGCCAGCAAAAAATCAATAAATGCTTCTAAAAGCTGAACCGGAAATAAATCTACACCATTAGGAGCAAATGGCGAATGTGTATATTTAACAGAGAGAACGCCTGCATAAGGAATTCCATAACAACAACCAACCAAATAACAACCAATTCGGCCAAACATATGCCCAAGAGGCAAACAACACATATAAGCCTGAATATACGGCTGAAGATTAATTTGGAAAATTTTAGCACAAAAAAATAAAGATAGAAGAAAACCTATTACCCCTCCTAAAAAAACAAACCCTCCATTCATTAACGAATTTATATAGGACAAGTCATTTAATTTCATAAAATCAATATGCTCATATGAAGTTATTAAATAAAGCATTTTGGCAAAAATAATTCCTAGTAAAGCAGCTAAAGCACAGATAATAATAAAATCATTTATAACGACTTTAAATCGTTTTGCTTGTATATAAATAATCGGAATGTTAATCAAAATACCCAAAACAAGCATTAATCCATAATATGCAATAAAATATCCAAAAAAATAAAAACCTATTTGATTCATAAAACTTTTTCTCCCCAAATGCCAAAGCGGCAACAAAAAAATGTTGCCGCCAGACTTAAAATAAGTTTTGTTAGAAATCTATGCTATGGAAGCCAAACCACCAACCAAGGCAACACAAGCAATATAAAAAAGTAAGCATAAAATTGTTCCAATAATAGAACAAACCAAACCGGCTGTGGCCATTCCTCCTGGATTATTCTTTTTAGCAATAGCGCCAAGAATAATTCCTACAATACCAATAATAGCACCAGCCCAACCAAGCGTTCCCGCTGTAAACAGACCAAGAACAATAGCAATAATACCTAAAACTAACGACGCAACTCCCATATAAAATAACCTCCTAAAAAGTGTAATCTCAGCAGCCAAAACACCAAAGGGAGCCTGAAAGGAGTTGGTGAGTTGTGATAAGCCCCCCAGGTGCGGCCGCCAAGACAACAAAAATGCGCGTACAGGCATAATTTACCCACACACGCATAGAAACCCCTTTTCAGGAGGAAAAAAATCTTCTAAAGTGCAGCAGCACAACTGAAAAAACGAACTTAACCCTTGCAGAACAAGGGAAATTGTATTATACTAAATACAGCGGCGCTGCGACTCAAAAGCAGTTGTGTATGGATGGTAGGGCATCCTGCATAAGGAGACTGTGGTATTACCAGTACCGCAGTCCCTGCCGCAACTTTTTTTGTCGCCTTGTGCTTTTATTTTACAGCGAACCACCGCCTTTAGTCAAGTGTTATTACGATTTTTTTGCTAAAATTTTCATATTTTTTTGCCAAATGGCTTTTAACTTGCTTTTTTGCAAACAAAATGTTATCATATTATTATAGCAACCAAACATTTAACAAGTTGAAAAAAACGCTATTAATTCAAACTGAAACCAGTCGGAAAGGAGCCAAGATTATGAATGACAACCTTGCTTATCAAGAGGAAATCTATGATGAAATGATTAACGGCCAAATTGTGCTGATGTCGCCCAGCCCCATGGCAAATCACGTTCACGCTGCCGGAAACATTTATAACATTTTTAAGAACTATCTTAAAGGAAAAATTTGCACCCCTTTTCCTGATGGGTTTGACCTCTATTTATCCGAAAAAGACCGTTTTGAGCCTGATATGATGATTGTTTGCGACCCTAACAAAATAAAAAGCCGCGGTGTTTACGGTGCGCCTGATTTAGTGGTGGAGGTTCTCTCCCGCAGCACTTCCAAAAGGGATCGCGGCTACAAAAAAAACGCCTATGAAAAGGCTGGAGTGAAAGAATATTGGCTGGTGGACACCAACAACCAATCCATTGAGCAATATATTTTAACAGACGATTATTTTGTGTTACAGGAAATTTATTCTCTAAAGGGCGACTATGATATTGAGGATATGACCGAAGAAGAAAAAGCCGCCATTGTTAAGGAATTTAAGTGCAGCTTATATGACGACCTGATAATTAAACTGGAAGATGTTTTTGAACGAGTAAAATAGCTGCTCGTATTTCTAAAAATTTTGCCTCTCTCCAATAAAAAACACCCTCTATCGGCGCTTAATTTTAAAAGCGCCGATATTTTTAGAAAAAAAAATAGCTTATCGCTTTTAAAATATTGACATAAAAACTCACTCTTGTTAAAATATAAGGTAGGTATGTTTAAATATATGGAAGGGAAAAAATGCTATGTACCATTGCCATCTCCATTTCTATCTGATTGGTCCTAAGTCAAACATCTTTAACCTAATTCAGGCCATGCCACCGTTGGATAACTTCAGTCACAATTTCTCCTACAGCGAATTGCCGCAAAAGGATTTAACCACTCAAGCTGATGTTATTTTAGTAAATCTGCAAGGTTTGCCGGCCCGGCCAACACTGGAACAGATTTTGACCGATAAAAAACCACAAACCCAGCTTATCTTAATGGTTGAAAAAGAGCAGCTTCCCAAGCTGACCGATTGTCTGCCCCAAATTAATGACATCTGGACGCTTCCCTTAACTGATGTGGAAACTAAATTTCATTTCACTCGCTGGCAGCAAAATTGCCGGCAGGAAAAAGAGGCCTGGCAGACCAGCCAATTTTTGGAAGCCACTATCAATAGTATCCCAAACCTGATTTGGTACAAAACCAAGGATGGTATTCACGAAAAAGTTAACGATAGCTTTTGCAAAACCGTAAACAAAACCAAACAACAGGTGCAAGGACGCGGCCACGCTTACATCTGGGATGTTGAGCAAGACGACCCAGCTTGTATTGAATCCGAGCGTATTGTAATGGAAAGCGGCAAAACCTGCATTTCCGAGGAAACTGTGCAAACCGGCGAAGGCACCAGCCTGCTCACCACCTACAAAACCCCGCTTTATGATTTGGATGGCAGCGTGATGGGCACGGTGGGCGTTGGCATTGACATCACCCAGGAGCATGCCTACAAACAGGAGCTGCTCACCAAAACGCAAAATCTGGAAAATCTTTTCACCACAATGGATTGCGGCGTGCTCTGCCACACAGTGGACGGCGCCCGCATTATCAGCGTAAATCCGGCCGCCTTAAAAATCTTAGGCTATGAATCCAAGGAAGAGCTCAGCGCCAGCGGCTTTGACACAGTGGCTGCCTCTGTTTTAGATGAGGATAAATCGACCCTGCGTCAAAGCATCTTGGGGCTGAAAAATGTGGGCGATAGCGTTAGTGTGGAATATCGCGTACATCACAACAATGGCGAAATTCTACATATTATGGGTAATGTTAAGCTGATGGAAGAACATGGAGAGCTTTTCTATCAACGTTTTCTATTAGACTGCACCGCTAAAAAGATGCACGAACTTCAGGAGCAGCAGGAAAAAGAACACCGCCAGATGGCGCTTATTCAGGCTCTCAGTATGGATTACAATTTGGTTTGCTTTTTTGATCTCGACACCTGTCAAGGTAGTGTTCTGCGCATTAACGATTGCCAATTTCAACTGCTGGAAACCCTTTTCCAAGGCAATCTGAACCTGCAAACCAATATGGAAAACTATATCAAAACTTGCGTTCATCCTGATGACCAAGATATGCTGCGCCAGGCCGTTTCCCCTGAATATTTACAGCAGGAGCTAGCGGAAAACAACACTGTTTACTGCAATTACCGCACGCTGTGCAACAGCACCAATCTGCGTTACTTCCAGCTAAAGGCAGTGCGCACCAGCACCTGGGAAAAAGACCATGGCATTGTGCTTGGTATGCGAAGTGTGGATGAAGAAACTCGTAGCGAGCTGGAAAAGAAAAATCTGTTGCAAGAGGCCCTCCAACAAGCCAACCGGGCCAGCAAAGCCAAAAGCGTTTTCCTCTCCAATATGTCGCACGACATCCGCACCCCAATGAACGCCATTGTTGGTTTCACCAGCCTGGCAATCACCCACATCAATCAACGCGAGCAAGTGCAGGAATATCTAAAAAAGATTATGACCTCCGGCAACCATTTGCTAAGCCTTATCAATGACATTTTGGATATGAGCCGCATTGAAAGCGGCAAAATGAACCTGGACGAAAAACCGTGCAGTTTGCCGGATATTTTACACGCCCTACGCAACATTGTGCAAGCGGATATTCACGCCAAACATCTGGAGCTTTACATCGACGCTGTTGACGTTTATCATGAGGAAATCTTCTGCGATAAGCTGCGCCTAAATCAGATACTGCTAAATCTGCTCAGTAATTCCATCAAATACACCGGCACAGGCGGCATTATCAGCGTAAAAATTACAGAAAAACCAGGCGCTCCCACCGGCTTTGCCAACTATGAATTTCATATCAAGGACACAGGCATTGGCATGAGCCAAGACTTTGTGGAGCATATCTTTGAGCCGTTTGAAAGAGAACGCAACTCCACCATCAGCCGTATTCAGGGCACCGGGCTTGGTATGGCTATTACCAAAAACATTGTCGATATGATGCACGGCGGTATTGAAGTGCTCAGCCAGCAAGGCGTGGGCACCGAGTTCATTGTCAGTCTGACTTTCCGGCTGGATACCAACAACAAGGAGCCAATCACCATTCCGGAACTGAAAAACTGCCGGGCTTTGGTGGTGGACGACGATTTTAACACCTGCGACAGTGTTTCCTATATGCTGCAACAAATTGGTCTGCGCGCGGAATGGACGCTATCCGGCAAGGAAGCTGTGCTGCGCACCCGCCAAGCCGTCAGCCGCAACGACAACTACAGCGTTTATATAATTGACTGGTTGCTGCCAGATATGAACGGCATTGAGGTGGCTCGGCGCATCCGTAAGGAAATTGGCGATGAAGTGCCAATCATTGTGCTAACGGCCTATGATTGGTCAGACATTGAAGAGGAGGCCTTGGAGGCCGGCGTCACCGCCTTTTGCAGCAAACCCCTCTTTGCCTCGGAGCTGCGCACCTGCCTACGTTCCGTTGTCTGCCCCAATCAGAACAAATCAACGGAAAGCAAGCCGCAAACTGTAAACCACACCGGACGTATCCTGTTGGTTGAGGATAATGAACTAAACCAAGAAATCGCCGAGGCTATTCTGCTGGAGGCTGGCTTCACGGTGGAAATTGCTGAAAACGGCCAAATTGCTGTGGATATGCTAAAGGATTCTGAACCTGGTTATTATCGCCTGGTGTTGATGGACATCCAGATGCCGGTTTTGAACGGTTTTAAAGCTGCCAAAGCTATACGACAGCTGGAAAATCGTCAGTTAGCCAACATTCCCATTCTGGCAATGACCGCCAACGCCTTTGAGGAAGATAAACAAGAGGCCCTGCGTTGTGGTATGAACGGCCACATCGCCAAACCCATTGATATGGATATGCTTTTTGAAACTTTGGATAAAGTTCTGGAATAAAGCCTAATATTAAAACACACCTCGCTGAAAAGTTAGGTGTGTTTTAATATTATACCAAAATATAAATTGTAACAAATATCAAGCCAACAAAATGCGGTCATTATCTAACATTTGACCTTTAACCTCACGATATTTTTGCAACAACCCCTCCACCGTCAGGTTAGCCCGCTCCTGTCCGCAAATATCCAACACAACAGCGCCGTCGTCCATCATAATCGTTCGGTTGCCCATATCCAAAGCCGAGGCGATATTATGAGTAATCATCAGGGTGGTTATCTGCTTTTCCGCCACCACCTCCCGCGTAATACGAAACACCTTTTCAGCCGTCAGCGGATCCAAGGCCGCCGTGTGCTCATCAAGCAACAGAATTTTTGGCGTGACGATAACTGCCATCAAAAGTGTAACCGCCTGCCGCTGCCCGCCAGAAAGCAAGCCCATTTTAGTTTTCAATCGATTTTCCAGGCCCATATCCAACCGGGCCAAATGCTCGCGAAAAACTTCCCGATCCTTTTTGGTGATAGCCGGCCGCAAACCTCGCCGCACAGAGGAATAAGCAATCGCCAAATTCTGCTCAATGGTCAGGCTGGGCGCCGTGCCTTTCATTGGGTCCTGAAAAATACGACCAATCACTTTGGCCCGATGTGTTTCCGGCTGAAATGTCATATCCTCCCCATCAACTAAAATTTGCCCCTCGTCGGTTAAAAAACTGCCGGCAATGGCGTTAAACATAGTGGATTTGCCAGCCCCGTTGGAACCGATAACCGCAGCAAAATCACCTTTCGCCATTTTTAAGGAAAGCCCTTTCAGCACTTTTTTTTCATTCACCGTGCCAGCCTCAAACGTTTTATGAATATTACGAATTTCCAGCATGCTGCTTGAGCCTCCTTGTCTTGTTGCGATATTCCGCCAAAGCCGCCTTGGCCGGGCCTACCGCCAGCGCCAGCGCAATAATCAACACGGACACCAGCTTGAGGAAGTAGGTTGGAAAAAGATTGGTTTTGATAGCCACAGCCACAATAATTCGATAAGCTACGCTACCCACAATAGCAGAAATAAAACCAACCGCCAAACTACGTTTAATACATAAGGTTTCGCCAATAATCACTGAAGCAAAGCCAATTACAATGGTGCCACTGCCGGCCGTCACATCGGCATAGCCCATATACTGCGTGTAAACCGCACCAGAAACCGCCACGCAAGCATTGGCCAAAGCCAAAGCCAGCCACTTCATTTTGGTGGTGGAAACCGAGGTGGCCCGCACCATTTCCTCATTGTCGCCAGTGGCGCAAATGCACAGGCCGGTGTGCGTGGTGAAAAAGAACTCCACCAGCGCTACCACCACCACGCAAATTAACAACCCCACCAAAATCATCGCCGTGTGCTTGGAAACGCCAAAACTGTGCTGAAACATAGAAAACAAGGTCGGCGAACCCAAAATAGAAATATTAGGCGTGCCATTGTTCATAATCAACAAATTAACGGAATATAAAGCAGACATCGTCATAATCCCGGCCAAAATCGGCGGAATTTTCAGCTTGGTTTGAAAAAAAGCCGTCACACTGCCGGCCGCCGCCCCTGCCAACATCGCCAGCAGCAAAGCCGCAAAAGGCGCCCACGGCTGGCCCGTGTTAATAACCATTGCACTAATTGCCATACCTAAGGTGATACTACCATCCACCGTTAAATCTGGAATTTTCAAAATCCGAAAGGTAATGTAAACGCCCAGAACCATCAGGCCATAAACCAAGCCTAGCTCCACAGCGCCCAAAATTTGATTTGTCATAAAAGCCTCCGCAATACCATACTACAATATCTTAAACCTACTGATAAATAATAAGCGCGCGGCAATGCCTGTTATCTAAGCTGCCGCGCCCCCATTATCTAAAATCACCTTACTTTGTAGTCACATAAGTGGCCTGAGCAGCATAATCCTCCGGCAACTCAATGTTCAGTTGTTGTTGCACATCACTGTTGACAACCAACGCAAAATCGGCATATTGTTGACAGGGCATTTCCTCCAAAGCTTTGCCGTTGTACCACTCAATAACCATATCAGCAGTCATCTTGCCCACGGTTTCATAATCCACACCATAGGAGCAAAAAGCGCCGCCCATAGTCATAGAATCTGCCGCACCGTAAACCGGAATTCC
>Ga0073906_1005218_pt1 | contig 11971 bp, 7 predicted proteins | sample Inofromicrocosms_FD_65485 | JGI IMG/M metagenome (GOLD analysis project Ga0073906, IMG submission 65485) | Mouse cecum microbial communities from Vienna, Austria - Inoculum for glucosamine and mucus D2O microcosms | ecosystem: Host-associated > Mammals > Digestive system > Large intestine > Cecum... | reverse complement strand
AGCCAACGCGAACACGACCCACATGACATAAAAAACCAGATTCTTTTTCGTGTTGCTTGTCCCGCCATTCTTTATTTTCATGTGCTCCCATCCTTGTCAAATAATGTCCCAAGCGCTCCGCGCCAACCTATTCTCGTAATCATGTTCTTTTAATAGTGTTCCCATAAATGCAGCCAATTCACATTCAGAAAATGCCCGATATTGTGCATCACCTGATTCACGAACACGTCGTAAAACGGCATGAACAATATCAGATAAGCAAATAAAAGCGGCGCCCATGCCTTCTTCTTTATCTCCACAAACACGCTGCCGCAGACCCCTTCCACCACCTCGTCCTTCATGGCCAGCATCGAAAGCAACACCACGACATAATACACGACGACTGACATCGTCCATCTGGCATAATCGATTTTCAAAATATAATTCGGCACGATTGTCAATGACCCTATGGCGACAAATATATATTTCCACTTTTCCACCCTCGTCCTCGCGGCCTTGACGAAGCCGCCAAACAAGCGCACGCCAATCCAGATATAAGGCATCATGAAAAGTAAATATATCGGGTATTCCACAAAATTTTCCTTGTGGAAATCCCACTCCGTCGCGCCTAGGTCAATCCCCAAAATTTCATGGTCAATTAGCGTGTCATGATATTCCCCATTGTAAGACAATAATTTTGAATTCGCTATGATTTCATCCACGAATTGTTCCCCGTTCATCCTACTGAAAAATTCAAACCATAAGAACAAGGCAGAACCGATACAAAAACTGAGAACGAAGATAATCAAATATTTCTTCTTTTCTTTCTTTTCCACGGAGAAGAAACGATAAATCAGCAAGACCAAAAGGACATTAAAAAACATGAACACGTAACCTTGGTGGAACATCACCGCTAAGGCGGAAATCGGGACGAGTAAAAATTCAAATTTCCCCCGGATAATCAGCATCGCACCTATTAGGCTGAGCGCAATCATGTAAATGTCCACGCGCCCCATGTTCCTGCGCGATACGAACATGGAAACTGCGATAATGGCAAGAAACAATTCCGTGTACGCCAAAAAATGCGTCATCTTCTCGTCTGCCCGCCTAAGGCATTGCCAGAAAAAGCCGAATAGTATAAACAAGAAAACTGCCGTCGCCGCTTGTGTAAACAGCAACGCGCCTCCATAATTCATCATGTCCACCGAAAGGATTGAATTGACAAACTGAAAAATCGTCCCAATCAATCCCCTGGAAATAAAGCCATATTTATAGGAAAAGGCCAAGAGCGTCGTATTATACAAGTCAACGGTGGCATCATAAAAACGAAAAAACACGAACACCGACACGACCGCCAGCGCGAACACGATTTTATCGGCTTCTTTTCTCTTCTTTGTCGTTTCTAACATTTTTCTTTCATCCTTTTTACAAGCATAACTTCTTTCTGTGCATCACACGATTCAAAACTTTAGCGGAAAATCATCCCGACCATCCGATCCACCGTCCGACAAATATATTCATTATTCAACGGTATGAACAAAATTGGATAGGCCAGTACGAAGACGGATACCGGTTTCCTCTCCCGCAACGCTTCCTCTAACCGTTCCATCTGGCGGACGGCCACCGCGTCCCCCGTCACCAGCAACGCCCCTACTATCAACACATAATACAACATCACGGCATAAACGCCGTTTCCCCCCTGGTTTTTTAACAGCAACGGCAACAACGGCGCGATGCCTCCCATGAGCAAAATGAAGCGACATGCACCTGGCCCCTTATCCTTCACGAAACCGCGAAAAAAGGAAAACGCCATCACGATATACGGAATAAAACAAAGCAGAAAGACGCCAAGTCTTCTGAAATTACAGAAAAACGTAATTTCACTAAAAAAACCCAATCCGCCACGCAATATAAACATGACGACGCTCGCCGCCACTGTCAGCACGCACAGCCTCACATATTTCTTCCCCTTCGTGCCCGCCTTGACGAGGCCTTTATAAAGCAATAAAAAGGGGATGGCACTTCCATATAGGAACACGTTCTCCGGCCCGATTCCCACCATCGCCATGGACAAGGGAAGAACGGCCCACTCTCTCTTTTCATACAACATCACGGTCAAACAGCCACAAAGCAAAATAATCTGGTACGCGTCCGCTCCGCCAAACTTATCCTCCGTAAGAAACATGGAAAAGGCGAAAATGGATAAAAACACGAATAAATAGCACAACGCCTTGTTCATGCCGACATCCGCCTTCGCAAGAATCGTCCTATATAGTAGCAACAACGCAAACACATATACCACATGCGCCACGATTGCGACCTTGTAAACGTCCGCTTCCAGCCCTTGTGGTACATAAAGGATAAATATTACCAACGCAAACACGCCAAGATAACATAGAAATTTACCGTTTTCTTTTCTCCGTTCGGACAGATTCATAAGTACCCCTTCCCTTACCTGACAATACGTCCTCGTACCGCCTTTTCACTTTCTGTAGTAATCCACCTGCTTCAAAACGAGTTCAACCCCTTCTCGTTTTTCCACGCTCACGGTATAGCTTTCCCACTCTTTCAAAGAAAACCCTACGGTTACCGAGTCTTCGGAAGCCTTCATCGCCCGTTTCACGCTCCGCACGTTTCCATCCGCGTCCACCACGTCCACGACCAGCTCGCCAATGGCGGCGTCCTCCTTATCCGTACGCGACAAAACCTCGTACCGCAGAACCGCCTGATAGGATCCGTTTTCCGGTGCGACGAACATTCCCGACAAAACCACGCCTTCCGCCTCTTTTGACTGGTACTCCCCATTTTCATTTAAGGCCAGCCCTTCCTTTTCATATTGCCAGTTAAAATAATCCCTGCTATGATCCTTTCCGACTTCCGGCACCCCATAGATAAAATCCAGGTAATTTCCATCCATCGTCAGAAGAGAATGCCCCGCCGCCGGATACGATACCCTGTCCACGGCCCGGCGGATATAGAAGTCGCTTTCCTCCTCCAACCATTCCGACATCAGGATTCCCACCCGTTTGTCCGCTTCCATGTCAAGGCAATCCCCGTCATATTTAACCCTGGTGCCCCATTTCGGCATCTTGAGCATCCCCTCGAAATAATTCATGCCCGTGTCATCCGTTCCCGAATTGCAGATTGCAAGATAATCCGTCGTCTTATTTGCATAGGTGCACATCGTTCGCGCACTCGACCAGTCCGAATATACGAAGATGACATCCAACCCCTTTTCTTCCGCCCGCGCGTTCACGTCGGCCATTACGGGGCCAAAAATCTCATTGCCATCCGTCCTCAAATAACATTTATAATCCTTTGCCAACGTAATGACGAATAAAGTTAAAACAAACGCGAACGAAAACAACTGCCGCAAATTCGTCGGAACCCTTGTCCTTAACCATGCTGCCACGATGGGAATCTCAATAAATAGCGGTATCAGGACGATGACCCAATAACGATACTCGAAAATCGCATTGCTATATGTCAAGTCCGCAAACAAAAACAATGCCACATTTACCAAAATCACCCATGTGGTATAAATGGTAAAGCGAAACCGCACCCCGTCCTTTTCTTTGTCGCCGCGCACCGCAAGGTAAATTGTCAAACCCATGGCCGCAAGATAACATAACGCGACAATGGCTGCCAATACGGCCAGTCCCCCGCTAATACTGGCAATTGATACCGGAAGCACGGGCCAGCCAAGCAACTCGAAGAGCCCGACAAAGATATTTATCAAATTATCTCCCATCTTCTCCGGCGGAATCGTCATCTTCTGCGAGGCAGCGGAGCCGGAAAAGCCGAGGAGGTAATTTACCACTACGCCGAAGAGGCTGACCAACATGGCCAAAACCATGACAACGATTGGTTTCTGCATAAACTTACGAACGGAAAGCGGCTCCTTGTCCATCACCACGATCCACAACTCACCTACCAGTATTGGAAGCAGGCAACAACCTATGGCAAAAATCCCCGTGGACAAACCACACAAAAACACGCCGCCAAAGGCCAATAAATACAAAAGGACGTTCCAACGCGACTTTTTCCCTTTATGAAGACAAATCATGATATCCATGAAAGCCAGCATGAACATGATACGAAACCCATACAACGCCCCATTAATAAACAACTCCTCGACATAGTCCACGGGGCCGAACTGGTACATGGTAAAAATGCAGGCAAGCGAAAGCAACGTGGCACCCCGGTCAAATTCCAAGTCTTTGCACAGCTTGCAAACGACAAGGACGAACAAGATAATGAGGATATCGTTTGCCAATCCCCAGGACAAGAAAATATTCCCCGTCATACCATAAAACAACGCCGCCAGAAGCGTGGACATGTCCCACGTCAGCATCGTGCTATAGTAATAATCTGAAATCAATAACGTCTTCTGGTTCCAGATTTGCATCGCTTGTATCATATACTCGCTGGAATCAAAGTTTACCGCATACTGCGTGCGAATCAAATTGTAGAACAGCAAATACAAAATCTGGGCCGTCACAAAGACGAACAACGCGGCTTCCATTTTTTTCAGGTTCTTTCTTTCAAGGAATTTCATTATCCGTTCGTTTCCCTCTTTCTCTTAATATGTTACCATTACCATGGACAAAATGCCACTCGATACCGTTCTCGTCGACTCGTTGTCACTTTACGGTTACAGTTCAGTCCTACCAATCACCACGCTGATTGGCATGATCCACGCCCCCGAAAACGGCGGCCACTTCCAATCCAATGGCGAAGATGAGCATCACGTATGGCACGAAGAACACGCGCAGCTTCGCCTCGAAAATAGACGGGCTCATGGCCACCACCGTCCCCGCCGCAAACGCCCCCAAAACCAAAAGCGCCAGCATCACGCCCGTTTTTGGTTTTGCTTCAAACGTCGTGAAAAGAAACGCCGCCAAAAGTAGCAGCCATGACGTTATCAGAAACAAATACGTCACGCTCTCTACATTTCCTATTAAAAAGACAAAACTTTCATTTTCAATCCGATATACCAACGCCATCATCCCACATGTAAACAAGGCATACAACGCATATATCCCTTTATAGACAAGGCTGCGCCTTTTCAGTGCGAACGCCATCAGACCCACGAGCACGAGGATGAAAATCCATCCATGCATGAAAATCATCCGAATGCAGTGCACGTATCCCAATATCAATTTGTCGATAAACGAATACATGTCATAAGCCTTGTCCCAGAGGGGAACCTCCGACACGTAGCGCACATGGTTTCCCGGTGCCAAAAACAGAATTACCGCACAGACGATACCAAACAACTGTAAAAAGGGCAATACATGAACTTGCTTCTTCTCCATCAAGACAAACAATAAAATGACACCGGTGAGACAAAGGAACACCGCCGCCGTCTGTTCCGCAAAGCAACAAAGAAATATGCCAACAGCCGAGAACGCGTAGAATCGTTTTTCCGCCCTTTTTCCATAGAGTACCGCAAAAAAGGGCAACAGTGCCATCAGAAGACCGGCACACGGCAACAAATAATTAAACGAGCCGGAAATCCACAAAACGGCCCCGTCCATGCTATTTTCCGGTAACAACAAAAACATCACGCATGTCACGCCATCTGCCACGAACCGCTGACGCGAATCCAGTTCATCATTCAGCATCCTTCCCATCCTGGATACGAGAAAAGGACAAGCCGCAAATATCACCGCGTTCCAAATCCGCCAAACCCAGATAGGGAATTGTAAGAAAATGATGTCCAAAGCCTGCAAGGGAACTCGTCCGCTCCAACCGAGATAAAAGCTCTTGCACCACTCCCATACAGAAATATCCGCCCATGCGGATTTATACACATAATCATCATACGCCTTCATGGACGCGTTGGCATGAACGGCAAGCGAATAAACGAAAAACAGCACGAACGGAAGATATGGCAACAAGTTCCGAAGATCCTTTCGCCCAAGCCTCTCCCTTATCGCCTCTTTTATCCCCTTCACATTAACGGACTTTCCACGCCCATCTGAGTACTTATTATAAATTCTTTTCATATTCTTTATCCTGATATACGATATATCTGTTTCCCTCGCGATCCGAAAAAACCACCGCTATCGACAAGTCATCCCGCTGGCAATACTCCTTTGTCACATAAGCGACGCATCCGTCCCTCGGATCAAGAACCCAACGTGTCTTATCGCCCTCCGTTCCCATCTCATAAGGATACGTCTTCAACACGTACATGACGTCCTCCCCGTCCGTCAACACGATTTCGGCAATCTTGTATTCCTCGTCCGAATCCCCCAACACCCAGTTGTGGAACGGATAATGGATATTACCGTTCTTCGACCATGCGTAAATCAACGCGTCGCCTTTCTGATTGTAACATATTTCCTTTACAAAGAAAAGTACATTTTCAGAAGACTTCAACACCTCGACATCTTTAAGCGAATCTTTCCTCACCCGCATTCCATACTGCCAGAACCCCACGCAGAACAAGAAACACGCCGCCACCGCGGCCGCCATAAGCATGATTGCCCTTTTATCCTCTTTTCGCATTTTTTTCCTCCCCAAATAACATACAAAAGACACCAGCACACTCAGCACTGCCAACGCCAACGGAGAATATTGCCCCAAACGTCCTTTTAAAATAATTCCAAATACCAATATCGCAAGTAATGGATGCCAGTAATAAATACTTCCTGATAACCGTTTACCTAAAAAAACCAGTCCTGACACATGACACTTTTCATAACAGAGGGAAAGCGTCGTGATTGCCATCGCAGCCAAAATGGTTCCCAGAAACAAATCCCGGCTCTCCCCGCCCCGCACGCGCTCGATAATCGACCAACCCGCCCCGAAAACGGCCAATGAAAGCAATGCAAGCCTCACTGCCTTTTTAGAAAACATTGCCCGGCAACGCCCACGTTTCTCTACCTGTTGCAATAACATTCCAAATCCAACGAATGGAAGAGCCGTAAACAAATAATTTCTTGTCAATACCCGCGCCTCAAATTGTTCTCCGAATATGCAAAATGATTCCATATTCGCAAGCGTTCCACCATAACTGGCCACTACCGTAAAAAGCAACGGACAAATCATAAGAATGCCCGTCCACTTGCCATCATGCCCCATGAACATACAGACAATCAACAGCACGTATATCATCGCAAACAAATACCAGAGATGGTCGATATAATACAGTTCGTCATAAATCACTTTTCCCGAATTAAACAACAAAAACTGTAACACTTCGTGTCTGTTGCACTTCATCCAAATCCAGTCAACCACGGAATAACTTCCCGCAATGGCCAACGAACAAAAGGAAAAAAACGCGTACACCGCCGTCACGCCCGCCGTCAGTTTGAACAGCTTCCATGCCCTATGCAAGTTTTTTCTTCTACAAGCGGAAACTTCCCCTTTGTCAGTTTCATTTTCCGGCACGGCCAGGTATCTTCCACTGATAATGAAAAAAATGGGAACCGCCAAGCGTCCCAGCGCGTCCAATATCCCCCCTATCAGCCCTGGTAACGGAAAATGAATAAAAATGACTAAAACACTTGCAATTCCTTTAACTGCATATAGATACTCATTTTTTTTTCTTTGTGTAATTTTCCCCATCTGATTTCTCGCCCCCTTGGGCTTCCATTATTTTTCATTTTTCCCCATATCTTGCCCATCCTTTACCCCCTAATGCAGACAAACGCCACCACGGCCAAATAGGCCGCCACCGGTAATGGCTGTAAGTAGAATAAGATTTTCTCATATCCCGGCAGGAAAAGACCCTCTTCTTTCACATTTTCCTCTTCGCCATTCTCTCCCACTTTTGTCATTTCTTTCCGCAACATACACTCCACCGCAAACAAGCCCGCACAAACAAGCATCGCCGTAAAAAAGAGCGTCTTTCCGGCCGGGAAAATGTATGGACGCAAGGACTGCAGCACCTGCATGACCACCGAATCCGCCTCACCCACCCGGCCGTCAATATTTCCCGACAAGGTCGGCAACACGTACATCGTTTCCGCGACCATGAAATAACCCGCCAGCCCTCCGTTAATGCCCAGCACCAGCAAATATGCGTCACTTCTCTTTTTATATTGCAGCGCCATCACGATGAAAAATGGAACCACGTAAATAAACCACTGATATGATACACATACAAAAACCCCCCATAAAACCAACAATAATGGTGGAAAAAAACAAAAATGCCATTCCTTTACCTTCCCGTGCATCGCTAAATAATAGCAGATAAAACACACGACCAATGCCAAGAACCAAAAGACCAACACATCGTTCACCCCGCACTCAAACATGGATTCGAACATGGACGGCCCTCCAAAATACTCCTTCATGCGCCTTGCCACTTCTTTTCCCAACGCCATGTACTCCGGCATCAGCAACCGCGTGACAAGCTTGTCCAGCAAAAACGGAACAAACGAAATCCCCCCGTAAAGCAACACCCGTAACTTTTCCTTTCCTGCAAGCAATAGCAGAAATGGCAGGTACACCCACAACACCAAAGGCTTTACCACGAAAGACATTCCCAAAAGGACGGACATCCTTCCGTATTTTTCTTTATGGTAAAGCTTCGCCGCATAGAGAAAAAATAGTAAACCGTAAATGTCAACCTGCCCTTTTCCCAATACCGCCAACAAGGTAACCCCGCTTAGCAAAAACAAGCCGCACCCGATTTGCCGCTCCTTTCTCTTGAACCCCCGTTCCTCTAGTACCTCCCCAAAAAACTTCACGTCCAACAAAAGGACGATTCCAACCAACGCCTTGTACCAGACCTCATAAAAAAGCAGGGACGAACTATGCAAAAACACGCGCCCGATCAAATATGCCGGAGTCAGCCAGACCGCCGTGACCAGATTTACGAAAAGCGTATAATTCGTCGGGGAGTTATACTGTTCCATCACGAATCGGGGAAAATCTGCAAGTTCTCCTTGCCGAATGCATTCCAATAGGCCATACCCCCATTTCGTGACAGCTTCGCAATCAAAATTGCTTAAGAAAAACGTGCACGAAAAGGCAAGCACGCATCCCCAGACAAGCAAATACGCCGCCTCGGCATCCTCGAACTTTTTTATACCATGAACTTTGGTTTTATGATTTCCTATTCTGAACATTTCGCTCTCCCCATGCTTAAATCCGGCCCCAGGCAATTTTATAAGACGCGTCACTCCAACGTCACCTGCGAATCCCCACAAACCTTTCCATATTCACTCTCCAAGCCAATCTTCGCCGTCACTCCACTTTTTACACAAAACGTGACGTCCGCGTATTCTCCGGGAGCAATGTCCTTTGGCAACGGATAAAGGGCTTCCCCGTCCCCCGCCTCCACCTTTAAATTCAATGTCTCATACATCGGATTCAAAAAACTCCCGCCCACATTGTGTACCCGGACTACCACTTCCGTCTCCTCTTTCCTCCGCTCTTTTGAAAGGATTTCGTACTCGACTTTTGTCTTTACGTCGGAAATATCCGAACAGTAATACCACATCGGCGTCTCATATTTATTATAAACCATCTCCATGTAGCCTTTTTCGTGCAATCCTGCAAACAGCGGCCCTGCAAAATAGTCAATATCCCACGTGTCGCCCATGACAATGTAGCATTTTTTCGCATCCGTGATATAACGGATATCCTCCTTGTAATCATAGGGTGTCAGGTATTCATTGGTTCCCTGCATCACCGGACGATTCGTCCCTTCCAACGTCCGCATATTATAATGATTGTAATAATCAAAAATCGGAGTCTGGCAGACAAACACGTACACGCTCTCGTCCTCTTCAATCACATTTTTCAAATGCTGGTACTCCATTTTCAGTTCATAACGCGGCCAGTATACGTTTTCCACATTCCAATAATAACGAATTCCCGCATTGAGCACGCTAAAACAAAGCATGACGGTGCCTATCACGAACGTGGAAACATGCCATTTTTTCGTTCGGTCGATAAAACTGTCCAACCCGACAAAAATAAGGATGGTAATCAACGGATAAATAAACATCCACAACCGCTTGTTGACCGGGAACATGTTTAGCCCCGAAGCAAATAGCGCGACCGCGAAACTACCATATATTCCCAGCAAAATACGGTTCTTTTTCCATAACACATAAAACACGAATGCGACAAGCAAAATGCAGATGATAAATTCCAAACGATAAAACTGCCCGAACAATGTCGCGGCCATCCTCGCAATTTGCCGCAAATCATCCATGGAACGGGGAATCAACGGAAAATTCCAATCCTTCCAATAATTCAGCATCGCGCCATCCGTCGCGGTCTGCCGGAGCCAGTAAAAATAATAAAGCACAAAACTAATTCCCAGAGGAACACATATTTTCACCGTCTCCAGCATTCCTTTTCGGTTCTTGCCCGAAGCGGGATTTTTAATCAGTTCCCACGCATGCAATAAAAAAGTCGCCGCAAGCAATCCCCCGGCCACGAAACACGTAGGATTGGAAAACCAGACCAGGACGGCCCAGCCAATTCCCAAATGCCACCACTTCCACTTTCCGGAATCATATTGGTGGAAAAACCAAATCACGAGCAGACAAAAAAAGCCATCCGCGATATATGGCTTGAATATATTCGAATACTGCAAAATAATGGGAAGCGACGCGACAAACGCCACGCCCGCCATCGGGTAATATACGCGGAAAATCCTTTTCAATATCAAATACAGTAAAATCAAGATGCCAACATATGCCAATATGGACGGCACCCGCAGTACGAAATCCGTATTCCCGAACAGCAAGGTAAAAATCTTCAGTATATAAAGCCAGCCAACCGGCGCGGACTGCAATTTTTCCAGCCCCTCGCTGGTCAAGTCCAAAAGCCCCCTCTGGGAAAACGACCAGGCAAGAGCCGCCTCGTCCCACCATAATGAATGCCCGACCAAATTCATACGTATACTGGTGACGATGCCAGAAAGTATGATAAGAAAACAGATGCCTTCCACCACAATCTGCTGGGGCGAACATTCCTTAAATTCTTTCTTTCCCTTTATTATCGTCATCTTTACTTTGTCTCTTATTTTCATCGCTTATCCTCTATTTCTTCTGAACAACTCACTAAAACCCAAAAACAGGTTTCTCTCATTTCGTCTTCGAAAACTCAATATAATCTAACTCCAAAATCGTTCCACCCGCTTGGTAAATACAAACCGAATACTGGTCTCCCTGATTGAGTTTTATGCCACGCAAGGAAGCATCCGTCTCCCCCTTGTCAATTTCCACCTCATAGGCATCATCCTGATTTCCCGCCCGAAATACAGTAATGGTCAGTGTCCCCGCTTCCAAGCTGACACTTTCCATCACATCATACTGCAACGTGACATCATACACTCCTGATTCCTCCGCCAAGAACGTTCCGGTAAGCAAAGTCGCTTCATCCTCGTCCTCTGATTGATAAAACCCGCTCGCATTTACCTCCACATGCTCCAGTTCATATCCTTGGTTAAAATAATCCCGGGCAACCCGATTCTCCCCTTTCGGAATCCCTTGCACGAAGTCCATATAATTTTCCTCCGTCTCCAGAAGAACCAGTTCCGAATCGCCCACCGGCATCTTTTTTGTGGCACGCGCCATCAAAAAATCCACGTCATATCCTATCGTCGTGTCCAACAAGATTCCAGCATGGCAGGACTCCGGCATTTCCAGACAATCCCCATCGTATTTTACATAGTTGCCCCATCGTGGCATGCTTAACTTCCCATATGTCCAATTTCCTCTTCCGTCTTCCGCTTCCATCGTGACCGCGAACATGTCCACACCTTCTGGCGCGTAAGTGCACAAAATGCGCCCCCGATAAAAGTTCGTGTAAACAAATAGCGTATCAATGTCCGTATCCACAACAGCCTCCCGAACCTTGGCATGTGTCTCAAGAAACGGGTACGTCCAATAACCGGACTGCCACAAGCGAACGTCATTTCGCAGATTTAAAAGCAACAATACGGTTGAAAAACCAACTACCGCCAGTAATCGGTAATTGACATTGACCTTTTCTTTTAAAAGTTGCCAAAACAGAC
>Ga0073906_1005211_pt1 | contig 11985 bp, 15 predicted proteins | sample Inofromicrocosms_FD_65485 | JGI IMG/M metagenome (GOLD analysis project Ga0073906, IMG submission 65485) | Mouse cecum microbial communities from Vienna, Austria - Inoculum for glucosamine and mucus D2O microcosms | ecosystem: Host-associated > Mammals > Digestive system > Large intestine >... | reverse complement strand
GGCCAACCCCTTGAATACCGTTTCTCCGACGGATACGCCTACATCAGCAGAACCTTCCAGGATGGAGACGCTGTCACCCTGGAGCTGGAGATGTCCCCCCGCCTTATCTCCGCCAGCCCGGAGGTCCGGGATGACATCGGGAAGGTATGCGTCTGCCGGGGCCCGGTGGTATACTGCCTGGAGCAGGAGGACAACGGCGCAAAGCTCCACAAGGTCAGAGTATCGGGAAATGCCTCCTTCCGGGAAGCCTGGGAGCCGGAAACACTGGGCGGCATTGTCTCCCTGGAATGCACAGGTACTTCCCTGGATAAGCCCAGCCAATTCGCAGGAACCCTTTACCAGCGCTATACACCGCCCGTCTACAAACCGAAAGCGCTTCGGTGGATTCCCTATTACGCCTGGGCGAACCGCTCCGCCGGGGAAATGACGGTGTGGGTCCGCGTACAGGATTGAGATACAGCCTCTTATCCCATATAAATTTAGGGGGAAGCGTATTCATGGTCTCCCCCTTTTTTAATTGATCTTCAGGATAAAATAGGGTTCCTGTACACTCACGCACCCCAAACACCGCACAGGGACAAATAGAAGGACCAGGGATCATTCTCCCCGGTCCTTTTTTGCGCTTACTCTTGGTCTTTTGCCATAGCAATTTTGTCAATCAGCTCTGTAATTTCTTCTACCGTGTACTCTTTTTTATCGCCAGTGGTCAACAATATGCGCAGTTCATAAAATGCGGCTCTCCGCATGATCTGGTACTCTTTTTCAGTGTGCACTTTGTTCACCTCCTAAAAATAGTATATCATAAAAAACATGGTGGGTGCAGTATATATTTCAAACAAATCACACTAGGTATATTTGTGCAATTTTAATCAAAGATTCGTATGAGAGGTCCGCAGTTCCTCTATTTCCTCATAGGATAGCCCCGTATCCTCCATGATTTCTTCAACCGGCCTCCCCCGCTTGAGAAGCTTTCGAGCCATAATTGCTATTCCCTGTCCTATCCCCTGTTCTATTCCCTGTTCTATCCCCTCCGAAAAAGCAATCTGCCTGGTATGATTCAGCGCCTGGGCTTCATCGTGTCTGGCCTTTTCCCGAATTCGTTCCAGCTCCCGGTACTCCGGCAATGTCGTTATATTTCGATACGCATTGACGGCTTCACTCATTACTGACACCCCCATTTTATCAATTCTCTCCAGTTCTTCCTCTGTATTCGCATTGAATAATGACAGCCAAAGAATCAGTCGTTCCCCTCCGTCAATCTCTGATGGCAGCTTTGGCAGCTCAAAAAAGTAGAAGCCCATTTTATCTGACAATAGGGTATGCCTTGTCACCTCCAGCGGTTTAAAACAGGAATGGTACTCTGCACATTCAAACAATTCAAAATCCAGAATACTGACAATCATCGTCCCCGGCAGCGTCGAATAATCCTCTCCTGCGGGCAGCGCGGATGAATAGTCCCTTGCCCAGTAAAACATCACCCGCTCCGGGTAGTTTCCCTCATTTGCCATCTGCATTATCTTTTCTCAGCAGTATCCTTCCATCCTCTGCAAAAACGATTCCATAGACCTGCTTTACCTCCAGCCCACAGGGAACAGCTCCTTCTACCCATCGGTAAACGCTCATGATATTCCCCCTCTTCATCCGGGCATAAACAAATATTCGCCTTATTCTTCCCTATTCTCAGTATAACATATTATGATGAATTTTTCCATAGCAAAAAAGAAAGGGCAGTCGCTCCCCTGCCCTTTCATCCCGCTATTTCTTTTCGATAAACTTCACATTCAGCGCCCGCATGGCATTGAGAATGGCAATCACCGCCACACCCACGTCGGCAAAGACGGCCTCCCACATGGTGGCAATCCCGAAAGCGCCTAAAATTAGCACCAGCGCCTTGACCGCAAGGGCAAAGACGATATTCTGGTACACAATCCTAATGGTTTTGCGGGAGATTGCCATGGCGTCAGCAATGCGGGAGGGCTTGTCGTCCATGATGACGATATCCGCCGCCTCGATGGCCGCGTCCGAACCTAAACCGCCCATGGCGATGCCGATGTCCGCACGGGTCAACACCGGGGCATCGTTTACGCCGTCACCCACAAAGGCCAGCACACCCTTGGAGGATTTCTGCTTCAAAAGGGACTCCACCTTTTCCACCTTGCCCACAGGGAGCAGCTCCGTAAACACCTCATCAATACCCAGTTCTTTCCCGATGGCCTCCCCTACCGGCTTCAGGTCGCCGGTGAGCATCACCGTCTTTTTCACCCGTCCTTCGGTTTTCAGCCTCCTGATGGCCTCCCTGGCATCGGGTTTGAGCTGGTCGGAGATGAGAATATAACCGCTGTACTTCCCGCCCACGGCCAGATATACCACAGTACCTGTGCTCTTGACCAAAGGAACCTTTACGCCAATGGATTCCATCAGCCTGCGGTTGCCCGCGGCCACCTGCACGCCGTTAATGACAGCCTTTACACCGTGGCCGGAGATTTCCTCCACCTGGGATACCTGCTTGGGATCAATTTCCTTTCCATACGCTTTTTTCAGGGAAAGGGAAATGGGATGGTTAGAATAGCTTTCCGCCAAAGTGCAAACCCTCAGCAGCTCCTGTTCAGATACCCCTTCTGCTGGGTGCAGCTCCGTTACCTCAAAGCTGCCCTGGGTCAGGGTTCCGGTTTTGTCCATGGCAATGATCTCTGTCTTGGCCAGCGCCTCCAGATAATTGCTGCCCTTGACCAGAATTCCGCATTTGGACGCACCGCCGATTCCCCCGAAGAAGCTCAGGGGCACCGAAATCACCAGCGCGCAGGGGCAGGAAATAACCAGGAAGATAAGCGCCCTGTGAATCCACTCGCCCAAAGGCTGACGCAGAATGAGGGGCGGGAGGAATGCAAGCAGAACGGCGGCGATTACCACCGAAGGGGTATACCAATGGGCGAACTTGGTGATAAAGTTTTCGCTTTTGGCCTTTTTGCTGCTGGCATTTTCCACCAGGTCGAGAATCTTTGCCACCGTCGATTCCCCAAATTCCTTAGAAACCCGAATGGAGAGCACTCCCGTCAGGTTAATGCACCCGCTGATGACATCGCCCCCCGATTCCACCTCTCTGGGGACCGATTCGCCGGTCAGGGCAGAGGTGTCCACCGTGGAGGTTCCCTCCGTCACCACGCCGTCCAGGGGTATCTTTTCCCCTGCCCGGACGACAATGGTATCCCCTATCTTCACCTCATCGGGATCAACTTGGGTCAGCGTGCCGTCTACCATGATGTTGGCGTAATCGGGCCGGATATCCATCAGCCCGGCGATGGACCTGCGGGAACGCCCCACCGCGTAGCTCTGGAACAGCTCGCCCACCTGGTAGAACAGCATGACGGCCACGCCCTCCTGGTATTCGCCGGAGGCAAAGGCCCCCACCGTTGCCAGCGCCATTAAAAACTCCTCGTCAAACCACTGGCGATTCCATATCTTCCGGGCCGCGCCATACAGCACATCCCACCCGCAGATCAGGTATGCCGCCACAAAGGGAAAGGGCTTCAGATACGCGTTCAAAGGTAGCAGGACAGCGATAACCAGCACAACCGCGCTTATGATAATGCGGAGCAGCATCTTTTTCTGTTTTTTTGTCATTTCAGTCAATCCCCTTCCGTGTATTCGGCGCAGGAGAATCACTCTTTTCCCATCCCGCGCCCAAGACCGCCGAATTTACTTCAGGACGATTTCGCAGTCCGGCTCCACCTTTTTGCAGACCTTGACCACTTCCTTCATGATGGCGTCAAATTGACTGTCCTCCGCTTCCACCATCAGCTTCTGTGCCAGGAAGTTCATGGCTGCGTCATTGACGCCGGGGATCTTCTTGATGGCCTCTTCCAACTTGGCGGCGCAGTGGGCGCAGTCCAGGTCGTTTACCTTAAATGTCTTTTTCATAGCCGATTCCTCCAAATTTCATAATAAAATATTTATTTTGATGCCGGACCTCCGGCGGGCTGACACTATTCGGTGATGTGCTCCATCCCCTGGTTGATAATCTGCTCCACATGCCGGTCGTTGAGGGAGTAGAACACCGTCTTCCCCTCCCGGCGGAACTTGACCAGCCGGGACTGCTTGAGCACCCGCAGCTGATGGGAGATTGCCGACTGGCTCATATTCAGCAGCTGGGCGATATCGCAAACGCACATCTCCGACTCAAACAGCACATACAGAATCTTGATTCGGGTGCTGTCCCCGAACACCTTGTACAGCTCCGCCAGATCATAGAGCTGTTCCTCGTCGGGGAGCTGGGTCCTCACCGCCTGGACGATATCCTGGTGGACCTCGCAGACGTCGCAGCGTTCGGTGTTGTTTTTGTCTATCATATGCACTCTCCTTTCATATGAGCTATTGTTCATGTGTTCATAATACTACTTTAAGAATCATTTGTCAAGGGGTTTTTCCAAAAGATTTGGTTCATTTTGGGGAGAAGCCCTAAAACAGGTTGATATTATCCCTTTCTTCCCTTATAATAAAGATGTAAAGAAAACCAAGTGGATATTTTGAAGGGAGGAAATCACATGGAAGTAGCAAAGATTTCCAGCAAGGGGCAGATTACCATTCCCGCCCCCGTAAGGAATAAGCTGAAGCTGAAAACCGGGGATAAAATTGTCATTTTGGAAGAAAACGGTAGATTTTACTTTGAAAATTCGGCAATGCTGGCCTTTAAAAGGGCAGAGGAAGCCTTTGCCGGAGAGGCGGAAAAAGCGGGTTTTTCCACTGAGGAAGAAATGCAGGACTACATGAGGGAAATCAGAAAAGAAGTAAGGGGATTTTGATGCGTATAATGCTTGATACCAGCATCTTTATCTCCATGATTTTCTTTCCCTCCGTGCATACGAGGGAACTGGCCAAAAGGCTGACCGAAAGGCACCAAATTGTTGTATGCGATTATGTGGTTGAGGAATTACGGCTGGCAACTGATCGAAAATTCCCATCGAAAAGAAAATACCTTGACCGCTTTTTTCTTGAATTGCCTTTTGAGTTGGTCTATACTCCAAAAGCTTTGGATTTGACCGATTATCCTGAAATGCGTAATGTAAAAGATTCGCCAATATTGGCAACAGCAATTATGGAGGGTATTGATGTATTTTTGACCGGAGATAAAGATTTTCTTGTCTTAGAGGTGGAGGTACCTGAAATTCTCACAATGGCAGAGTTCCTTGAACGTCAAATATAAATCTAAATTAAATGGTACCCCGCAAAACAGATACACCTTGCTTTTATGTGTACCTGCTTTGCGGGGTACCGTTCATAATTTCAAACAACCTTTAATTTCCGCTTCTATGAATGAGCTGCTCATAAACCCAATCCACCGGTACGCCCTTTGTCGTAACCTCCACTACAACATCTCCATAACAAACGCCAAAGGACATCCGCGTTCCGTTTGTATCGCCCCTTTCATTGACAGAATAGGCCCTGCGGCTGACTGCCTCCAGCGTCAGCTCATCAATGGGGAAGATGGGATGGTCCACTATCTCAAACAATTCTTCCGGCACCGAATCGGCCAGCGGAAACGGGTAAAGGCTCAGATCATAGTTTTTGGTATCGTCAACCGAGGTTATCCTGTTCGTCATCGTTTCATCGTAGAAGGATACCCTCCAGCTGATTTCGTCAAAGGACCCCTCCCCCTTTGTCCAAAGTCCATACAGATAATTGTCGTTTTCATCCTGATATCGCTGAATTGTATCGGCGGTAAATCCGGCCAGCACCCTGGCGGGAAGATACCCCCCAAAGGGCTCGGAACGCTGAGCTTCCTCCAGGGTCATGGCTTTATCAATGAAAACGTTCTCTCCCCTTTGTTTATTGGCCTCGTCCTGGCTGGCGGAGCCGGCCGTGCTGCCGGGTTCAGGCTGTGATGGGATAACACTGCTGTACGACTGCGGAGGTTCAATCGAATCATCAGGTAAGACTGTACTTATGCTGGAGTGCTGCATGAGCTTTGGAATCCCAAGGGCTGCACCCAATACCAAACAAAAGCATGCGGCAAGGGTGCCCCATCTTGTCCAGCTGCCGCCGGACCTTCCCTTGTAGCGAATTGCTTCGTCCACATACCTGCCGTCAAGCTCGCCCATAGCTTCGGAAAACTTCTTTGCATTCATACAAAAACCTCTCTTTCTGCTAAATACGCTTTCATCCTTTGACGGATACGGGTCAGCCGGACGGTAACATTTTTCTCTGTAAGCCCTACCAATCCGGCTATGTCCTTACAGCTGTCGGAGAACCAGTACCGGCGCATAAAGATGACGCGGTTTTCGGCGGTCAGCGTGTCCAAAAAGTCTTCAATGACACGCGCCAGCTCCCTGGCCCCGATTTCGTCTTCCACGGTGCAGGGGTCCGCGATACAGCCTTCGATTTCCTCCATGGCGGCTGTATAGCGGCTGCTTCGCTTGGCGGCTCCATTTCTGTAATAGCATTTCAATGAAATGTTCCGGACAATCCTGCAAACATAGGTCAGCAGCGGGTCCGGCCTCGCTGGGGGAATCGCGTTCCACGCGCCTAAGTAGGCGTCATTTACGCATTCCTCCGCGTCCTGTCCGTTGTTCACAATGTTGTACGAGAGCTTGTAAAATACCCTGCCGTACTTTGAATCCAGCTCCTCTATCGCCTGTTCCGAACGGCGGAAAAACAGCTCAATGATTTTTTCGTCCTCTGTCAAATTATCTCCTCCTTTCCGGCTTCACCCATATACTACCGTTTTTGTGCCAAATACTACAAGAATTTTAAAAATGAGATTATCTCAATCCCCTTTCCTTTTTACAAGTCCGGCAGAACCGGGCTTAACCGCCTTGACATTTGCTATTATATTTGTACACAAAAACTCAAAAGGGGACGTTATGCCGCATGGGACCGATTGAAATCAATACCAGAACCAATATTAAATACTGAACGGAGGAACCATCATGAAGAAAAAAGAACCGTCTTTAGAACAAATAGAACGCTGTTTTGCACAAATTGATGCCATAGAGCCGGAGGAACCTACTCCGGAAGATCTAGCTGCTTTTGCAGCGGCAGAAGCGGAGGATCCTGCTGGAATGCCTACATTGGAGGAATTCAACACCCAGATAAACGGACACAGCGGAAAGCTCTCCCTGCGCATTCCCAAGGAGCTGCACCGGCAGCTGGCCCAGGACGCCAAGGCGAACGGGGTAAGTCTGAACCAATACGCGCTTTATAAACTGGCGCGATAAAAGAGGAATGTGGCTGTCTCAAAACGAAGGAATGGTCGTTTTGAGACAGCCACATTTTTGTGTAATGAAAAGACCCGTATCAGACAAAGAATTCCACCGGCTTATACCCGGTCCTATCCCACACATTCAGGGTATTATAGAATTCCCGGAAAGCCTCCATACACTCCTTCTGGGAGCAGTCCTTCCCCATAAGTCTGGTCTTATCCCCTTCCTCTATCCCCAGCTCCAGGTCGATTCCCCTGTCGGTTTGGGCGGCCTGGACAAAGCGGATATGATAGGGTGCCTCCCCTGCCGTCAGGGTGACAAACTCGTCCGAATCGGCAAACATCCCCAGAATGCAGGCCTCTATCTCCTCCCAGGAGGAGACGGAGCCGTCCCGCTCCTGGGTCCTGAGGTTCCACGGCACGTGGCAGACGGTATTTTGAAAGGTAACGTCCGTCGTTGTTTTCTGTTTTGCCTTGTCCCTGGATTTTGGTTTTAATTTATCCCAAAAACTGAATTTTGCCATACTGTCTATCCTTTCTCCGCAGCTGCTATCCAAAAAAGGCTTTTTATATTTCGTCGTCGCCCAGACCGATTACCTCATCAATGGGCATGGACATAACTATCCCCTCCGCCTCGCTCTTTAATCCGCAGGACTCACTGATGGCCTTCATAATCGCCAGCTTGTTCTCCGCCGAGGCAATAATCATCACAATCTCCTTGTCGTCCTTGGCCCCTAATCCCCAGAAGCTCAGTCCCTTTTCATTGCCAATCCGGCGGCTGTGGAGCACCGAGCCCCCACTGGCCCCCGCGGATTTGGCCGCGTCCATCAGCTTTTCACTGTATCCCTGATTGATGATTGCCGCAACCATCGCGTATTTCATCTCACCCATAGAAGCTCCTCCATCCTTTCCTTCAGGGACCCTATCGGTTTCCCCTTCATCACCCATCTGGTTCATCACCCGCAGCATCAGCGCGCTGGCCCCCGTCAGCGGCATGGTAAACACAATACCGCTGTCCGGCAGCCCGATCCTCAGGGTTCTTTTCAGCATCTTCAGCAGCCCTCTGCACAGGCTCTTGGGCACCATGCTGATCAAAAAGTTCTTATCTGTGCTCCCCAGGCCCAGAATGTCCAGAATTTCACTGGACGCCGTCCCCGCCGCGGTCAGTTGGAAGTGCATGGGAATGGCGTTTTCATCCAGCAGCTTGGTAGCCTTGGGCGCAAGCTTAGGGTTGGTAATGACAATCAGAATGCGGTATGCGCCCTGAACGGATGCTTTGCCTGTACTCTCGCTCATGCTCACGCAAACACCTCCTCGATCTCGACAATGTCGTCCGCGTCAGCCGGCAGTATGGACTTGGCAGCGGAAATTTTCTGGAGCCGGTTGAGCTTGAATTTGTATTGAATCCCCATAATCTGTACCGCAATCAAAGGGGTAAGGGCAACCAGGGCAATCACGCCAAAGGCGTCGGTCATCAGGTTGCCCCCGTGCATCTCGCAGGCCCCGATGCACAGCGGCAACAGGAAGGTTGAGGTCATGGGTCCGCTGGCCACGCCGCCGGAGTCAAAGGCAATACCGACAAATATCTTTGGCACCAGCTTGGACATTGCCAGGGCAATAATATAGCCGGGAATGATAATCCACCGGATGGGCAGTCCCACCAGAACCCGCAGCATGGAAAGCCCCACGCTCACCGACACGCCGATGGAAAGGCAGCGGTTCATCGCCTTGGCGGAGACCATGCCGTTTGTAACGGTCTGTACCTGCCGGTTGAGAATCTGTATGGCGGGCTCGGCCTTGACGATATAGTAGCCGATGAGCATCCCGATGGGGATCAGCAACCACTTGACGGAGGACCCGGCCAGGTTGTAGCCGATCATGGTGCCCACCGGGGCAAATCCCACATTGACCCCGCACAGGAACAGCACCAGTCCCAGATATGTATATCCGAAGCCCACAACCACCCGCTGTCTCTGCCTGTGCTGATAGTGGTGGGTGTAAAGCTGAAATATCACAAACATGGCCAGGATGGGGATAACGGAAATGAAAACCTCCTTGGCATAGTGGGGGGTTTTAAAGGCAAAGGCCTTTGCCACATCCTGCATGGTGGAAACCGAAAACTCCTCCCCGGCGGCAAAAAGCGCGCTCTGGGGATTGTAAAAACACCCTAAAATCATGACCGCCAGAATGGGCCCCACACTGGAAAGGGCCACCAGACCGAAGCTGTCGCTGGAGGCGTCCTTATCCACACGGATGGAGGAGAGGCCAACACCCATCGCCATAATAAAGGGGACGGTAATCGGGCCGGTGGTCACGCCGCCGGAATCAAAGGCCACCGGCAAAAATTCCCTGGGAACCAAAAAGGAGACAACCAGCACCGCAAGATATAAAAACATCAGCAGCATGGAAAGGTCGATTCCTTTGATGATCCTCACCACCGCCAGGGAGAGGAACACCCCTACCCCCGCCGCAACGGTGAAGATAATCACCATATTGGGGATGGAGGGCACCTGATTGGAAAGCACCTGTAAATCCGGCTCTGCCAGGGTGACAATCACGCCCATGAGCAGGCTTATCACCACAATGGGGAGCAGGCTTTTGGACTTGGAAATCTGTCCGCCGATGCCCTCTCCCAAAGGGCTCATGGACATCTCGGACCCCAGTTGGAACATTCCCATGCCTACAATCAGCAGGATGGCTCCTACCACAAACATGACCACCGAGCCGGTATCCAGCGGCACCAGAAAGATGCTCAGCAGCAGGACAATACCGGTGATTGGCAGCACCGCTGAAAGTGATTCCAGTATTTTTTCTTTCAGTTTTGGATTCAAAATAGGGCCCCTCCTGTTTCATTGGTTTTTGACTCCCAAAAGGGAAAATATTGCGCTTATTCAAAGGGCTGTCCGTTCTCCATCAGCACGGCGATCCGCAGCACATGGACCGTCTGTATTTCCAGCCCTGCCTCCTGGGCGAAGGCCTCCAGATAAAGGGTGGGATTGATGTTCTTTTCTATCCCCGCCGCGCAGCAGAGGTTCAGCTTCAAAAACCCCTCCTCCACACAGGGGTTGGAGAGGATGACGTCCGGACGGATGTCCGTCTCCTTCATCCCCTTCTTGGTCCGTTTCATCACTGGGATGGCCTCCAACCGGTCGAACGACTCCAGTCTGGTGAGGGCCTCCTCCGGGCCGCAGTCCTCAAAATCCATGCGGATGATATAATCGGCCCGGCGTATCTTTTCCGGCTTGTTCTTTTGCAGGGCGACTCTTTTCACCACAAGCCCCTCCGGCAGGGCGGCGTTCAATCTATCCGCCACCTCCTGGCACCCCATGACGCGGGTGATGCGCATATCCATAGTCTCGCACAGGCTTTCAAACCCCAGGGAAAGGGGCAGGGCAAAGGTGGTGTAGGGGTGGGGATTGAAGCCCTCGGTGTACCAGACGGGTATCTCCGCCCGCCTCAGGGCCCGCTGCATACAGCGGTTGATATCCAGGTGGGAGATATATTTGGCCCTCCCTGTCTTTTCATAGAAAACCCGTAAATTGGGCATTTTGTTCACATCGGTGATGACGATATCAGTCAAAGCAGCGGCCTCCTACCAGTTGATTGGCCCCGCAGCCTGCGCATTGCTGGCGGCAGTTGGGGGTGGTTTGGTTGTTGTGCGCCTTTTGATTCTCGCGGACCAAAAATTCCTTGGAAACCGCGTAATCCAGGTGATCCCAGGGCATTACCTCAGCGTATTCCCGTCTGCGGTTGGCGTAGAAGGCCGGGTCCAGCCCGCACTCCTCCATGGCCTCCTTCCACCATTCCATGTGGAAGTGATTGCCCCAGCTGTCCAGGCGGCAGCCCTTTTTCCAGGCCCGGTAGAGCACCTCTCCCAAACGGCGGTCCCCCCTGGCCAGCACCCCTTCCAGAAAGCTGGTATCCGCGTCGTGCCAGTTGAGGCGTATCTTTTTGCTCCGCAGGTGGGCCAGCATGTGGTCCTGTTTTTCCCGCAGCATCTCCCAGGTGTCCTGGGGCTCAAACTGGAAGGGGGTAAAGGGCTTGGGGACAAAGCAGGCGCAGCTCACCGTAACGGTGACGGCCTTCCCCTTCTGGCGGCTGGGCAGGCTGTAGTAAAAGTCCACAATCCGCTGGGCCAGGTCCACAATTCCCTCCACATCCTCCATGGTCTCGGTGGGCAAGCCCATCATGAAGTAGAGCTTCACCGCCGTGTAGCCGCCCTCAAAGGCAGTACGGCAGGTATTGAATATTTCGTCTTCATTGACGTTTTTGTTGATTACATCCCGCATCCGCTGGGTCCCGGCCTCCGGGGCAAAGGTCAGGCCGCTTTTGCGCACCTTGGACACGGTTTCCAGCAGCTCCGGAGAGAAGTTATCCACCCGCAGAGAGGGCAGGGAGAGGTTGATCTTCTTATCATCGGTCCACTGGACCATTTCAGTCAGCAGACTTTCCACCTGGGAATGGTCGCTGGTGGAGAGGGAGGAGAGGGAAATCTCGTCGTACCCGGTGGAGGAGCACAGGTCCCGCCCGTTGCGGCAGAGGGTATCCACGTTTTTCTCCCGCAGGGGACGGTAGATAAACCCCGCCTGGCAGAACCGGCACCCCCGGATGCACCCCCGCAGCACCTCCACAATGGCCCGGTCATGGACGATATCCGTATAGGGCACCACAAAGGAGGAGGGGTAGAACACCTTGTCAAAGTCCCGGATGATCCGCTTGCGGACCTTGGCGGGGGCCCCGTCCCTTGGGGTCACGCTCTGGACGGTGCCGTCAGGGTTATAGGAGACCTC
>Ga0073906_1005206_pt1 | contig 11993 bp, 9 predicted proteins | sample Inofromicrocosms_FD_65485 | JGI IMG/M metagenome (GOLD analysis project Ga0073906, IMG submission 65485) | Mouse cecum microbial communities from Vienna, Austria - Inoculum for glucosamine and mucus D2O microcosms | ecosystem: Host-associated > Mammals > Digestive system > Large intestine > Cecum... | reverse complement strand
GTCCTTGCGCTCCTGCTCTTTCTGCTCCTGGATAAGCCGCTTTTTCTTGTTTTCAAGCTGCTTGATTTCTTCCTCGATGCTTGCGATTTTCTCAATTTTGGTCTTTGCCATTTGTCAAAATCTCACGCTCCATTTCCGAGAGATAGAATGTATTCTTGGAGACAATTTGCCGTGGGAAGCATATTGTTTTGATGCCTTTTGGTATGACGATACCACAGAAATGACATCCCTCATGTGGCAGGATGAAAACTTTCCTTTTCATGTATTTCGCTTCTCTGAATCAGGATATAATATTACCTACTCGTGGAGCAGTCAGGGTTATAAAATCAAATCGCTTCACCGTGAGAGAAGCAGAGTAGTATTCCGCAAAGCAGAAAAAAATACATCCGGCATTGTTCTACCAAAAGCAATGGTTGAACAGCAATTACCGGATGAGATCGTATATAAATTTAATAAAATGGTGCGTCAGTTTATGAAGGACAATGGACTTTGATAGAAGAAAGCACTGCCCGTAGGCAGTGCTTTCTTCTATCAAATTTCAAGGCCCAGTTTTTCGGCAATTTCTTCCGGGGTAAGTCCACTTTCTTTTGCTTTGTTCATTACAGACTTCATCGTGACAGGGTGGAGCAGCTTTTGCTTTTGCATTTCAAGTGCTGCAATTTCCTCCTGCTTCTTTGTAATCTTTGCGTCAATGATGGCTATACGCTCACCAACAGTTTTCCTTGCGGCCATAGTAAGGACCTCCATAAAAAGATATTTTTACTATAAAGCAACTCCACTGAAATGTCAACCGATAGCAATATAAAATATCGCAGATTTCAAAAATTTTTGCTCTATTTTCAAAAGCAAGTGACAACTGAAACTGCCTATGATATACTAAAAAGCAAAGCGCAATGATTGGAGGGTAAAAACATGACCGATACGGAACAGCGCGTTGCCGCTGCTAAATTTACAGAAGATTGGAAAAGCCGGGGCGATGAAAAACAGGAAACACAGCGGTTTTGGATTGAGCTGCTGACGAAGGTTTTTGGCGTTGATGGTTCCACCGCCATTTCTTTTGAAGTCCCGGTGAAACTGGACCACACCAGCTTCATTGACGGCTATATTGAATCCACCCGTGTCCTGATTGAGCAGAAAGGCCGGGACATTGATCTGCGGAAAGGGTACAAGCAGTCTGACGGCAGTATGCTGACCCCTTATCAGCAGGCCAGGAGGTATGCCGGGTATCTGCCCCACGATATGAACCCGCGTTGGATTATCGTCTGCAACTTCCAGGAATTTCAGATTCACGATATGAACCGTCCCAATGACGAGCCGGAAGTCCTCAAGCTGGCGGACTTGGAGAAGGAGTACCACCGCCTGCAATTCCTTGTGGACACTGGCAGCGAACATATCAAGAAGGAAATGGAAATCTCCCTGCAAGCTGGTGAGCTGGTAGGGGTACTCTATGACGCGCTCTTGAAACAGTATAAGGACCCCAGCGACCCGGAAACGCTGAAAAGTCTGAACAAGCTGTGCGTTCGGCTGGTGTTCTGTCTGTATGCCGAGGACGCTGGCATTTTTGGCGGCAAGAGTATGTTCCATGACTATCTGGAACGCCACCGCTCTGAGGACCGGCGGGCGCTTATCAACCTGTTTCGGGTGCTGGACCAGGATACTCCCCAGCGGGACAAATATCTGGATGATGATTTAGCGGCGTTTCCTTACGTCAATGGCGGACTGTTCGCGGACGAGAATATTGAGATCCCACGTCTGGGAGATGAAGTCATAGACCTGATTCTGCGGAAAGCAAGCGAAGATTTTAACTGGAGTGACATCTCCCCCACCATCTTCGGTGCTGTCTTTGAAAGTACATTGAACCCGGAAACCCGGCGCTCCGGCGGGATGCACTACACCAGCATCGAGAACATTCACAAGCTGATTGACCCGCTATTCCTGGATGGACTGAAAGCCGAGTTTGCGGAGATTGAAGCCGTTACGGTGGAGCGGACCCGCAAGGCCAAGCTGGAAGCCTTTCAGCGGAAGCTGGCGGGGCTGAAATTCCTGGACCCTGCCTGCGGCTCCGGGAACTTTCTGACGGAAACTTACATCTCCCTCCGGCGGCTGGAAAATGAAACAATTTCCTTGCTCCATAAGGGACAAATCATGCTGGACATGGGCAACCCGATTCAAGTCTCCATCAGCCAATTTTACGGCATTGAAATCAACGACTTCGCTGTGACTGTGGCAAAGACGGCCCTTTGGATTGCGGAAAGTCAGATGATGAAGGAAACCGAGGACGTGGTACACATGACCTTGGATTTCCTGCCGCTGAAATCCTATGCCAACATTGTGGAGGGGAACGCCCTGCGGACGGAGTGGGCGGACGTGATCCCCAGGCATGAGTTGGACTACATTATGGGCAATCCGCCCTTTGTCGGCGCACGGATGATGGGTGCAGAGCAGAAAGACGATGTAAACGCTATTTTCCCCGGATGGAAGAACGCCGGAAATCTGGACTACGTTTCCTGCTGGTATAAGAAGGCTGCGGACTTGATGGCTGGAACGTCTATCCGGGCCGCTCTGGTGTCTACTAACTCCGTGACCCAGGGTGAAGCCGTGGCGAATCTGTGGAAGCCGCTATTTGAATCAGGCGTTCATATTGACTTCGCTCACCGGACATTCCGCTGGGACAGTGAGGCCAAAATCAAAGCCCATGTTCATTGTGTAATTGTCGGATTCAGCACGGCCCCCAACGCCGCGCCTAAGACGCTGTTCACATCGGAGCGGGCGCAGGTGGTTCAGAACATCAACGGGTATTTGCTGGACGCTGACAATGTGTTTGTGGAGAGCCGCAGTAAGCCCCTTTGCAATGTGCCGGAAATCGGAATCGGCAACAAACCGATTGACGGCGGCAATTACCTTTTCACCAAAGAGGAGATGGACGAATTTCTGAAAATTGAACCAATAGCGGTGAAGTGGTTTATGCCCTGGTATGGTTCTCAGGAATTTATCAACCGTTGCCCTCGTTACTGCCTGTGGCTGGGAGATTGTCCGCCGAACGAGCTGCGGAAAATGCCGGAGTGTATGAAGCGGGTAGAGGCGGTACGTCAGCTTCGCCTTGCCAGCAAGAGCGCCGGAACGGTGAAACTAGCCGACACGCCCACCCGGTTTCATGTGGAAAATATGCCGAAGGGGACATATATCGTTGTTCCAGAAGTATCTTCTGAACGGCGGCGCTATGTCCCAATGGGATTTATGACCCCAGACATTCTTTGCAGTAACCTTGTGAAAATCATCCCTAATGCCACGCTGTACCATTTTGGTGTCCTGACCTCCAATGTACACATGGCTTGGATGCGCGCCGTCTGTGGACGGCTGAAAAGCGATTATCGCTATTCCAAAGATGTTGTCTACAACAACTTCCCCTGGCCTACCCCCACGGACGCGCAAAAGGCCAAAATCGAGCAGACCGCCCAGGCGATTCTTGACGCCCGCACCCTCTACCTGGATGCCAGCCTTGCCGACCTCTACGATGAAACCACCATGCCCCCGGAGCTGCGGAAGGCCCACCAGCAGAACGACAAGGCGGTGATGATGGCCTACGGCTTTTGGGGCAAACTGAACTCCGAACCGGCTTGCGTGTCTGAGCTGATGAAGATGTATCAACAGCTTATCGAGGAAAAGTAGGGTGGAGCTTTGCAGACAAAAATACTTATACTGGAGGATGACAAAAGGATTTTAGAAATCCTCGCCTTTGCCGTAGGCCGGGAGGGGTATCAGATCATCAAGGCCAGTAACGGTCCAGCAGGCATCCAGACCGCTAAAGAGCGATTGCCGGATTTAATCATTTTGGATTCCTCATCGAATGACGGGTCTGCAATGGACATAGTTGAAGTCTGTACCTGTTTGCGGAAAGAATGTGTTACCGCTCCGATCCTTGCACTTATCAAGGCTGAGGAGGAAAAACAGGGGCTGCTTAGTGCTGGAGCAGAGGATTTCATCATCAAGCCATTCGCCATGCGGGAGCTGTTGACGAGGGTACGAGCCAATACTTGGCATATCACGGAGGAGCCGGTCAATAACACGGAGGCAAAGGAGTGTCTTGTCTTTGGCCGAATCGTCATTGACCTAAATCAAATCGTAGCACTGAAAGATGATGTGCCGCTCGATTTGACCCAGCTAGAGTTTGATCTACTTGTGTTTCTCGCAAAAGAACCTGGAAAAGTTTTCAAAAGAAAGGACCTGCTATACCATGTCTGGGGTTATACTGGCTTTACAGGTGATGTCCGGGCCGTGGATGTAAGCATTCGCCGTTTGCGGGAAAAAATCGAAGATGACCCAGCAAATCCGGCAGTTATCGTTACGCGGCGCGGACAGGGTTACTTATTCGCTTTGTAAACCATTAAATTCCATGTTTTTCAAAAAGGGGCAAGATGCCCCTTTTTTTGTTGTTCTTCAACAGGGCACGACAAGATTTGACAAAAAATGTAAATGTGATTTGGTATAATGTTGTGTAAGTTTAGATGCTAATCTTTCAAAGATTGCTTACGCTTTCTCTGTCCGATCAGTTCTTGACTGTGGTAGCTCACACCACCAGGGCAGGAGCCGAAAAGCGTAAGGCTCTATATGAAAGGTTTGCATGATCCATCTCCACCCACAAAAGAATAGACGGACATATCTTATTGCTAAGCCTCCGGGCATAGTAAAATATTTCTGTTGCATCACCGCGCCAAGAGAAGAGACACGAAAAGCCATTCGGCTTCTCGTGTCTCTTTTTGCTTTCGACAGTATCCCCGAGAATCCGACAAGAATCGACACAGAATATCGAGATAAATCTGCAAATTATAGACACTGCATATCGATTTTCTTTAATTTATACAAAAAAACGCTGGCATATGCAGAAAACTTTTGCAAAAACACAAGTCTGAGCAGAGTTTGGTATCTCTGCCGTGGTCCCCCCTGTTTCGATGCTCCATCGCCCTAGCAGCACATCGAAACAGGAGGAACGATTATGTTCAATACTCAAAGCGACTACGCCCTGAACAAGCTGGATAAGGAGGCTATTGTCTGCCCCAGTGCCACCGGCGTACATATCCGGCTGACCCGTGAGGACTTCGCCAGTGAGGAGGAATTTCTCTACTGGAAGGAGCTCTCCGACAGCGACTACCACAAGAGGGAGCTTGCGGGATGGAATGACAGCCGCAGCCTCTCCCTGGAAACCCAGCGGGATTGCCCTCTCATGTCCGCAGAGGATATTGTTTTCGCGCCCTATCTTGCCGCAGAGCAGGCAGAGCAGAGGCGGCGGTTACTGGAACAGGTCAGGCGCTGCCTGACGGAAAAGCAGTACCGCCGCCTCTGCCTTTACTATCTGGAGGGGAAAACAGAAGCCGAGATTGCAGTCCTGGAAGGAGTTGGCCAGCAGCGGATTTCAGTGTCAATCACCAGGGGCGCGAAAATTGTCGAAAAGTTTTTGAAAGAAATTTTTCGCAAGTAGAGGTAAAACGGCCCCTTTTCACACGCTAGGTGAAAGGCGCATATCCCTGTAACCTTTCGAGCACCTAAAAAACTGAATACACGGTATTGCGGGTACGAAAACCATACAGCAGCGGCATAGGGCGCGCCGCCAGGACGACAGCTTGTGAAAGGGGGACCAGATGGACAAGCTGTCCGAGCGATCTACGTTTCAGCCCTTGTAAACCGGAGCAGCGTCCGGTACGCATTGACCTGTATGGGGGACAATGATACTTCCTCACGGCCTCCTAAAGACTAGGGGGGAACCCTGCGGCGCACGTTCAGAACGGCGTTGTGGAGTTATGACAGCCGCGCCAGCGGCGACCTTGCAATACCCCCTCTCGCCGGGGATGCGTGGCAAATACGGCGAAAAAGCATCGAAACAGGACAAACCAGCCGCGCCGGAGCACCGCCGCTCTATGTCGTGCGGCACCGGCATTTTCCGGCGCGGCTGGTCTTTATGGATAGCTTTTACACAGGAGGTATTCTGTGAATAGTAATCAATCTAAAAAAACGATTTGCGTTGATGGGCATGAAATATCCATCAGCTTTAACGATACTCCCAACACTGTCGTAATCAATCAGGTCAAGCAGATTCTCTTGGCGTCTTTCATCGCCAACTCATCCAAGCCGCAGACCAGCGGCATCCTTGCAATTTAACGGGAATTGAGAGATACTGATAGCGGGGTCATTCCTCGTGTACCTTGACAATCTATCTCTCCTGCGCATTGATTACGTCTTTTGTCCCAGAGATTATATGAATGAAAGGACGGATCAGTGCATGGAAAACCGTGTTTATTGCCTTTACAGAGTGTCCACCGACAAGCAGGTGGACTACAACGACAAGAGCCAGGCTGACATCCCTATGCAGAGAAAAGCCTGCCACCGCTTCGCGGAGGAAAAGGGCTGGACCATTATTCACGAGGAACAGGAAGATGGCGTGTCCGGCCATAAGGTCAGAGCTGAGAACCGGGACAAGCTCCAAATCATCAAGGAACACGCCCGCCAGGGGAAGTTCGACATCCTGCTGGTGTTCATGTTTGACCGCATTGGCCGTATCGCAGACGAGACCCCCTTTGTAGTGGAGTGGTTCGTCAAGAACGGCGTACAGGTTTGGAGCACACAGGAGGGGGAGCAGAGGTTTGACAATCATACCGACAAGCTCACCAATTACATCCGCTTCTGGCAGGCTGACGGTGAGAGCGAAAAGACCTCTATCCGCACCAAAACGGCCCTGGGTCAGTTGGTAGAGGACGGCGGCTTTAAGGGGGGAATGGCTCCCTATGGCTACGATCTCGTAAAAAACGGGCGGATGAATAAGCGTAAGCATGAACTGTACGAGTTAGCGGTGAATGAGGCCGAGGCCGCTGTTGTGCGTATCATCTTTGAGAAATACGTCAACGAGGGCTTTGGAGCACAGCGGATCGCCACCTACTTGAACCGTCTGGGCTACCGAGCCAGGACGGGCAAGAACTGGCATCACGCCACCATTCGGGGTATCATCTGCAACTTGACCTATACTGGTGTTCTGCGCAGTGGCGAGAGCCGTTCCCAGGTGCTGCCGTATCTACAACTGATTTCACAGGAAATGTTCGATTCCGCACAGCGTATCCGCACGTCTCGTGCCAATGCCGCTGAACAGGACAGGACCGTCCCCCGGAACATCGGTGGACAGTCCCTTTTGTCGGGCAATGTATTCTGTGGCCACTGCGGGGCGCGGCTGGCACTTACGACTAATGGAAAAGCCTATCCCTGCGCAGAGGACCCGAACCGGGTCGTGAAGCGTGTCCGCTATATCTGCTATGGCAAGACCCGCAAGCAGACGGAGTGTGATGGACAGACCGGCTACACAGCCCATATCCTGGATGGTATCATCGACAAAGTAATACGGCAAATCTTTGAGCGGATGAAATCCGTTCCCAAGAGTGAAATCGTCAATGCCCGGTATCGGGATAAAATGGAGGAGCGGAAGCTGCTGCTCCAGTCCATCCGGGCTGAACACGCGAAAGCCGCCGCAGAATTGGATATGCTGAAAGCAGAAATCATCCAGGTCCTGCGAGGCGAGAGTACCTTTTCCAAGGAACTGTTGAGCGGCATGGTATCTGAGGCTGAGGCTAAAGCCGCCGCGCTGCAAAAACAGCTTACCACCGCTCAGACTGCCTACAATGAGGGACAAGCTGTCCTAAATGCCCTCAACGCACAGTATGATGACATCATCTCCTGGGCGGATATGTACGACCAAGCAAACCTGGAAGCGAAAAAAATGATTGTCAACTGCCTGATTAAGCGGGTAGAAGTCTGTCGGGACTACAAACTGCATATCGACTTCAATATCGACCTGGAGCAGTTCAGTCTCGGAATGGATGTGACAGTTGCAGCATAAAACAAAAATCTCACTTCCGAAGAAGCGAGATTTCTGTTTCACTCTCTCAGTGATGGTGGAGATAAGCGGGATCGAACCGCTGACCTCTTGAATGCCATTCAAGCGCTCTCCCAGCTGAGCTATACCCCCATGTGTGGAAGAGAGTGAGTATTAAGTTTTTGCGGGGGTGGTTTAACGACTGTGCTGGGCTCCCAGCTGAGCTATACCCCCATAACCATCATTGGCACTTAAAAAGTTTGAATTTTCGTTCATTTTATAGAAATATTTGCACTTATTAAAAGATAATTTTAGGGTCCCATGGTCATCCGCCTACCGAATGGCCAGAAAAACGCCCCTCTCAAATATGATACATTTTCTGAGTTGCAGTTTGCCTCGGAAATTACGTGCGATTCGGCTTGGGTGCTTTTAGCAACCATACCGCCATCATCGTACGTTGTGCGATGATGGCGGTAAAATTATAAATTTTCAGGAATACGATGACCGGAGAGCACAAAAAGCAGTGTCATAATACTCTGAAATAAAATCTGACCAATTTTTACTATTCTATTTCCATTTAATACGAATCCCCCTTTGCTTCGCTGCTTCTCGTAAGCGCTTGCACTTATTTTCTTATCTACAATAGTTCAACTCTTTTGCGCATAAAATTAAAGGAACGGGCTTATTTTTTCTAATGAATGCTGAAAGAATTCCTCTTGGGAACAATTCTCATTCCAAAGCGTCTCCTCTGCATACGAAAGTAAATCAGATAGGCCCAGAGCATCATCAGCCGCTATACGATTTTCGTAAAACGACTCTGGAGAATCGTATCGTTCTCTGCCTAATCTGGTGTTACTACGTATATAGCAAGTGGAAAAAGATGCTTGAAGGCGCATGAGTTTGACTGGATATCTCTCTTGGAAATAGAAATACTCTTCTATAGTGCGCAATCCTACTACAACAGCATGATCCAATTGGGCACCATAGCGATGTTCTATCAACTTTGCGCCAACGCTCTTAGGGTAAATATCGTAAATATTCCCAATACCAATTGCCTTACATTTCTCACGTAATGGCGCAATGAAAGAACTGGCCTCTATAGCTAATATTCCTCTTTCCTCAAACAAACTACGCAACGTACTTTTTCCGGTACAGGCATAACCAACAATCAAAATAAGCACGATAAATTTCTCCTGTTCTGCTTGAGTTGCTCAGAATAATATCTCAAACCCACTATTCCGTGCCGTAGTAATTACGATAGATGAAAATAATCCGCTACTCTCCATAGCAGATTTTTTCACCATTACTATTTCCGAGTTCTCGGCGAACCCGATAATTGCAGGTCCCAAAGAAGATAATGTAATCCCATGCCAACCATTTTTCCTCAATATATCGCTACATTGTGTAAAACCTGGTTGCCAATAAGCAATCTCTCGCTTTTTCATGCCTGCTATAGTACTTATTTGGATGGCACTGCAGAAATCAGAAAAGTTTTTCAACGCAACAGAGGGTAATATTCCCATAAGAAGATTGTGACACAAAAGCCGACCTTCATCTATTGGAATCGGAGTGACCTGATGCCAAAATTCGACCTCATCCATACCACCTAACAGCCTTTGAACGTTAGGCACAGCAATACAGATTAACCAGTTTGGAAACGGGAGCCGGGCAATCAGCGGTGGAATAACCGTTGGAGTGCATTGGGAAGTGGGCCCAAGCGTATTCTTGTCTTTAGGAAATGCATGTCCACCGTCCACCAAAAATCCGCCATGATAGAACGAGTGAATTCCTATTCCGGATGTTCCACCACGATGCAGGATTAGCGCAAGCTCATCCTTTGAAATATCCAGTTGAAAAAATAGCAATAGGGCTTGAGCTACAGAAAAGACACACTGCGTGGCAAACCCCAATCCCCAATGAAGAGCACCTTCTGATTCGACCGCAATTTTCACACAGGTGTGAGGAAGTATCTCTTTCATGTCGTCCAGCACATGCTGACAAAGTTTTCTGATATCCGCAGATTGACCAACTATTTGGGTAGAAACACTCTCACTGACAGTCGCTGTGAGAGGGAATGCAGAAACTGAAATTCCAAACCCTCCATCAACCCGCATATAAGCTCCACTTAAGTCTAATAGGCCAAGGTGAAGACGCGGATAACTGCGAACGGCTACAGTTTTCTTCATTGTTGCTCCCTTGTCATAACGGAAAAAGGTTAAGTACATATAAGACATACCGGGCTGCATTTTGGGCGGACTGAGGCTGATACGCATCGGTTTTTTTTGCGCCCCAGTCACAGATTGCTTTTACGACAATCCAATTGCAATTTTCCCGTTCAGCAGCAGAAAGTACTCCGCTTCCTTCCATTTCACCTCCAATAATCTCAGGTTCAGATTGCTTCAGTTTATCCAAAAAGTTTCCGCTGTTAACAAGAACTTCTCCCGAGGCAATCAGACCCATATGAACCGGTATGTCAGGGTTCTCAAGTTCCCATGAAGCAATCGCGCTGGAAAAACGGTAAAGGAGAGTTGCTGAAGCGGTAGCCTTATCACCACGGCGGATAATGGATTCTTCCGTTTCTTTTCGGGGATCGTATTGCCAAACCTGTCTGGATACCATAATATCCCCCATTTTTTCCTTTTCAGGTTTACAGCCAAACGCAACTCCACACGCAATTATAGCAACCGGATGGAAATCTGCTATTGCTTCCTGCACGGCTAAAGTCGAACCAGCCGGTCCGCCTGATCCTGGCATGCATTTTAAAATCATCAAAGAACAATTTTTGTAATTTGCCTGAAAATAGACATTGTTTCTGCCGCTAATAGGGCTGCAAAGTATGTTCTGCCGACCCAACTCATCCAGGAAAGCTTTGTGTTCTTCATCATTTACGGTTAAAATCAGGATAACCTTTCGTTCAGATGCGGGTTCCAAAGTATTCACTTTCAACTCTCCTTTAAAAATTGTTTTTTGTAGGGACATTTTTAAACGATTTAAGTAGGCTTGTGCAGTATCAGCTGTGATTCTATCTAAAGGTTCTCCACTCGTAGCATAATAAACAATCTTTTCAAGCTGATTGCACAGCTGCCTCAGCCATATCTCATAGGGCAATCTAAAATCTGTAGAGCATATTTTATTATCCATCACTTGCTGTACAAGATTATATATCATACCGCTGAAATGACCAAAAAAGGGATCTTCACGAAATTGAATTATTTCTTTCAGTTGATCGTGGTATGCTTCTGGGCTGCTTAGAATTTCCTTAGTTCCAAAAAAAGGGGACAAAAAGATGCGATACAGTGGGAACGAATAATAGGGAGCAATGCTTAAGGTATTGTATTCTTGACAACCTGGAATATCCGTAAAGATTGTTGAATCCGTTTCAGAGATGATACTTCGACCATGTAAGCTAGTCAGCGTGAGTTCCAGCTTATGTTGTGCAAAGGATGTATTCTCTGAACGTTTAAAAATTTTCCTATCACGGAATCCTTTTTGAAATGTATGGATAGTCAAAGCTTGCTTTGAATTCTGCGGCGGTAGATATCGATTAATCACCTCTAACACTTGTGGATCTTTGGCAACGGGCAGTTGGCGGACGCGTAGGTCTTCGCGCAAAAGATATGTCAGACCTTGGCGAATATATTCGGTAGTCGAACTCATCCGCGGAATGCACTCTGCATGTGGCCGTAACGCTTTAATCTGATTTGAATCAAAGTAAAATGGATACCTTTTTTTGTCATTAAAATATCGTTTTTCTCGTTGAGCAAAAAAGTTTTCAAGGTTTGCATCTGCCAGCAAAAACAGGACTGCACCGTTCTCTTGCAGAAAACAGATTTCAGAATTGGCGCGTGGATAAATTTGAGAACTTTCACAAACATGCGAGTATGAAACATAAACATATTTGCTGGACATCACCCCCATGCGGATTAGATCCAGTATCAATGTCTCGGAGAGCGGGGTATCCAATGACTCCTGCAGTTCTCGATCCAGAACATGGAGAAACAGTCCCTTTTGATATTGCATTTTTCCCTTCCTCTCTTGTCAAGCCCCAAATAGTTGAAAATCAAGGCTTTTCAAAAATTGATAACTCTCAAAACAGAGCGAGATGGTGATGAACATCAAACGTATCAGGTACAGAAAAGCA
>Ga0073906_1005198_pt1 | contig 12005 bp, 10 predicted proteins | sample Inofromicrocosms_FD_65485 | JGI IMG/M metagenome (GOLD analysis project Ga0073906, IMG submission 65485) | Mouse cecum microbial communities from Vienna, Austria - Inoculum for glucosamine and mucus D2O microcosms | ecosystem: Host-associated > Mammals > Digestive system > Large intestine >... | reverse complement strand
TTGGGCATAGTTTAGAAAAGGTTTTGGCGAACACAAACTAAACTAAAAGGACTGACTCCTGCAATAGGTGCCAGTCCTAATTTTGTTTTGCCTCAAAAAGTTTTATCGGACAGCAATAATTTTTTTACAGATATAACAACCGTGCAGGCATGTTCGTTCGCCCTTGCGAATCAGAGATACCTGTGTTCCAGCCTTGAATATGCTTCGGTGGTCTTGAACTTCGCAAGCCAGATGTTCAGCGAATCAAGCAATGCGCTGTCGCCAGGCGCTACGGCCCACACCTGCTTCTGATTGAACGATACGGGAGTGGAAATGTCAAGCTCGGGATAGTCTTCCGCAACACTCTCTGCCACACGCCGGCTCACCACAGCACGCGGAATTACACCACGTGCCGTGAGGATGGCAAGATGCTCGCCGTTATGTCCGGGAATGGACTTGAGATAGACGGTATCGCCCATCTCGCCGCTCATGTTCTCCATACGTAATCGTGCCGGCGACCCGGCTGGAAGATACACCGTGTCGCCGCGTAGGTCCAGTTGCCCGTTCACCGGCATGCTGCCGTCGGCAAGACGCCTTTGCACGAGCACCTGCCGGTCGAGATAAACGGCATAGGTAAGAGGGAAGTAATCCGCAACCCTGGAGGTGGCGGCGATGTTGGCCACAATAAGGTCGAAACGGCCGTCGTAGAGCCCCTGGAAGGCACTCTCGAGATTGCTCACGGGACATATGGAAAGCTCCATGCCATGCTCTGCCGCGAGAACCCGCAGCAGTTCATAATCGAAGCCTTCGGCGCTGTCGTTCTCGAAAGTATAGGTCGTGGGCGACATTTCGATGGCCACAGCCAGAGTGTCGCCGCGCGGCCGTTGATATTCCATCACCAGCGATGATGTGCCGCCGGTACATCTGCGGCCAATGCCTATGGCCACGAGTACGGCCGCGGCCAGCCCTATGAGTATCGTTGTTCGTCTGCTTTCCTTCATTGTCTATAGTGTCAGTCGATACACTATAAACAAGCAGCAGGGTTTAAGGTTGCTTTTCCAGAACCTCCAGAAGAGCATCGGAAAGCAGCGAGCCCCACAGACGGTAGCCGGCGGATGTGAAGTGCACGCCGTCGCGGCCAAGCACCTGTGCCTGCTTCATTTTCGCTGCCGCACCCGTGCCTCCGGCAAGTTCGTATGTGTCGTAGAGAGGAATACCGTGCTCACGGGCATATTCCGCCACGACATTGCGTGCGCGCAGCACCTTGGTGTTCACTGTCATCCCGGCCTGGCGCCGGCGGCCACGACGCCAGCGATAGCGTTTGCGGTAGCACTCGGTGGGTGTTACAAGCATTATCTTGGCCTGCGGACTATAGCGGCGGATGTCGGCGATAAGAATGTCCATGTCGGTGGCAAGACTTTCTTCAGTGAATGTTCCGAAAGCCTCGTTTGTGCCCAGAGCTATTATTACCAGATCGGGCGAGAGCTGTCGCAGCTCCTTGCCGAAACGGTCGACTTCGTTATAGGTCGAATAGGTGGCTCCGTTGTTGCCTATGGAGTGAAACAGCACACCGGGATTACCGTTCTCGAGCACTACGCCTGCGATTGTGGTTTCGGCATCACAGGCCACGCGCATGTGCAGGTCGGTCATGGCGCTGTCGATGTTCACATGCGAAGCCGACACTATGCTGTGCTCTACAGCCTGCGCCACATCGCTGCCGTATACGGCCTTTATCTCAGGCTCCGGACCGCGATAGAGAATGCGCAGCTGGTTTGCCTCCGTGGGCACAGTGATATGGAATGTAGTCTCATGGTCGAGAGTCTGCACTCCGATACCCGTGAAAGGCATATCGGTGGGCCACGGCTGCTTGAGCAACCTCGAAGCCACCGTGGGGCCGGTGGTGCTGAACGTGTAGTCGTTGGGCTGGTTGGTGCCGGCTATCTTAAAAGGGATTATCAAGCCTCGCCCGGCATTGCCGGCTGCCCGGTTCAGACGCTGGCGCACGACATCGCCGCCGAAGTCGGCCTGGATGTGCGAGTCGCCCAGATAGACAATCCTCAGAATGCTGTCGCCGGCGGCCGCACCGGCGAACTTGGCAGCCAGAGCCGTCCAGTCGTCGCCGTTCATCTGCGCACGGTTGGCATCGAGTTTCACAAAAGGATATGCTCCGTAGTCGATGGTGTCTTCTCTGTGGTTTACCTCCAGGCGCGGATCGACACGTGTCGACGTGGCCGTGCTGTCGGCCGGTGTGTTACTGCCGCCGGCCGTCATTGCGGTGGCCAGCATGGCTGCGGAAAGGCATATGCTCAATTTCATTCGGATAATGCTTTTTTCAGTGCGGAAGCGAATTCCTCGGCGAGGACCTTGCCTCCGGCATGGTTCAGATGGATATAGTCGGCGTTCACCAGTGAGCGGCGGCGCCATTCGACAATGGAATTTTCGCCGCCCTGGGCGGCCCGTAAATCGTAGAAGTGCACGCCGGCGTCGCTGGCGGCTTTGCGCTGTGCGTCTGTCATGGCGTTGCATGTTGGCAGGGAATTCACCGAAGAGCCGATTTTGGCCCCACGGTCGGCGATGCCCATAACAAGAATATCAGCCTTGGGATAGCATGCCTCAAGATGGCGGATGGTCCGTGTGATACCGTGTCCGTAAGCTGTGTATTGGGTCTGTTCTGCCGAAAGGGCGTTGACGCCGAACTCGAGGATGATGAGGGCATAGCTGTCGGCCAGAGACATGTCGGCGTTGGTGCGTGCGAGAGTCAGTCCCGAAGTGCCGCGCACCGACATGCAGTCAACCGCAATGCCTGCTGCGCCGTCGAGAAACACACCCAATGCTGTCACCGCCGGAGATGAACAACTTACGGTGAGGCTGGTGGTGGCTCCATCAAGAACCACATCCACAGGCTTTGCCGTGGGGGCTATCGCGAACTCGCGGCTTTGTCCGTCGATATCCATGGTCACAGTAGCGCTGTCGCTGGCAAGCAGTCGCAGCGCCGAACGTTGCCAGCTGCCTGTGGTTGCCGACTGGGAGGAGCCGCGGTATGTAGCCCTGGCGGTTACGCCTTCGACCCTTGCATATTCTCTGCTCAGAGTACGCACGCTGTCACGACGGCTCATACCAAGTACATTGGTGCACTTCCATCCGCTTCCGCCTTGGCGCACACTGCGTCTGAATCCCGGAAATTCGCTGTGAAGATTCATATAGCCCACACCGGAGCCACCGAACTCTTCCTGAAGAATAGCCCGCAGGTCCTGCACGAAAATGTCGCCTTCGATATATGAATCGCCCACGACAGCAATACGCACTATACCGGAAGCGACATTCTGCAGCGCCGCTTTCAGTCGCGGAAGCATGGCCCCGCCGGTGTAGTTCTCTATCAGCACATGCCCTTCGGCATCCACCGGCGCGCATGTAAGAGGTGCGACCCAAGGCCTCGGACTTGCTACGGTGCTGTCGACCGCGACGTTATCGGATGGTATGCTGTCCGATACAATGCTGTCGGCGGCGGCGCCTGGCAGTTCCGCACCCCCGCCCTGCGGTGTTTCAGCGGCAGGCAAATCACTGTCTATGCCAATCAGCGCCTCAAGCTCAGGGTCTACGGCAAGGCTAACGGCAGCACCCAATGCATCATCAGCCCGTGGAAGGATGTCGGACAGCAGATTGAAATCTTTCAGACGGTTATCGGTAAGCCGGCTCCATGGCAGCGCGGAGGCAAGCATAAGCAGCCCCAATGCGGTGACTACCAGTGTGACTGTGTGGCGTGTGGAAGAATCGTTCATTGCTTTACAGGATGGAGAGACTGCCGGTAATGCGTCCGGCTACAAAGAATAATCCTCGAGCACAGAAAGCAGAGTCTTTGCCTTACTCTGCGTTTCCTCCCACTCTTCTTCCGGCAAAGAAGCGCCGGTGATGCCGCCACCGCTATATACACACCAACCGGTTTCGTCGAAGTGCATGCAACGGAGCATCACATAGGCATAACCTTCGCGATTATTACAAATTACGCCACCATAGAAATTGCGGGGGCATAGCTCATGCTCTGCAATCTCCCTCATCGCCTTCCCGCGTGGCCAGCCGGCCACAGCAGGCGTGGGATGCAGACCGGCGGCGAAATCGGCCACCGACAGCTCCCGATCTCCGTCCATGGCAACGGCATAGATGTCGGTGCAGAGATGTTTCACGGCGTTGCTGTAGCACAATTCGCGCCGCTCGCCAGTTTCAAGGGCAAAGCCTCCGGCGGCAATCCTTTCAGAGATGTCTTCGACTACGTAGTTGTGCTCGTCGATGTTCTTCTGCGACCATGAAGCCGCACTGTCTGCTGCCATGGAGCCGGCAAGGGCTATCGTGTGCAGCCTGCCATCCATTCTTTCGGCAAGCAGTTCCGGGGTGGCTCCCATCCAGTAGCCAGCTTCAGGCATGTGGAAGAAAAAGCGGAGAGAGCCGCCCAACCGATTGAAATAGTCATGAGCCATTGCCGCGACAGCACCCGGAGAGAACATTTTCCATTGCCCGCATATCGTACGGCATATCACGGTTTTGCACCTGTCGACAGCAAGCCGACCTGCAAGTTCTCCTATCGATTCCATGTAATAATCCCGTGGAGTGCTGCGGCGGCACACCTGCATAGGGAACGTACAGCCCGGCCATGGGCTGAGACGCACATCGCCTTCGGCAGGATAGAACGACAAAAAGCCTTCGCCTGGCTTCATCACTGCCACAAACGGCTCGCCCGAGCCAAGCCTCAGCTCAAGCTCGCGCATCGAATCCTGCCCGAATGTGCACCGGATCATCCCACTACGTGTCCTGTAAGGTCGAAGCCGCAAGACGAATCCACATGCACGGTGCATATATCGCCGGGCTTGAGCCTGGTATCCTTGGATATGAGAACGTTGCAGTCCACCTCCGGCGAATCGAACTCGCTGCGCCCCACATAGCAGTCGGGTTCCTCGCGGTCGACAATCACCTTGATTTCCGAACCAGCCTTAGCGGCGGCATGCTCGAAAGCGATGTCCTGTTGCAAAGCCATCAGTCGGTCGAGACGCTTCTGTTTCACATCTTCGGGTATGTTGTCTTCAAGGTTGCGTGCCGCATATGTATCGTCCTCCTCGCAATAGGCGAATGCACCCATGCGTTCGAACCGCTGGCGGCGCACGAAGTCCATCAGTCTTTCGAATGCGTCCTCGTCCTCTCCCGGGAAACCCACCATAAGCGTTGTGCGGATGTGTATGCCCGGGACCTCGCGACGGATTCGCGCCAGCAGTTCCTCTGTCTCGGCCGCGGTGATATGGCGCCGCATGTTGGCCAGAACAGCATCATCGATATGCTGCAGGGCTATGTCGAGATATTTGCACACATTGGGGTGCGAGGCCATTACCGGAAGTATGTCGTAGGGGAAACCGGCGGGATAGGCATAGTGCAGGCGCAGCATTTCCACACCCTCGATGCGGGCAAGGGTGTCGATCAGTTCCGCCAGCGGCGAACGGTCGCCTGCCATGCCGAGATCGCTGCCGTAGGCCGAGAGATCCTGGGCTATAATGTTGAATTCCTTAACGCCTCCGGCCACAAGCGCACGCACCTCGTCGGCGATTTCCCCGATGGCGCGTGAATGGTGCCTCCCGGTGATGAGCGGAATTGCGCAGAAGGCGCAGAAACGGTTGCAGCCCTCCGAAATCTTTATGTAGGTATAGTGAGGAGCCGTCGACAGTCTGCGTTCCCAAGGCCTGGCCGGAGTTTCGCCTGCGGCAAGCACATCGGCAATGCCGCTCCAGTCGAATTTGCCGTAGAGGCCATCGAGTTCGGGCATTTCCTCGGCAAGCTCGCCGCGATAGCGCTCGCTGAGGCATCCCATGGCGAACACACGGCCGACTTTGCCCTGCTGCTTGAGCGCGATTGCCTTCAATAGCATGTCGATGCTCTCTTCCTTGGCATCGCCGATGAATCCGCAGGTGTTCACCACCACATCGTCGCCGGCCTGGGGTTCTCCGTCGAAAACGACATCGATTCCGCGGCCGGCCATCATGGCCGCCAGCCGCTCGCTGTCAACAAGATTCTTGGAGCATCCCATGCTCACAATCACTGCTCTGCTCATTTGCGGTCGCCGAAGAGCGATTGCACGAAAGCCTGCTTGTCGAAGAGCTGAAGGTCGTCGATGCCTTCGCCAAGTCCTATGTATTTAACAGGAATCCTGAACTGGTCGCTGATGCCTATCACCACACCGCCACGGGCTGTTCCGTCGAGCTTTGTAACGGCAAGATGGGTAACCTGCGTGGCCGCGGAGAACTGGCGGGCCTGCTCAAAAGCGTTCTGTCCTGTGGAGCCGTCGAGCACCAGCAACACCTCGTCGGGAGCGCCGGGAACGACTTTTTCCATGGTTCGCTTGATTTTGCTGAGCTCGTCCATGAGGCCTTTCTTGTTGTGCAGGCGGCCTGCGGTATCGATAATCACCACATCGGCATCGTTGGCTACTGCCGACGACAGTGTGTCGTAGGCTACTGCTGCGGCATCGGATCCAAGCTGCTGTTTCACCACGGGCACTCCGGCACGGCGGCCCCACTCGTCGAGCTGCTCTATGGCGGCGGCTCGGAATGTATCGGCTGCGCCGAGCACCACTTTCTTGCCCGCGGCCTTGAAATGAGCCGCGAGTTTGCCGATGGTTGTGGTTTTGCCCACACCGTTCACACCAACTACCATAATGACATATGGCTTGCGGCCTGAAGGCAGGCCATATCCGGCCTCATCGCTGTCGTTTTCGGCCAGAAGGTCTGTTATTTCCTCGCACAGCAGTTTGTTGAGCTCGTCCATGTCCACGTACTTGTCGCGGGCGGCACGTGCCTGGATGCGTTCGATAATCTTTATGGTTGTCTCGGCACCTATATCGCTGGTTATGAAGATTTCCTCGAGTTCGTCGAGAAACTCGTCGTCGATTGTGCGGCGGCCTGCTATGGCACGGCGCAACTTCCCGAAAACACCTTCTTTGGTTTTCTGCAAACCCTTGTCGAGTGTCTCTTTTTTGTTTTTACTGAATATATCGAAAAAACCCATGATATGATGATTGGTGTGAAACTGCCGTTTGCGAATAATTTATCACACAAAATTACACAAAAAGCGGCATTCCGGCAATTTTGGGAACGCTCTTATTAAAACAGTCCGGCCTACAGCGATTTCATTATTCCAGCGGATTGCCTGCCGGGAACACCAGAATGCCCCGCTCGAGCGCACGCTGCCGCAAGCCATTGAGCAATACCGCATCGAACTGGCGGCGACGCGCGTTCAGCAGGCGTTCGCGCACCAACGGACGCGCTGCCTCAAAAGGCATTGCGCTGCCGGCTCCGATATATTCGCTGATACACAGCAGATATGTGAAACCGCCTGCACTCACTTCCAACGGGCGGCCGGAACGCAGGAAAGAATCGGCTCCCGAGGCGAAGTCGTAGGGTATGCGTGTCTCTATCTGTTCCCAGTCCACCCAGCGGTCGCGGAAATAATCGTAGTGTATGGCTCCGGTAGCCTCTTTCTCGAGCTGGTCCAGATCCACAGGACGGTCCGAACGGTAAAGCCGTCGCAACCGTGGCAGCTGGGGCGCCTGGTCGGCGACTTTGAGGTAGATTCCTTTCACGAGGGGACGTTCGAGCACAAATTCGTCGGCATGGGCGTTATAGTACGCCTTGAGGCTGTCTATTCCGAACTCGGCGGCATCGGCACGAGAGGCCATAATCCTTCTGTAGCTGTCCATAATCAGCTCCAGACGGTACTCTTCGGTGAGCCTGTCGATCTGTTCCATATCAATGTCGGAAGCGGCGACATCGGACACCAGACGGGCATCGACCCAGCGTCGCACGTAAGCCCTGGCCATGGTTGCGCTGTCGTCGGGGGCAAGCATGGGAGGGACGTTGGCCGCGACCTCTGCCGTTGTGAGGACACTGCCCCCCACTGCTGCGACAGCATCGGCAGGTATAGAAGAATCGCCGCCCCCGGAGCAGGATCCCGCGAGGGCTGCGACAAGGACGGCGATTATAGGTGATTGTTTCATTCCTGATGGGCCTGCGTTTCGCGTTTGAGCTGCTCGAACACCTTGTTATTGACTTTCACGGTGTACTTGCGCCTGAGTTCCTCCACCCAGCGGCGGTCGAGTTCGGCCTGGTAGTCGGTGACGGCTGCACCACGCACATCGGCAGCCTCTTCGGGAGCATCGATTATCCTTCCCTTGTAGGCTGCAAATGCCTTCCAGCTTGTCGAAGCCTCTGCGGCAGCTTTGTCGCCGTCGAATGCCAGATAGTCGGTGATGGGATTCTCGCCCTTGGCGGCAATAACGCGCTCCACCTTCACATCGTTTCCGAAATGGCGGCGCATGTCGGCTACAAAAGCGACGGGATTGTCGGTGCTCAGACTGTCGGCATATCGGAGAGCGACCTGCATAACAGAGTCGCTGGAAGCGAACAGCACAAAGCTTTTGAATTTAGGCTGCTGCCATGCATAGCGCGAGGCATTTGCGCGGAAATACGCATTGAGGCCTTCGCTGTCGCGGGCGGCACGGTCCCACACATTGCGGTTGGAGATTTCATAAAGCAGAATGCCGTCGCGGTACTCGTTGAGCAGATTGCGGTATTCGGCGTTCGCGGAAGCAAGATTGTCGCGATACTGTGCCTCGAGCGCATTCAGCAGCATGCCGTGGGCGGCGCCACCGATAAGACTTACAGCGTTGTCCACATCGGTGGAGAGTGTGCGGGGCACCGAAGGCATCACCTGGTCGAGTGTGATGGGCGCACCACCGTCGAAGGTGGCAACCACCATGTTTTCACCGTACAGACGCGATATGGCTGTGGAGTCGTAGCCTCCGTTGTCTTTGATGATTTTGCCTATTTTCTTCAGAGCCTTGGGCAGCACTTTGGCATGGCGGGTGGCAATGAGCCGGTCGCGGACTGCCATCTCGGGCATATTGCCACGCTCGTCCTTGCTCATGGCGCGTATGATATCGCCACGTACCTCGTCGAGGGGTTGCAGCATGCGGCTGTCGAGCTTGTGGATAATATGATAGCCGAAACGTGTTGCAAAAGGTTCGGAAATCTCACCGTCGGCAAGAGCGAAGGCTACGCTGTCGAATTCGGCCACCATCGCGCCGCTGCCAAACCAGGGAAGTTCGCCGCCGTTGCGGGCGGTACCGGGATCCTGGGAGTGGAGGCGGGCGAGTTCTTTGAAGTCGGCTCCGTTTTTGGCCTCATTATACAGCGAGTCGATACAGCGACGTACTTCGGCGATTTCCTGCTCGCTACGGCCACGGGTGAGACGCAGAATATGCTCTACCAGCACCTCGCCGCGGGTCGGACGGCGGCTGTCGACGCGTATTATATGGTAGCCGACTCCCGAATTCACAACTTCGGAAATTCCGCCGACAGGCGTTTCGTACGCCACCTTCTCGAAAGCATAAGGATATCGGTCGGGGATTATAAAGCCCATGCGGCCACCGTTCTCGGCACTGTGGCGGTCGGCGGAATACTGCTTCGCGGCATCCTCGAATGTTGTTTTACCACTGACAATAGCCTTGCGGATAGAATCCAGCCGCATTTCGTTGCCTTCGTCGAGGCGCAGCATCACATGGCTTACCTCCACTTCCTCGCGCCTGCGGCTGTAGGCTTCCTCGATGAGCCGTTTCTCGACTTCGGTGTCGCGCATATATGGTCGCGCGAGTTCGTTGCGAAAGGTTGCCAGCTCGTTACGGAATGTCGAAGTGGTGTCGATGCCGGCATGCTCGGCATCGGCGACTTTGAGTTTATAGTCCACGAACATACCCAGATACTGGTCCAGCGTCTGTGGCTGCACCTGCTGGGTGTTATTCTTATTGTAGAGATATTTGAACTCGCTCAGCGGTATGTCATGACCGTCGACGGTGAGAAGCACGGGGTCGTTGCCGGCTCCGGCAGCGGATGCCATAAGCCCCATACCCGCAATGGCGACTGCTAAAACTTGTTTTTTCATTCAAAGAAAGGCGTTCTGATATGTTCTCCCCTTCCGGGGTCTAATAAGATTAACGCTGCTCCAGGAATTTTATTGTATGTGGCATCAGTGGTTGCCGGTGCTGTAGTTGGGCGCTTCGCTGGTTATTGCCACATCGTGTGGATGGCTCTCGGCCACACCGGCGTTGGTGATGCGCACAAACTGTGCACGGTGCAAATCGTCTATGGTGCGTGCACCGCAGTAGCCCATGCCGGCACGCAGGCCGCCAAGCATCTGGTACACCACTTCGTAGATGCTGCCTTTATAGGGCACGCGTGCTGCGATGCCTTCGGGAACTAGCTTTTTGACATCGTTCTCGCCACCCTGGAAGTAACGGTCCTTCGAACCTTTCTCCATGGCTTCCAGCGAACCCATGCCGCGATAGGTCTTATATTTTCGGCCGTTGAAGATTATGGTGTCGCCGGGGCTTTCCTCCACGCCTGCAAGCATTCCGCCGAGCATCACGGAGGTGGCACCAGCGGCAAGCGCTTTCACTATATCGCCACTGTAGCGTATGCCGCCGTCGGCGATAATAGGAATACTGCTGCCCTCCAGGGCCTTGGCTACGTCGTACACTGCGGTGAGCTGGGGAACGCCCACACCGGCGATTATGCGGGTTGTGCATATGGAGCCGGGGCCGATTCCCACTTTCACACCGTCGGCGCCTGCATCGACAAGATAGCGAGCGGCCTCGCCTGTAGCTATGTTGCCCACAACCACATCAATCTGCGGGAAGGCACGTTTGATTTCCTTGAGCACACCCACCACTCCTTTGGTGTGGCCATGGGCAGTGTCGATCACTATGGCATCCACGCCGGCTTCGACAAGCGCCGAGGCACGTTCCATGGAATCGGGAGTCACGCCCACGCCGGCAGCCACCCTCAGGCGGCCAAGCGAGTCCTTGCAAGCGTTGGGTTTGTCTTTGGCTTTGGTTATATCCTTATATGTAACCAGCCCGATGAGCTTGCCTTCGCCATCGACAACTGGCAATTTCTCGATTTTGTGCTGCTGAAGAATTTCGGCGGCCTCCTCGAGGTTGGTGGTGGTGGATGTTGTCACCAGATTGGTGGAGGTCATCACACTGTCGATGCTCCTCTGGAGATCACGCACGAAGCGCAGGTCGCGGTTGGTGACAATGCCCACCAGTTTTCCGTCGCCGTCGACCACAGGTATGCCGCCGATGTGATATTCCTTCATCATGGCAAGCGCATCTGCCACACTGCTGCCACGGCGGATTGTCACCGGGTCGTAAATCATGCCGTTCTCGGCACGCTTCACAGTGTGCACCTGCCTGGCCTGCTCGGCAATGCTCATGTTCTTGTGGATTACGCCGAGGCCACCCTCACGGGCTATGGCTATGGCCAGAGAGCTCTCGGTCACCGTATCCATCGCCGCCGATACCAGAGGCACGTTCAGTTTTATGTTGCGGGAAAATTGGCCACTGAGGTTGACTTCGCGGGGAAGCACTTCGCTATAGGCCGGAATCAGCAGGACATCGTCGAAGGTCAATCCATCGGTCCTGACACGGTCTGCAATAAACGACATAGGATAGCTTGCTTTGAGTTTTATTGCGTGCAAAGTTAGTCATTTTTTTGCAATCTTTCAGTTTCACCGCCCAGCGGGAAACAAAAAAAATTGATTGTCTCGCGACAACCAATCCAGTTAACCTTAAATCTATACCATGAAAAACACGATGCAAAGGTATGGCCTCCACGCATGGTTCGCAAGCAAACCGCCAATAAATTCAGTTAATATTAACATCATTTAAGAGCGGAAGTCAAACACCAAGACCTCGCAGCGAATTTTTGTAATTCCAAACATGTTTACACCGGCAATATGCCACAAAGCACGTACATACGCCCAGCCCATAGCCTGAATACATATTTAACATTCCGAAACATTATATTCACACAAACGTAACTATTCAGCGGACACGCTAAGGCGATAATGTGGAATAGACATCACCGTTATAAGTAAATTTAACCTGCTGATTTTATAGAAATTAGCGGCAATTTTATTTGGTAAAGTCAAATAAA
>Ga0073906_1005189_pt1 | contig 12022 bp, 12 predicted proteins | sample Inofromicrocosms_FD_65485 | JGI IMG/M metagenome (GOLD analysis project Ga0073906, IMG submission 65485) | Mouse cecum microbial communities from Vienna, Austria - Inoculum for glucosamine and mucus D2O microcosms | ecosystem: Host-associated > Mammals > Digestive system > Large intestine >... | reverse complement strand
CCTCCCAGCACCCACCCCAAACTGGGCGTAAGAAGCAGGCACCAGGGGTTTCACAGCTATGCCCTTCAAAGGATTTTTAGGCCCTTCTTCGGAAACGACCGATCTGACTAGGATACTGCGCCGCCGTTTAGTGGGAATGATTATACCACGCCCAGCCCAAAAACGCAAGAGAGTATACAAGTTATTTTGCATCTTTTACATATTATTCACATGCTCCCTCCCCAGAGCAAACCTGCCGCTGCCAAAAAGCTGCCCCTCTCCCCCTCCCCGCCCAGAAAAAATTTCCATAAAAATTCTAGTATCACCGTACACAAACGAAACGTTTTGTGCTATACTGACAGACATGACCAATCAAAACGGGGGTACCCCCGTTTTCGTCCCCTTCCAGGGGACGATTTTCTGGAGGGATAGCATGAACGTACTTTTTGACCAGAAGCAGCTGCTGCAGCTGGTGACCAATCTCTATGTCCTCACCGGCATGACCGCCAATATCCTGGACCCCCACGGCCAGGACATCAACCTCTTCAAAGACCACCCGCCCTTCTGCAAGGCCATCAACGCCCTGCCGGAGGGTCATGAGCGCTGCGTGGCCTGCGACGCCTGGAAGGTCAAGAACTACACCGCCGACAGGGGCTTCCAGTTCTACCGCTGCCACGCCGGAATCTGCGAGGCCCTGATGCCCCTCTACGACAAGCAGCACCCCCTGGCCTACCTGATCTTCGGCTGCTTCCTGGACGACACCCCCATGGAGGAGCAGTGGGAGCGCACCCGCCCCCTGGTGGAGTGGTATCCCGGCGGCGCGGACCGCCTGCGCGGACCCTTCTTCCAATTCCGGCAGTACACCGCCCCCCAGCTCAGCGCCTACGCCAAAACCCTGGAGGCCCTGGCCGCTTACATCCAGCTCAAGGGCATGATCCTGGCCACAGAGCAGACTGACCTGCAGAAGCTGGAGCAGTACCTGGACCAGCACTATATGGAAAAGCTGTCCCTGGAGAGCATCTCCGACGCCCTGCATATCGGCCGCACCAAGCTCTGCCGCCTGGCTAAGGAGCTCTCCGGCGGCCATACCCTCTCCTACCTCATTGCCCAGCGCCGCATGGAGGCCGCCAAGGGCCTGCTGGTGCAGAGCAATCTGCCGGTCTATGCCGTTGCGGAGACGGTGGGCATCAGCGACTACAACTACTTCTCCCGCGTCTTCCGCTCCCTCACCGGTATGACGCCCAGAGATTTTCGGAAAAAGCGGCGGGATACGGCCAGCTGATTTGTGAAAATCAACGAAAATCTTTCTTCATTTTTTATTTTTCGTACAATTTTCCAGAATGCGGACGATAATGCTATATTCGGAACGTTGGCCCCTATTTTTCCCAGTTGGAACTGGCTACAATAGGGGACAGAAACAACGTCCCGCTCCCGGCGTTCCACCGGCACTCTTTCGCGCAGGGCGCTGTTTCCTATTTCCAAACAGGAACATATTTAAGGAGGATGTATGGAATGAAAAAGAAGTTACTCGCATTATTTCTGGCTCTGACGATGGTCCTGGCCCTGGCCGCCTGCGGCGGCAATTCCGGCGGAAACACCGGCGGAAATGCCGGCGGCAATTCTCAGAATGCCGGCGGTGACACCGCTGGTACCAATGAACCCGCTCCGTCCGGCGATAAGATCGACATCAGCGTCATCGCCTCCCAGTACGGCCAGAACACCACCCAGTGGTGGGCGGATTTTGCCGATGAGTTCAATCAGGCTCACGACAACATCAACCTGAACGTGGAGGTCGTCTCCTGGAACGACATCTATACCGTGGTCAACACCCGTCTGGCCAACAACAGCGCCCCCGACATCCTGAACATCGACGTCTTCGCCGATTATCAGGCGGACGGCCTGCTGCTGCCGGCCAAGGACTACGTATCCGATGAGACCTACGCCAAGCTGTATCCCGCGTTCCTGGATCAGTCCGACGTGGAAGGCACCATCTGGGCCATCCCCGACCTGGCCTCCGCCCGCGCCATGTACTACAACGTGGACATCCTGGAAGCTGCCGGCGTGGAAGTGCCCACCACCTGGGACGAGCTGAAGGCCGCCTGCGAGAAGATCAAGGCCTATGACAGCGAGATCTATCCCTGGGGCATTGACATGACCACCGACGAGGGCCAGGCTGCCTTTGCCTACTACATCTGGAACAACGGCGGCGACTTCACCGATGCCGACGGCAACTGGACCCTCAACAGCCCGGAGAACGTGGAGGCCATTGAGTACGCCATCGACCTGGTCAACGCCGGCCTCACCAACAGCGACCCCGCCACCGACACCCGCTATGACCTGCAGGATATGTTCGGCGCCGGCAAGGTTGCCATGATGATCGGGCCCAACAGCATTCCCACCTACATCGCCGACGGCGGCAGCACCATCAACTACGCCTTCGCGCCCATCCCCACCAACGGCGGCAACGCCTCCGTGTCCGCCGGCGTCATGGACCGCTTCATGTGCTTTGACAACGGCCACTCCCCGGAGAAGATCGAGGCCATCAAGACCTTCTTCGACTTCTTCTATGACGATGCCCGCTACTCTGAGTGGGTGCTGATGGAGGGCTTCCTGCCCGCCACCTCCGCCGGCGGCGAGATCGTGGCCAAGGAGGATCCCAGCATGGCTCCCTGGGTGGACATCGTGGGCAGCTGTAAGTTCTATCCCACCGCCAAGGCCGAGTGGGCCGACGTCAAGCAGGGCGTCATCAACGTGGAGCAGCAGGCTCTGCTGGGCGGCGACGTGCAGGCTCTGCTGGATGATCTCCAGTCTCAGATCGCCGGATAACGTAACCATAACCGCCACGGGCCGGGCCGCTTGGCTCGGCCCCCCTTGTATCCAAAGTGTGTGAAAAAGCGTATAAAGAGAGGGAGGGAGGTACCCCGTGAAAAAGAATTCCTTTCGCAAAGTAGAGCCGTACATCTGGATCGCCCCCAGCATCATTCTGATGGCGATTTTCATCCTGGTACCCATTGTGTTTGTCTTCCGCATGGCCCTGAGCGACGTGAGCAAGGCGGGGCTCATCAGGGGCTTCAACGGCGTGGCCAACTTTACCAAGGTGCTCAAAAGCGCCGCCTTCGGCCTGGTGCTGAAAAACACGCTGGTGTGGACGGTGGCCGTGGTTGTGCTGTCCACCATCCTGGGCTTTGTCCTGGCGCTGATCCTGAACAACCAGTTCAAGGGCCGCAAGGTCGCCCGGGCCATTGTGGTGTTCCCCTGGGCCACCACCCTGGTCATCCAGGCCAGCGTGTGGAACTTCATCATCAACACCGACTACGGCACCCTGAATACGCTGCTTATCAAGCTGGGCATTATCGACCACGCGGTGAACTGGACGTCAACGCCGGCTATCTACTTCAACTGGGAGATCGCCTGCGGCATCTTCGTCACCATCCCCTTTGTCACCTTCTGCGTCCTCTCCGGGCTGCAGAGCATCGACACGACTTACTACGAGGCCGCCACGGTGGACGGGGCCAACTACTGGCAGAAGCTGTTCAAGATCACTCTGCCCCTGGTCCGCTCGTCCCTGACGGTGAGCACGGTGCTGAACATCATCTACGTGTTCAACTCCTTCCCCATCGTCTGGACCATGACCAAGGGCGACCCGGCCAACTACACGGACACGCTGGTGACGTACCTCTACAAGCTGGCCTTCTACAACGGCCGGCAGGGTGAGGCCGCGGCGGTGTCGGTCATTGGCTTTGTGATATTGCTGGTCTGTGCCAGTGTGTACATGATTTATACGCTGCGGAAGGGAGATGACTACTGATGAACGAAACCGTGAAGAAGCCGGTCTCTGTGAAGAAAGTAATCCTGCGGGCGCTGCTGTACCTGGTGGTGCTGGATGTGTGCGTGATTACGCTGTACCCCTACTTCGCCATGTTCTGCACCGCGCTGAAGAGCCGGGCGGAGATTTTCAGCCCCCACGGCACCATCCTGCCGGTCCACGCGCTGTGGTCCAACTTCATTGACATCTGGAGCCGGGCGCCCATGGCCCGCTACCTCCTCAACTCCATCCTTGTGGCCGGCGGTTCCACCGTTATCGCCATGCTGTGCGGCATCCCCGCCGCCTATGCCCTGGCCCGCATGCGCTTCAAGGGGCAGACGGCTTTTCTGGGCTTTGTCATCGTCTCCCAGATGTTCGCCCCGGTGGTGCTGCTTATCGGTATCTACAAGGTCATGCTGACTTTGGGCCTGACGGACAGCATACTGGGCCTGGTCTTCATCAACGCGGCCTTCAACCAGGCCTTTACCATCTGGCTGCTGCGGGGCACGTTCCTGGGCATTTCCTCGGAAATGGAGCAGGCGGCCACCATTGACGGGTGTACCCGGCTGCAGTCCATGCTGCGGGTGCTGCTGCCCGTGGCCGCGCCGGGTATCGTCACCACGCTGATCTTTATTTTCATCAACGCCTGGAACGAGTACACGGTGGCCCTGTGCCTGATCTCCACCGACACCAACAAGCCCCTGACAGTGGGCATCAACATCTTCAACGGCTACAATATGATCGAGTGGCAGTACCTCTTTGCGGCCTCCATTTTCGCCATCATCCCTGTGGTGATCCTCTTCATGGGTATTGAGAAGAATCTGGTCAGCGGCTTGGCCTCCGGCGGCGTCAAGGGGTAAGCGGCTTGGTGAGACAACGGCTGCGAGATCTGGCGGTCCGGGTGGCGCTGCTGCTGGCGGGCCTGACCATCGCCCACCTGGGCGTGACGCTGTTTCTGGAATCGGATTTGGGGTCCGACCCCTTCAACGTGCTGGTCCAGGGGCTGTACCGGCGGCTGCCGTGGCCGGGATGGATGACCCACGGACGGGTCCATCTGCTGGTGTGCCTGCTGATCGTGGCGGCGCTGCTGGTGATTGCCCGCAGCTATGTGCGCATCGGCACCGTGCTCTGCATGGCCCTGGGCGGTCCCATCATCGACCTGTGGAGCGTCCCCCTGGCCCCCCTGTTTCACGACGGCCTGGCAATGGGCTGGCGGCTGCTGGCGCTGGTGCTGGGGTGCGTGATCCTGGCCTTCGGCATGACGGTCGTGATCCGCTCGGAGGCGGGCACGGGGCCCAACGACCTGGTGGCGGTAATCATCAGCGACTTCTCGAAAAAGCCCTTCGGGGCGGTCCGGGTCCTGGTGGACGGGGCTTTTGCCCTGGCCGGGTGGCTGCTGGGCGGCGTGGTGGGGCTGGGCACGCTGGTATGCGTGGGGCTGGTGGGCCCCTGCGCCCAGGTCTTTCTTCCGGTCAGCGGACGGCTCTGCAGCGCCTGCCTGAAGAAATGCGGGGCGGGTCCCTCCGCTGAGCGCTGAGAATGAATGAGAAGGAAGATATGGCCGGTCAAACGGAAGCGTTTGACCGGCCATATCTTCCTTCCCGCGCGCTACTTGGCAAAGAAAGCGTCCACTTCTTTTTTCAGCTCCGCGGGCTTGCTGTCCTTGAGCAGGTAGCCGGCAGGCTTCAGGGGCATGACCTGGATCATGCTCTCCCGGTCCCGGCGGCCCGTCAGGAACATGACCGGCAGGTCCGCGAACTCCTTCTCCGCCCGAAGCATCTCCAGGGTCTGCCGCCCGTCGCACACAGGCATCTCATAGTCCAGCAGGACCAAGTCCGGATGATTCAGCGTGATGGCCCGGATCGCCGCCACGCTGGACTCGGCCACTGTCACATCATATGTCTCGGCCAGCAGCCGCCGCATCCCCTCCCGAATGGTCAGGGAGTCGTCCACAATGAGGATCTTGGGCTTGCCGCTTGCCGCCTGCTCCTGCTGCAGATATTTCTCCACCTCCGACACGGCGTTGTCGTGGCTGATGGGCGTACCGCCGCCGGCCTCCAAAATATGGGGCGCGATCATGCAGAAGGCGAAGTACCCCGCGCCGCCGGTGCTGAACAGCAGGCTGGCCTGGGGCGGCTGCCGCTGGAATACCCGCTGAAGCTGCTCGTAGGACAGGAGATTTTCCTCCTTCAGCTCATAGGTCCGCAGGGCGGGGAAATACTCCAGCACGCGCCCCACAAGCTGCCGGGCCGTGTACCGGGAGGCGTTGATGAGCATGGCGTCCAGGTGCTCCGGCTGCTTGCCTATGGTCACGCCGATGGTGTTGATGAGCAGCTTTTCCTCAAAGGCCAGCAGGATCTCCAGCTTGTTCTCGTCCGCGCCGCGGCCATAGACCAGGCGGTAATAGACGCCCTCCCCGAATTTCTCCCCGCCATAGATGTCGCTGATGACGCGGGTCTGCAGCTGGAACATGTCGCACACCAGCTGGGCGATGACCTTTTTCAGGGTCGCGGTCTCCCCCTCCGGCAGCATGCTTTCCCACGGGCTCACATTTTCTCCCACAATGGCCCGGTCCTCCAGCAGGGTGTGCCCCACCAGCCAGCCGGTGCAGACGCCCAGGAAGTGGTCCATAGCCTCCGGGGAGTAGCCGGTCCGGGCCAGCTCCTGCTCCAGGGCCGGGAGGGTATTTTCCCGGAAACTCTTGTGGATGCTGCGGTGCCGGTCAAAGCCCTTGTAGCCGATGGAGAGCATGTATCTCTCCTCCTCCACAAAGTGCTTGATCGCGTGGCCCTGGAAGTACTTGATTCCCTCCTGACACGCCCACTGGCTCTCCCGCTCGTCGCCCTCCCTGGCGGCGAAGAGGCGGTTGATGATCCGAAACAGCCGCTGGTGCTCCTGGTCGATGATGTCAACGCCGATATTATATTCCTCTTTCCACTCAAATTTGGTATCCATGCAGAATCCTCCTTTGCCGCAGGCTGGCTGGCACATCCCGCGGCGGTTTGATATGTAAAAAATTCCCGAATGGTCCTTTCGTTATCCAGCCTCGGTTCACAGCGTTTCCTATTATACCATATTATCCAGGTAATGCAATCCGAAATGTACACAAATTTCAGACTGCATGCCGTGAATTTCCCCTTGACATTCCGCCCAGATGGCCTATGATAGAGCAGAGCGGCAAAAAACGACAGGAGGTATGCGCTATGGCGGCATATAGCTTTGATACGGTCATCGACCGCAGAAATACCAACAGTCTGAAATATGACTTCGCGGCGGAACACGGCCTGCCGGAGGACGTGCTCCCCCTCTGGGTGGCGGACATGGATTTCCCCGCGCCGGAGCCGGTGCTGCAGGCCCTGCGGCGGGCCGTGGACCACGGCATCTTCGGCTACAGCAACACAAAGGGGGACTACTATGAGGCGGTCTCCGGCTGGTTCCGGGAGCGCTTCGGCTGGCGGACGCAGCCAGAGTGGATGGTCAAAACGCCGGGCGTGGTGTTCGCGCTGGCCGCGGCGGTCCGGGCGCTGACGGCGCCGGGGGACGCCATTCTCGTCCAGCCGCCGGTCTACTACCCGTTCTTCAGCGTCATCCGGGACAACCAGCGGCAGGTCGTGGAAAACCGGCTGGTCTATACGGACGGGCGCTATGAGATCGATTTTGCGGACTTCGAGCGGAAGATTGCGGAAAGCCATGTGAAGATGTTCTTCCTGTGCAGCCCCCACAATCCCGTCGGCAGGGTCTGGACGGCGGAGGAGCTGCGGCGGCTGGGCGGCGTGTGCCAGCGGTACGGCGTGTTCGTGGTCTCCGATGAGATCCACTGCGACTTCGCCTTCCCGGACCACCCCCACACCATCTTTCTGGAGGCCAATCCCCATCTGGCGAGGCAGGCAATCGTCTGCACCGCGCCCAGCAAGACCTTCAATCTGGCGGGGCTCCAGGCGTCCAACATCTGGATTCCGGACAGCGGCGTCCGGGAGCGCTTCCGGCAGGCCGTGGGGCGCAGCGGCTACGCCGAATTGAACGCCCTGGGTCTGGTGGCCTGCCAGGCCGCATACCAACACGGCGGGGAGTGGCTGGAGGCATGCAGGACGTATATGCGGGACAATCTCGCCTTCCTGCGGGGATATCTGGCCGCCCATATCCCGCAGGTCCGGCTCGTGGAGCCGGAGGGCACGTATTTCGCCTGGCTGGACTGCTCCGGCCTGGGGCTGTCCGACCAGGACCTGGACCGGCTCATCATCCACGGCGCGAAGCTGTGGCTGGACGCGGGACATATTTTCGGCGGGGACGCCGGACAGTTCCAGCGGGTGGTCCTGGCCTGCCCCAGAGCCACGCTCCAGCTGGCTCTGGAGCGGCTGGCGCGGGCCGTGAAGGGGGATAAACAGGGATGACGCGGGAGGAATTCTGGGCCCTGGCCGGGCAGGGCGTGGTCCTGCTGGACGGCGCCACCGGCTCCAACCTGCGCCGGGCGGGCCTGCCGGTGGGCGTGTCGCCGGAGAGGTGGATTCTGGAGCACCCCGCGATCCTGCTGGAGCTGCAGAGGGGCTATGTGGACGCCGGCAGTCAGATCCTCTACGCCCCCACCTTCGGCAGCAACCGGGTCAGCCTCAGCAACTATGGTCTGGAGGACCAGATTACGCAGCTGAACGCCGCCCTGGTCCGGCTGTCCAGGGCGGCCGCGGAGGGCCGGGCCCTGGTGGCCGGGGACTTTATGACCACCGGCCGGGCCCTGGAGCCGGCGGGGGAGATGACCTACAGCCAGCTGTACGACATCTACCGGGAGCAGATCGCCGCCCTGGCGGAGGCCGGGGTCGACCTGCTTGTGGCGGAGACCATGATGGGCGTGGAGGAGACCGCCGCCGCCCTGGACGCGGCCCGGTCGGTGTGCGATCTGGCTGTGCTGTGCTCCCTGAGCGTGGAGGCGGACGGCAGCGCGCTCTTTGACGGCAGCGCCGCGGAGGCTGTGGTCACCCTCCAGGAGATGGGCGCGGCGGCGGTGGGCGTGAACTGCTCCGTGGGGCCGGATCAGCTGGAGGCCGTGGTGGCGGGGATGCGGGCCGTGGCGGAGGTGCCCGTCATCGCCAAGCCCAACGCCGGCATGCCGGTGATGACGGAGACCGGCGAGGCCCTCTACAGCATGGGGCCGGAGGACTTCGCCCGGCACATGCGCACGCTGGTGGACGCGGGGGCCGGCGTTGTGGGCGGCTGCTGCGGCACCACGCCGGACTATATCCGGCAGGTCCGGGCGGCGCTGGGGCGCTGAGACGGCGCGGAAAAGCCGCCGGAGGACGGTGTCCTTCCGGCGGCTCACTTTATGGACTGCGCGCTCTCAGACTGCCCCCCAGGCGGCCAGCTTCCGCTCCAGGTCCTCTTTGCTGGACAGTCCCACAGATGTACCCCTGACCTTCCCGCCCTGGAAGCAGAGCAGGGCCGGGATGCTGCTGATGCCGTAGAACGCGGCCAGCTCCGGGGCCTGGTCCACATTGCATTTGGCGATTTTGACTCTGCCGGCGTACTGCTCCGCCAGCTGCCCCATCACCGGCGCCAGCATTTGGCAGGGGCCGCACCAGTCGGCGTAAAAGTCCACCAGCACGGGGAGGTCGGACTGAAGGACCTCCTGTCTGAAATTTCCGCCGTTCAACGCCTTCATCACGCTTCTCCTTCCTCCTCGTAAGATTTGTAGTACAGCAAGCAGTGGCAGAAGCCCTCAAAATGGGGGTCCTCGATCTGCTCCCGAAACTCCCGGCACATACAGCGGGTGGCCTCCGTCCGCTCCAGCCGGCAGGGGCAGTAGCCGCCGGTGTGCCGCAGGCCCTCCCGCACGGTTTTGACCACCTCGGCGTCCGGATTCAGGGAAATCTTCGCTTTCAAGGAAAACACCGCCTTTCTTTTTGTACGGTCAGTTTACCAAAAAGAAGCGGCGGTGTATGTAATTGAATCACATTGCTTACAGATATTTCCGCAATTTTTCCTTGTCCCGGATCTCCACCCTGCCCCGCTTCAGGGCGACGGCGCCCTCTTCGGACAGATACTTCAGCACCTTGGAGACCACCTCCCTGGCGCTGCCGATGTTCCGGGCGATCTCGTCGTGGGTCATATGCAGCACCGGCTGGTCCCGGCGCGCCATCTCGTCCCAGAGGAAAATGGCCACCCGGCGGTCCGCCCCCAGAAACAGGATCTGCTGCAGCATCCACATGACGTCGGAAAAGCGCTCCGCCGTCTGTTTATACAGATACAGGCCCACATAGGGGTTGCTGTCCATAATGGGGCGCAGGACGTTGGCGGGGATAACGATGGTCCGGGCCGTCTCCGCCGCCTCGATGAGGATGTCAAATTGGATGGAATCCAGCAGGCAGGACGCGGACAGCACACAGGTCTCACCGGCATGGATGCGGAAGAGCGTCACCTCCCGTCCCTCGTCGGAGACAATATAGACCCGCAGCACCCCTGACAGCACAAGGATCGCCCCCTTGCACTCCAGGTCGGACCGCTGGATCATGGCTCCCTTCTCATAGCGCGCCTCAGCGGCGGAGCGCAGGATGCGCTCCTTTTCCCCGCCGGACAGCCTGCCCCAAAAGGGATAGGCTGCCGCCAGCCTGGCTTCCTCCATTGCCCGTTCCTCCTCGTTTGCAAAATTTGCGGACAGAGATTCCCGGCGCTGCCGCCTCCCTATCATAATCGTTTCCAGCCGGTTTGTAAAGATGCGGACAGCACAATCATATCACGCCTCTTAGCTCAAAAACCATCACCTTTTTCATACAAATCCCCCAATAATCTAAAGGATCCGCAGGCTCGAAAGCCGTACGGATCCCCTTTAAATCTATGCAGACGGGGCAAAAGCCGTCCCACTACAAAATCATTATATGGAAAGGGCCGGAAAAAGTCAATGGGGGATTGAAAAAAACTGGCGCCAATAACAAGGTTAAGCAAATCTTAATCATTTCTTATACCACTCTCCCTTGCGGAAACGGCGGCGCTCCTGTATAGTGTGTACTAATTCAGCTAGTACAGTTAGGAAGTGATTTGTATGACCACAAGTTTAGCGTTTATGCTGGGGGGAATTCTGTTTTTGTTCTGCTCTATTTATACCGCCGCGCTGCTGCTGCGCCGATAGGAGGGATCGATGTGCTGCAATTGAACTACCGGGACTCCCGTCCCATCTACGGGCAGATCAAGGACGGCCTGCGCAGGCTGATCGTCACCGGCGCCCTGGAGCCGGACGAAAAGCTGCCCTCCGTCCGGGCCATGGCCATGGACCTGGCCATTAATCCCAACACCATCCAGCGGGCCTACGCGGAGTTGGAATCCGAGGGGTTCCTCTACTCCGTTCCCGGCAAGGGCAGCTTCGCCGCCCTGCCGCCGGAGCCCCTGGAGGCCCGCCGCCAGGAGCTGCTGGCAAAACTCCGTGAGCTGATCGCCGAGCTGCGGTGCCTGCGCTTTACGGACGAGGAGATCCTCACCGCAGTAAAGGAGGGACTGAAACAATGATCGAAGTCAAGAATATCGTCAAGACCTTTGACGGCTTTGCCGCCCTGGACGGTGCGTCCATCACCGTCCCCGACGGCGGCGTCTACGGGCTGGTGGGCCCCAACGGCGCGGGCAAGTCCACCATCATCCGCCACCTGACCGGCATCTACGCCCCTGACAGCGGCGAGGTGCTGGTGGAGGGGGAGCCGGTGTATGAAAACCCCGCCAAGAAGGCCCTGCTGGCGGTCATCCCGGACGACTGGTTCTATTTCCCATCCTCCACGATCTACGACATGATGCGCTTTTACCGGGGCTTCTACCCCAATTTTGACATGAAGCGGTACGAGAAGTTCAAGGAGGTCTTCTCCCTGCCGGAGAAATCCCCCATCCGCCGCATGAGCAAGGGCATGCAGAAGCAGGCGGCTTTCTGGCTGACCATGTGCTGCCGTCCCAAGTACCTGATCCTGGACGAACCGGTAGACGGCCTGGACCCGGTGATGCGCCGGCAGGTGTGGAGCCTGATGATGAGCGACGTATCCGAGCACGGCACCACGGTTCTGGTGTCCTCCCACAACCTGCGGGAGCTGGAGGACGTGTGCGACCATGTGGGCATCATGAACAAAGGCAAGGTGCTGCTGGAGCGCAGCCTCAGCGACCTCCAGGACAACATCGTCAAGCTCCAGGCGGTCTGGAAGCCCGGCGAGGCCCCCGTCCTGCCCCGGGAGCTGGAAGTGCTCCACACCTCCCACGTGGGCCGCGTATACACCTACA
>Ga0073906_1005187_pt1 | contig 12024 bp, 12 predicted proteins | sample Inofromicrocosms_FD_65485 | JGI IMG/M metagenome (GOLD analysis project Ga0073906, IMG submission 65485) | Mouse cecum microbial communities from Vienna, Austria - Inoculum for glucosamine and mucus D2O microcosms | ecosystem: Host-associated > Mammals > Digestive system > Large intestine >... | reverse complement strand
TCATATGGCGATTCATCAGCGCGTCTAAAGCCACGCTGTTTTCTTGCCAGATTCTTATAAAATATTATTGTATGTATCGTCGATTTCCGAAAAAATAGGCCGAATAACCGCAACCAGCAATCTGGAAGCAAAACCGCATCTAAGAAGAAATAACAGGATTAAGTCGATCCATTCATCTTTGAAGATTGAAGCAAACTCCTTGACGCTGGGACAGGTTCGGGATGTCATTAACGGAAAGGCTGTACTGGGTGAACAGAAAGAAATTCAGGAAGTAAAGAATGCTTATGCCGCTTATGAACATCTCTCTGAGATTGATCCCTACAATATTCGGCATTTGAAACAATTTCATGAAATCATGACAAAGTATCTTATGGAAGGATCTGGTGAATTCCGTTCAGGTGAAGAAGGTGTTTTCAATGGTGGGCAGTGTATCTTCATGGCACCGCCTGCACGATTTGTGCCGCAGCTTATGGATGAATTATTTGCTTGGATGAAAGAAGCGCAGGAATATGTCCATCCATTGATTTTGAGCAGTGCATTTCACTATGAATTTGTATTTATCCATCCTTTTTCTGATGGGAATGGCAGAATGGCAAGATTATGGCATACAGCGATCCTGTCTAAATGGAAACCGATATTTGAATATATCCCTATTGAAAGCCAGATCGAAAAATTCCAGGGTGAATATTATGAAGCTATTTCGGGGGGCCATGTTGCTGGAGAATCTACGATTTTTATTGAATTTATGCTGTCACAAATTGATAAAATACTGGATATCTCTGCCCAGGCCAGCGAGAAAAACGGATACCTTCCGGAAACTGTCCAAAAGCTGCTCGAAGTTATGGAATATGACGTCCCTTATACAGGCAATGCGCTGATGGAAAGGCTGGGGCTAAAAGCAAAAGAAGGATTCCGAAGAAATTATCTTCGTCCAGCGGTTGAGATGAATTTGATTCAGAGGACAATACCCGATAAGCCGAACAGCAGAAATCAGAGGTATGTAAGAACGCGATAAGAATGCAATCCGCAAAAGAGGCTCCAATGTGGGCTTCTTTTTTTGTGCGCATACCGGGCCGCTATGCCTGCGCATGGACACAAAATAAGGCGTTCCACCCATCTTCCCATCCCCATACTTTTCATGAAACTACAAAAGGAACAGAGAGAGCGGAAAGGAGAAAAAATGGCAAAATTCGATGCAATGCAAGAAAATTTTGAGGAGATCACGGTACTTGGCAGGCCTGCACTGTTTACCGATTTACGCATTGAGCGGGACACGGTGCCGGAGGGTCTGTATCTGTACGAGGTACGGGGCGATGACGATGGAGGAAGTGACCCGGTCCAGATCGCAAAAAGGATCCTGGTGAACCATTTCGGGAGCATCATCGTAAGAGAACCGATCGATCTGCCTCCAGACGGGCACATTGATATCGACTCGGAAAAGGACTGGAGTTTTGCAGGCGGTGACTGCAGGACGGTAAAGGAATTCCGGGAAAAGATGCAGCACTGAAAGAAGAATAGGAGGAGAAAATATGCAGACAGCGATCGTTAAGGCAGAAACCAAGGAACAATACTACTTTTTTGATGATCCCGTATGGGATGAGGACATCAGGAAAGATGAGACCATTGGCGTGCTCTGCACGGAGGAGGCCATCGGCACCCATGAGTGCGTGAAATCATGCCTCTATGATGACAAGACTGGGTTTATGGACCAGATTCAGGAGGAATACGGACTGCCGGATGGGGAGAAATTCATCGTCACCTATTTTCAGCAGATCTTGGGCGATGAGAGCGGGCTTTTGCAGCTTGTGGATCTCGGTATTACAAAGGACGAGATCATCGCAAACGTGGAAGCACAGAAGTATGTGGAAGGGGCGAGATATTTTACCATGAAACAGCTGAAACAGCAAAATGTCATCGATAGGCTGAACGCTGAATGGATCCCACACATGGAAGCCTACCGCCTATATGATGCGAGTCATCCGCAGCAGACGGTAGCTTATGAGGAAAATGCAGATATGGCTGAACAAAGGGTGCTTAAAGAAGGATATGCCGGACTGGTACTTTGCGATGCAGACACAATGCACGCCGGATGTCATTAAAAAGAAAGGGGAAAAATCATGTTAAAAGAAGAATTTGAGCAGCGTACCAGTTTTTATCCGGATCAGGCGCTGTATTCAATTATCGAAAAACATTACATGGAATTCAATGGTGACAAGGACGCTTTTTGCAAGGCATATAAAAAGAATGCCGATGGATTTGCAGAAAAGATCCAGCGCGAGGCAGATATGCAGGCGTTCAAAGCGCTGGCTGCGGTCGAGAATGCAGTGAAAGACTATGGGTTTCGGATCGCAGAACTGGAGAAAGCTCTGGAATGCGAGCAGGAATGGCGGCCGTATGAGGATACCGACAACGTGCGGCAGGCCGACTACGAAAAGCTGGCAAACCAATCCGACACAGAACACATGAGCGATGAAAAGGCCAAGGATCTGTTGTACAAATGGTACGGTTTCGCAAGTGAGAAGATCACGATCCACCACAGTATTCCGGTGTACGAAGTCAACCGTCATGGAAGGCTGAGGAAGGTCGGCGAGATGGATCGATCCCCACTATACAACGCAACGGACTGGAACTACATCCGCTTCGATTGCGGTCGCATGAGCTATGAGCTTTATAATGATAATCTGCGGCCATATCTGCATTAAGCATGCCAAACAAAAAACATTTGCATATCGCCTCCAAAACGGATACAATAAAGATAGTACAATCATCTGGAAAAGGAAGGTGGAGTAAATGATGTCGCCACAGGCAATCTTATCTACAACGAAAGGCTCGTTTGCAATGGAAGGGATGTATGCTTCTAAAACTGACGAAAAAAACATCATCGATGTTTTAACAGGAAGCCGCAGCTTAGAAGATGTCATAAATGAACTCAAGGAAAAGTATACGGCGGCAGGAAAATAAGAAAGCAATGAACAAATATCATTATGAATATAAGGATGACGGAGACGTTAAATACTGCTATCCAGGTACTCAGGTGCTGGTCAATAAATTTAATATCCGTAACGCGCAGCAGCTTAATGTCGCGGAAAGGGAGATCACGATCATTAAGGCTGCCGTTTTGGCAGACACCATTACTGGCGGCTTCGATCTGGTGCATCTAAAAAGCATCCATAAATTTCTCTTTGAGGATATCTATGAATGGGCCGGGCAACTCCGCACGGTTGATATCGCTAAAGGTAATATTTTCTGTCTGGTCCCGTTCATCGAAATGCAGTTTTCTGAGCTATATAGGAAACTTAAGAAAGATCATTTCCTGAAAGGAGAAACAGACAGTGGATATGTTGCCGAAAAGATAGCGTACTACCTGTCAGAAATCAATGTGATACACCCATTTCGGGAAGGAAATGGACGGACGCAGCGGATCTTCTGCCAGCAGCTGTGTAAAAATACGGGATGTTTTTACCTTGATTTTTCCATGGCGGATGAAAAAGAGATGCTGGAAGCGAGTATGGACTCATTCATGTGTAACTACAAAAAAATGGAAATACTGATAGGGAAATGTTTGAAAAAAAACAAATGATGGTGAAATAATGCCATTCCCCAAAGAGGCTCCGATGGGGCTTCTTTTTTTGTGCGGATACCGGCCGCTGTGCCCGCCCATGTGCGAAAAACATGGCGTTTCCTCCGTTCTCCCGTCCCCATACTTTCCATGAAACTACAAAAAGGAAGCGAGAGAGCGGAAAGGAAAAAAATGTTGGATTTTTACGGAAAGACATGCAACTATGCGTTCCCGTACCGGGAGGAGGGATACGAGGTATTCTTCCTCGGGGACAGCATAGCGGAACACAGGAAGACCTTTAAGGACATCGACAGCTGCATCCTGTGGGGTGCGTACCAGGAGTTTGAGGAGGAGAATACAGATATCGAGAGCGAGAATATGCTCATCTGCGAGTCTGCCAGTATGAAGCCTGTCATGTGGGTCACCAGCCAGGATACCCTCCTGGAATATGCCTGGGCGACGCTTGAGGATGTGAACATTGATGAGAATGAATGCACAGAACAGGACTGGTTCATCTTCCCGGCAGGTACAGACAAGTATGAGATCTGGCACTGGTTTGACCGGAATTACAGCAGGGGCGTTGGGAAACTGATAATGGGAACGGACGCTAAGCTCCCTGTGCTGCCCTGGATATGATACCGCTGCATGGTGATAAACGATCTGGTATATTGTCTGATAATTCTATTTGAATCAATAAAAAAGAGGAAAAATATATGAGAAAAACAATGATGATGATGACAGAAGCAGCACACAAATGGGTCAGCGGGTTCCACAAGTTCCCGCGGGACATGGTCCGTACACTGATGAAGGCCGACCCGGCTTCCTGGACAGAGGTGACCACGTTTTCCCCATGGGCAGAAGTCAAGGTGTCTATGCCGTGCCAGACAGTGGATGGCGTGCCCTATCAGGGGAAGGAGCAGTGCGGAAACCTCGTAGGGCGCATGAAGGACGGGAGATGGAAGATCGAAATGGCAGATGGCACGGTCGTCGTGGTTACGGAAGACGGCTTTGCATTAAATCCCCTGACCGCACTCCCGAAATATGTATGCCTGTTCCAGTTCGACAGCCAGTGCGATGAGGAATGGCTGAAAAACGGGAACGGTATCCGTCTCATGTCCGAGAGCCATTTCCGTATCTACTGGCACGAAGAGTGGGGCTATTTCTTCGGGCCCGACATGGCAGGGTATAGCGTCTATTCGTCCCACTGGGTTCCCTTGTACAAGGCGAGGAACCTGGAGTGGCACAATGAGGACGACACCGGCCGTCAGGCGCAGGGCCGGCAATGGGACAATGAGGAAGATATGTGTTAGCAAAAAGATAGAGAAGTTTTTCTGTATCCGCAAAAGCCTGGGAGATGATCCCGGGCTTTTTTGCGCCAATCCATGTCCTTTGCGTCCCATCCCCGGTTTTTTGTGCCCTTTAATCTGTCTCCGCATTTCCATACTTCCCATGTAAACACATATAAGGCACTGCAGAGGAAGAAAGGAGAAAAGCGTGAAGAACGCAGATAGAAAAAACCGCCCGCCACCCCGGCAGGAGTGATGTGGGCGACTGTATGGTACAAAAACTAAAAAATATCAAAAAAGGAGAAAAAATCATGAGGATCGAGAGACTGAGAAGAGGGTTAGAACTGTTGAACAAGGTGGACGGCAAGAGGTACAAGGTCGTGGAAGTGGATGGGGCCGCAGGTACCGCTGTGGAGATGCACACGGATCTCGATGGCACCCTGATCGGCCTCGGGGACGAAGAGGTCACCATCACGGAAAAGAATGCGCTGGCATTCCGTATCATAAACGACCCAGAACCGTACCCGGTACCGGAAGGCTATTCCGTTGAAGGCGGCGTGCTCTTAAAGGACGGGAAGCTGGCATGCATACAAGGGGAGTTTTCCTTTGGCAAGATTTTAGCCAAATGTGAAGACTACCTGATCCTGACAGCTAAAGTAAAAGGGATGAAGGACGGCGATGTCATCCTGGTCAGCTACCAGGTGTCCCGCGACTTCTTCAGGAAGCTGACGGTAGTGCCTACTGAAAACATCGTTTTCCTTGGCTATGCCGGGGAAGGCATGGAAACGGCCGTGTTCATCTTCTCCGCTACAGAGGAAAAGGAGGACTGCGTGGACGGGGAAAAGAAAACCGTGAGATGCTTCAAGGAAACGGCCGTGGTCATCATTACAAAAGGCAGGTCCTGTTCTTACGAGAACTTCAATGGCCCTGTCACTGTCAATGACTGCTTCATCAAGCAGATTCCGGGCAGCGGAAACGGGGACTTTGACCTGTTCCTGGCGTCCGACGAGGATGAAAAGGACGGGGTGCTGGTACCGCGCAAGGAACGTCTGTGGGCCCAGCTGCACGGCTGGAACATGCGCTGTGTCAGTAGATTCGGCTGCAACGGGAACATCCGGGCAGGCTGGAGCCCTGCTTACTGCGATTTCGTGATCCGCGGAAAAGGGATGCTGCGGTTCAAGGAGGACATCAATATCGCTGATCCGGCAGTAGCAGAGCTGGACGGCTATGATACCCTGATTGATATCACCAAGAAGGACTATACTTACAAGCTGACCTTCAGCAATGAGGAGTATGAGTTCAAGACACTGGTGAGCCAGTCCACAAAGGACCGCGGCTACATCGTGACTGTGGAGTAAGCAAGAAAGATAAAAAGCCATAAGGACGGAAGGGGATATTTTCCCCTTCCGTGTTTTCACTCAAAAACAACAAAAGATATCAAACGAAAAAGGAGAAAATATGGAAATATGATCACAAAACAGGAATTCATTCAGGCAGTTGTGAACGCCGTAAAGATGACGTCCGGTATCCAGGCCGAAGCGGGCGTTGTGAATATCAGACTCAACAACGGTAACAGCAGCTTTATCCAGGTACAGTGCGGGCAAAACACCTACGTGAATGTGTATGTAGACGATTATTACCAGGCGTTCTGCAACGGTGACCTTTTGGCATTCATGGCTGCGGCAGAAGCCGTCGCCAAAGCGAAAGAAGACGGCGAGATGACCCGGAAATGGATGGACTATGAGCAGGCTAGGAGCAGGCTGATGTGCCGACTGGTGAACACGGCGCTCAACAAGAACGTACTGAATGCGATACCGAGCATCCCGTTCCATGACTTAAGCATCACTTTCAGCCTGATGGCAGATGATACCGGGAACCGGATCGCAGGCGTCAACAACAGCATACTCGATCACTGGGGCGTCAGCATCGATGATCTGTACCGGGATGCGCTTGTGAACATGCAGGCAAAATTACCTCCTGCCCGGATCGAGAGCATATTCGAGACGATTGTAAAGAAGATCGCAGACGAGGAAGAAAGAAATGTCATCGAAGAACTTGAGCAAGCGGTAAAAGACGCAGGCGCACAGCCGCTCTACATACTGACGAATAGGACAGGGGTTTTGGGAACGGCGGTGATCCTGTACCCGGGCGTACTGGAATCCTGTGCGGAAAAGATGGGAGGGGATTATTACCTGATCCCAAGCAGTATCCACGAATTCCTGATTTCGCCGGTGGGCATGAGCCCGGAAGAAATGTGCAAGATGATCCGGGGGATCAACCGGACCGAACTGCCGCCGAAGGAAGTGCTGGCTGACCATGCGTACCTGTACTCCACAGCGGAGAAAAGGATCGTGATGGTGTAGCAGATAGTCCCGCCAGGAAGACAAAAGACCGAGAGGAGGTCAACTACCCATCCCCTAAAGGGAATGGGCTTGTAAAAGCCCGGACGCTTTGGGAGATAGGCAGCTGAGCAGAGGCATGACGCGGCAGGTGCCTTCGGGTGCCTTACCACTCAGGGGTGACGCCAAGCTCTGGACACTGGGATGTAGCCGCGCCAAGCCTATGGCAACACAACAGGGGCCTGCCCCCTGGATTAACTCAAAGGAGATTTTTATGAACTACGTTTATGTTTTGGACAAGGACGGGAAACCGCTGATGCCGACCAGACGCTATGGCTGGGTACGCCGGACTTTGAAGTCCAGCAGGGCCAGAGCCGTCACCACGGTGCCATTCACGATCCGGCTTACTTACGAACCAGAGACCCATGTGGTGCAGGATATTACCCTGGGCATTGACCCAGGACGGACAAATATCGGCCTGGCGGCAGTAACGGATGACGGGAGATGCCTGTATTCTGCGCACTGCGCCGCCAGGAACAAGGAAGTGCCGAAGCTGATGGCGGAACGCCGGCAGCACCGGCAGGCATCCCGGAGAGGCGAGCGGCTGGCCAGGAAGCGGCTGGCAAAATGCCTGGGGACAACCCGCCAGTCAGTCATGGAGAGGATGCTGCCCGGATACGGGAAGCCGGTCCAGGTCAAAGACATCATCAATACCGAAGCACGCTTCAATAACCGGAGGCACCCGGAAGGGTGGCTGATGCCGACTGCCATGCAGCTTTTGCAGACCCATATAAGCCTCGTAAGGAAGGCACGGAAGATCCTGCTTGTTACGAAAGTCTGCCTGGAACTGAACCGTTTCGCGTTCATGGAACTGGAGGCTGGCGGGAAGCTGGCATCGTGGCAGTACCAGCAGGGCTCGCTGTACGGCTATTCCGGCATCCGCCATGCGCTGGAAGGCCAGCAGGGCGGGAAATGCCTGCTCTGCGGGAAGCGCCTGATCGAGCATGACCATCACCTGATACCGCAGAGCAAAAACGGCAGTGATACCCTGGCGAACATGGCTGGTTTATGCAGCCAATGTCATGACTTGGTACATAAGGACGCAGGGGCCGCAGAAAAACTCGCGAAACGCAAGGCTGGCATCAATAAGAAATACCATGCATTATCGGTACTCAACCAGATCATCCCGTACCTTGCCCAGAAACTGGAGCAGATGTTTGGCGCACAGGGGTTCTTTGTGACCATGGGCTGGAACACGAAGCAGTTCCGGGATAACCATAATATCGATAAGGATCATGATATCGATGCCTACTGCATTGCCTGCAGCGCTATGGAAACCGTCAGGGTACTGGATGTGCCAAAGGAAAGCTATGAGATCCGGCAGTTCAGGCGGCACAGCCGGGCGAAGATCCACCACCAGACGGAACGGGCATATGGACTGGACGGCGTTACGGTAGCCAAAAACCGCAGAAAGCGCGAGGAGCAGAAAACGGACGCCCTGGAAGACTGGTTCCAGGCAATGGAAAACATCCATGGACGCCAGGAAGCGGAGCGGATGCGCTCCAGATTGTCAGTGAAGAAAAGCACAAGGTATTACAACGATATGGATAGGGACAGGCCCGGGGCAGTATTTGTTTTCCAGGGAAAACCCTATGTGCTGACTGGCCAGCTGACGGGCGGGCAATATTACCGCGCATATGGCCAGGAAAACAGGAATTTCCCGGTTAAGAAATGTGGAGTTGTCCAGAAAAATGCGGGGCTGGTATACGTATGACAGGATACGTTCTGTTGTAGGTTCCGTCATATGGCGATTCATCAGCGCGTCTAAAGCCACGCTGTTTTCTTGCCAGATTCTTATAAAAAGCGCCGCCCGGATCAAAACAAAAAGCTGTCTTTCGCAGGCAGCTTTTTTTGTGGCGAAACGGGCCGACCCGTTTCCATACTATACAAAGAAAACGAAAATGATGTTTAATTATAGAAAGGAGACTGTTATGAACGGAGATGAAAAGCAGAAGGGAGCCGAGAGCCGGGAAGAACAAAGAGCCAGGCGACGGGAACGAACCAGCCAGGTCATGCAGATGTTACAGGAGCAGGAGGAGGCTAGGAAAGCGGCAGTCGAAAACCAGGCGGCCGTGAAAGGCGGGAAGGAGAAACCCGCAGACCCCACCAGGGAGTCGGATGAAACAAAAAAGCTATCTGGCAGCGCCAGCGGGCGTATGGAGGAGCCGACAGAGGCTGACAGGGATGCTGAGGCCATAGAAACAGGCAGGCCGCAGGAACAGGCCGATCCTGTCATGGATACAGAGGAACCCGCCCAGAGCATGGAATATGCCGCAGGCCGTATGGAGGAAGCTGCAGGGCCTGCTATGGAGGACATGGAGACCGCACCAGAGGATGCCGGAGGTAAAGATATCGAGCCTGCTGACAGTATCATGGGCCCAGATGTGGGAGGCCGGGAACCTGACGGGCGGGAGGCAGAAAACGATGCTAGGGATAAGGCAGAAACGGGGATGGCTCAGGAAGAAGCCCAAGAGCTCCAAGAGCACGAAGCAGTACAGGAGACGGATGTTCCCACGGGAGCGGATGCCGAAGCTATAGATAAAGAAGATGAGCAGGAAGAAGTCTCCCGCACCGACAGCATAGGGCAGGATGCCCAGGCCCAGGAAGAACCCATGCAGGAACCGCAGGGAATGGCGAAGGAACATGCTTCCCAGCAGCAGGGGCAGGGCCAGTCGGGAGCAGGGGACAAGGACCCCAGGCAGAAGCAGGGCCGGGACGGACAGCCTTTCCATAAAGATGACCCGCACAAAGGCAAGGATGAACAGTCGAAGGGCCTGTTTTCCCGGATGCGGCGCCTGGCGCTGCGGATCTTCCACCGGATCAAGCATATGGTGGGACGCGTGATTGGGCGGGGGCGCATCCCGACGCTGCCCAGAGTTAACAGGGCTGATTTATCAAGGTCTGCCATGGATTTATCCGGCAAGGATAAACCATCTGTAGATAGAGAGACGAAAGATAAAGAACAGGAGCAACAACAGGGAAGGAACTGGAGGGACCTGATCTTCCACGGGTTCGCAAGGCGGATACTTGGACGGGACGCCTATATGTATGCGGTCCAGCAGGCAGAAAAGCAGGAAACTGTCAGGCAAGGCAAGGACACAGAAGGACAGGAACACCCAGGTCAGGCGTCAAAAGAAACCGCCAGACAGTCAGAGGATAAACGCACAGACAGGACGGAACATCCTGGAAGCCAGGAGAAGCCGACTCCAGAGAGATCCGGGGATGCGCACACCCAAAGCCAGGGGAAAGCCGAAAAGGGCACGGAACAACAGAAACAACAGAAAGAACCGGAAGAAATGAGGGGGAAGATCAATTCCCTTCATAAGATCATCACCAATGACCTGGAGGACAGATACACCAATGCCAGGGAAGCAAAGGAAACTTACTTAGCCAATTACGTAGCGCAGCTCCAGGAGAAGCTGACGGAGATCAACCAGGAGGATCCGGTACAGATATCGGTATCCAGGGAAGACGGGAAACTTAAAATCTGTATCAACCACGAACAGGAACAGTTTGGAGGATACCCTATGTTCATGGGATGTGCCAGGATACAGATCGAGATCGATGGACACTTAAACATCACTTCCGCAGAAGCGCTCATACCGACCAAGCAGTCGGAAGACGGCAAGATCAGCGGCAGGAAGATAGACGTATCTGAAACGCTCGGGGCCTATATCATTTCCGATCTGGCGAAAAATTTCCGTGAAGACTATAACCGGGGATCGGAATCCTATAACCTCGCAAGCAGGAACGAGTTTGAAAAGACAATACGCGACGCTGCGGCGCAGGGCCGCGGAGGCTTTAAGATCGACAATATCCCTTATTCGATATCGGTAAACCAAGACCAGACAATCCAGATCAGCCCGGTTGCGGGAGAGGGGAGGGCGTTCACCATCGCCATGGAGGCCGCACCCCAGCAGACAGAAGCAGCCAGGGAAGTATATGAGTCAAAGGCACAGGAGTTACAGGACACAGAATGCGCACTGGGATCCGCCAGGCGCACATACGACGAAAAGAAAGCGGAAAGACAACAGCTGCAGGAAAAATACAACCAAGCGTCTGACCAAGCGGATGCAGCAACAAAGAAATACAAAGATATCCAGAAGGAGTGCTACCAGATAGACAAACGGATGTCCGGCACATACCTGGGCGCTGAAGAGATGGCAGCGCAGGAGCATAGAAGGACAGAACTGGAAGCGGAGAAGAAGGCTGCTTTTAAAAAACAGCAGCAGGCTAACAAAGACCGGAATATGGCCCATGCGGCAGTGGATACCGCAGACCGGGTTTTACAGGGGCAGAAGCTGAAGTCTGATGCCCTGGAGCAGAAGGCAGAAGCATTAAGGGAAGCCTGTAAGGAAGCGAAGGAACAGTATGATACCGTATCCTTGAAGCAAAAAGAGACCGTCATGGAAGCATACCAGGCACACGTAAGCAGCGTTGCGGAGAAACGCGAATCGTCCATCCGGGTCTTCGAGGAGATCCTGCCGGGATGTAAGAATGACATCGGTGGGGACTTTAAGTTGGAGGATCTAAACAGGGCCATGGAGGAAACCGGCAGAACATCCATGGAGGAAGCGTTATCCGCCCAGGAGATGGGCGACGGCCGGGCAGAGCCTTCCCGCGGGGAAGAGCATGAATCCGGCACGGAAAGCCAGGAACTGGGCGTTGAGATCGAGTAAGCGGCCCGCAACACAGGAAAATTCCCGCAATCAGCCGGAAAGCGACGAAAAAGCAAGCAGGATCAGACATACTTCTAACAAACAGGAAAGGAGAATGATTA
>Ga0073906_1005185_pt1 | contig 12026 bp, 8 predicted proteins | sample Inofromicrocosms_FD_65485 | JGI IMG/M metagenome (GOLD analysis project Ga0073906, IMG submission 65485) | Mouse cecum microbial communities from Vienna, Austria - Inoculum for glucosamine and mucus D2O microcosms | ecosystem: Host-associated > Mammals > Digestive system > Large intestine > Cecum... | reverse complement strand
AGGTTTTTCTAAAAACCGACCCGGAGGATCCAGACGACCCCAATAAGCCGACTGACCCAGAGGATCCAGACGAACCTAACAAACCAACCGACCCGGAAGATCCAGACGAACCCAATAAGCCGACCGACCCAGAACAACCAGATAAACCCACCAATCCGGACAAACCAACCGACCCGGAAAAGCCCGACACTTTGCCAATCACCAGCCGCCCTGGTGGTTTGGGCAGCAGGCTAACCGTGCGGGTTGAGGGCGGTCACTGGCTGACCGTTCAGGTGCACCGGGCAGGTACCATTGTTTTAAGCTCCATTCAAGCTCCTGGCACAGGTATGGTTACATTGACATTTTCCGCCGCAGCCGGCAGCGTGGTGCAAGTTTGGGAAACCGAAAATGAAATGACATTTACCAACAGCGTGCCGAACAACAAAATTTTGGCAACAAACGTCAAAAACGTTTAAAGAGGTGAAAAAATGAAAAGAATACTGGCAGTTTTATGCCTGGCCAGCATAATGCTTTTCACCTTGGCCAGCAGCGCCTTGGCCGCTGTCAGCGGGCAGGCCGGCAGCAGCTCAATTAGGGTATCGCTGACAGAATTAACGCCAGGCTACTACCTGTGCGCAGTTTGGGATGGCGACGAACTTTTGACGCTTTTTGACTACACTGTTGGCAATGATGGCAAAATGGAAACCACCGTGGATGTTGGCAAAACTCTCCAAAGCTCTGACGATGTGCAGCTAGGCATTTCCGGCGCTAACGCTGGCGCGGAAGATGTGCGTATAGATGTGGCTATCAGTTCTTCCGGCAGTAATCCTGGTGACGGCTCCAGCGGTGGAAATAATAACGGCGGCGGAAGTAATAGTTCCGCTAATGATAGCGGCCACGGTGATTTTTATGCTGTAAAGCTGCCTAGCAACCTGAGCGGCGGGCGTTTATCAGCACAACCGACGCGGGCAGAAGTAGGCACGACGGTTATCGTTAATATTGCGCCAGACGCAGGCTACACCCTGGATAATATTCAAGTTCGGGCCGAAAATAGCGAGTTTGTCAAGCTAAACAACCTCCGCAGCAACCGAGTAATGTTTACTATGCCAAATGCAGCAGTGAATGTCAGCGCGGCGTTTAAGGAGTTGAACGTTTACTCCGGCAGTTTTTACAGCCTACCTTTTACGGATGTGCGGGTTGGCGAATGGTATTACCAAGCAATTCACTATGTTTTTAGTGAAGCGATAATGAACGGCGAAAGCCAAACCCTGTTTAATCCAAACGGCCGGCTGAACCGGGCAATGCTGGTGGTGTCGTTGCACCGTTTGGAAAATCAGCCGCGTTTGTTTGAGCCAAGCGGTTTTAAGGATGTACCAGCAGGGCAATGGTACACCGAGGCAGTTGTGTGGGCAAAAGCCAGCGGCATTGTGAATGGCTATGAAAACGGCAAATTTGAACCTATGCAGGATATTTGCCGCGAGGAATTGGCTGCAATTTTGTATCGTTATGCGCAATTTAAGGATTTGCCAGTTGACGCGCGCGGTGATTTGAAGCAATTCCGCGACGGTGCCTCTGTTTCCAACTGGGCAACAGAGGCGATGCGTTGGGCAATAGGCGTTGGTATTTTAAGCGGCGACGAACAAGGCGCACTGACCCCATTGGCAGGCGCAACAAGGGCCGAAGTGGCCGCTATGCTGATGAGATATTGCGAGAATGTGGCTAAATAAATTAAATTAGGAATAAATAAAATATCCCTCGGCTAAGCCGGGGGATTCTTATTTGTAATTTAACATTATAATACCATTTTTGCCAGTCTAAAAGCAAGCGAAAATATTTTTGGCATTTTTTTACAAGCCCTTGCCAAACCGCAGATTTTATGGTATTATTCGAAGTCAAATTATTATACAGTAAAATTTTTTTGTTAATAGATTATACGAGCTTTTTTTTGGTTTGTTTATCCGGAGGTTTTTGTGTTATTTTTAGTAGATTTATCCAATTTCGTATGGTATAATTTTTACATAGAAATTATATATTGGGAGAAATGATTGCTATGTATGCTAAAAAACAACTTCAAATTGAGCTTTTACCGTATAATGAATTAGCGGTTCAAAATGAGTTTGACTTGGATAAAATTATTTATGATTTAGACAATCAGCTTGATTTATTATCTAATAAAGCTGATAAATTTGATTATTTAATATCTGTTGCCAGTGGTATTCTATGTGGTATGTTGGATATTCTTTGGGTTGGCGATTTCAGCTTGGCGGATGGTCGAGAGATTGCAGATAATAAAATTGGAGGTTTTGTACAAAAGACCGCCAAAATGTTGGGTTGTAAGGACGACGATGTAAAAGCTGCAGTAAGATTTTTAGAACAGCAATTTCCTATTCCCAGTGATGGCAACACGCCTGATTTTGGTGGCGGCTTGCAGCATCATTTACGTGATTTTGCACATCACCCAACTATTGTTGGTTTGATGTTCTCGTTGCTTACTCAATTTACTTTAAAATCTTATGGCACAGATAAATATGGTCGTTTTTTGGCGGTTGAATTGTCGGAAAAAAGTAAGAATTTTGTAGGGCAAAATGTTGCTGAAAAAATATTTTTTGGAACTTTCGTTTGGTTTTTTCATTTGGTTAGTGATATGGCAGGTTCAAGCAGCACAGTTGGGAAAAGCGGTGGCACGGGGATACCGGGGCCGTTACTTTCTTTGGCAAAAGAGTTGTCGGTATTGCCATTTTTTAATAATTTAAGGGTTGCGGATAATTCATTATCGGTGTTTTTGTCTAAGCTTTTTAATGGTACGTTGCTGGCAAAACGAGATGAAACAGGCGCAATTATAAGAGATAGCGTGCTGAAATTTGATTTACGCGGTGAACTTGGCGTTGCTGTTGAAATTGGCAAGCAGGCGGTTCCGGTGATTGCTAATGAGTGTATTGTGCGAGCATTTTATTTCCTGCGGCATTTGGCAATGGAAATGCGGGCGCGCAATGTTCGCTCACTTTCTGATATGGAAAATATTGAATGGCAAATGGTGCGGCCAACAAATAATCCGACGTTGGCAAGAATGCTTACTATTTCAACTGGTGTTTTTACAACGCTTGATATAGGTGAAGCGGTTATATCGCAAAAATATTGGCTGTCTGTTAATTACATCGGGGTCGGACGGTTTGCCATTGCTATTGGCGAGGATCTTAACTATGGTTTGAAAGCTCGAAATGTGCAAAAAATTAAGCAAATGTATGAAAATGTTAAGCAGTCTACTTTTTTGGATTCCGATAATAGAATTTATGAAAGTATTGGTAATGATATGAATGTAAATGTAGATAAATTTTGTTTAACGCTTGAACAAACCGAGATTTTATATAATTTAGAATATAATAAAACAATGTATGATATATTGAACACTAAAGCACCAATTAATAATGAGGGTGTTAAAAGCTTGAAAAAGGAATGGCTTAAAGAATGGAAAACAATAATGTCAAAAGGTTTTGCTAGCTTTGTGCAAATCGAAGGGGCAAAGCTGCATTGGTATAGTAGCCATGATGAGTTGTTCAAAAAAATTGAAGAGAATGCACCGCATAATACCTGGTTCCGCCTGGTTTTGTTGGAGGCAATGCTTTTTGAGCCATATTATCCATTGAGCCTTGAGAAAGATAAAAAGGGCAATGATGTACCTAGCAAAAAATATAATGACCTTCAAAATATAATCAATGGCTATAAAAAAGAAAATGGTGATAAATATCTGGATTCAGTTTTTCCTGGCGCCTATTATAAAAATGGCTATATTAAAAGGTTGCGGAAATGTTATGATAAGGTAATGTGGGAGCTAAATGAAGTTTTGAAAAACACATTGACTGCCGTTGGTGTTGCTGCGGTTATTGCTGTTGCTGCGATTGCGACTGCTGGGGCTTTTGCGCCTACAATCGCAGTGGCTTTGGTGGGTTCAAATTTTGCGGGACTTGGCGGAGCTGCTTTAACCAGCGCCTGTTTGGCTTATCTTGGTGGTGGTGCGATTGCCGCAGGTGGTGCAGGGATGGCTGGCGGTCTGGTGGCTATCGTTGGTGGTGGCGCTGTTTTGGGGTTGGGCGCAGGGGCTGCTGTTGGTGGCATGGTTGGCACGCTTGGTTTGGTTGGCAAGAAAAATACCATTATACAATCGGCCAAACTGCTGGTTGCAGTTCGGGAGATATTCCTTAATGATGAGCATGATATTTCTTATTCCAACAGTATTTATGAGCAATATGTGCAGAACATTACCGATGTGGAAAAAAGCCTGGTGGAATTGCGCTTAAAAGCAGATGTGGCAAATGAGGAAGAAAGGAAAAAACTTCAGGAGGAAATAAAAAACACAGAAAAAACGATTGAGGCTATGAAACTTGCTCGAAAAAGTTTGTTTAAATTTAAAAGTGCTTTTGAGGAAGGATTGAACAAGGCTTAAAATGTAAAATGGCGGTAAAGAAATTTGCTGCCATTTTACATTTTGCTTATCCGAGCTTAAAATAACTGGAAAAAATTTAAAAATAGTTTGAAAATATGACTGACTTGTGTTAAAATATTTATAAGAAGAATTGAATATAGAATACAACAAAAGTTGCCTTGCTTTTTGTCAGCAGCAGCGCTATATATTTTTGCCTTTTACAAGGAGGCGGCCTGGGCTTTGGCTGGGGCTGTTTGTACTGATAATATATTAAAAAAAATCCAAAAATGGAAAGGGGCGCTTTTTGTGGTAAAAATTGCAATTAACGGTTTCGGTAGAATTGGTAGGTTGGTGTTTCGGGCAGCATGGGGGCAGCCTGGCGTGGAGATTGTGGCCGTCAACGATATGGCTGACGCCAAAATCAATGCTCATTTGCTGAAATATGATTCAACGCACGGCACTTGGGACAAGGAGGTTAGCGCGGAAGATGATTATATGCTGGTGGATGGCCAGAAGGTGCTAATCTGCGGAGAGAAAGATCCGGCGGCTTTGCCTTGGGGCAAATTGGGCGTGGAAGTGGTTGTGGAGGCCACGGGTGTGTTCAACGACGCCAAAAAGGCCTGTGCTCATCTCACGGCTGGCGCTAAAAAGGTGGTTTTGACGGCTCCCGGCAAAAATGAGGACATCACCATTGTGATGGGCGTAAACGAGGATAAATATGACCCGAAAGCGCATAATATTATTTCTAACGCTAGCTGTACTACCAACTGCCTGGCGCCTGTGGCTAAGGTTCTGGATGAAAAATTTGGCGTTAAACGCGGCTTGATGACAACCATTCATTCCTACACTAACGACCAGCGGATTCTGGACCGTGACCATAAGGATTTCCGTCGGGCGCGGGCGGCTGCCTGCTCGATGATTCCCACCACCACCGGTGCGGCCAAAGCCGTGGCCTTGGTGTTGCCGCAGCTGAAAGGCAAGCTGAACGGCTTTGCGGTGCGCGTTCCCACCCCCAATGTATCCCTGGTTGATTTGGTGGCGGAGCTGGGCCAAACGGTTACCGTTGAAGATGTTAACGCTGCTTTGAAGGCGGCTGCTGAGGGCCCGTTGAAAGGCATTTTGGGCTACACCGACGAGCCTTTGGTTTCCATTGACTTCAATGGTTGCCAAAATTCCTCCACGGTGGACGCACCATCCACAATGGTAATTGAGGACAACATGGTGAAAGTTATTGCCTGGTATGACAATGAGTGGGGTTACAGCAATCGCGTTGTTGATTTGGTTAAATATATTGCCGGCAAGGGCTTTGCCGACTAAAAATTAAGCTTTGGGCAAAAGTATCGGTTATAACAGGTGTATAGCCGGTACTTTTGTTGCTATAAGGGAGGATGAAAATCATGTCTATTGCTACATATCATAAGAAAACAATTCGGGATATTGACGTGCGTGGCAAACGGGTGCTGGTGCGGGTTGATTTCAATGTGCCGCGGGACGACGCCGGCAACCCCACCGATTTAACACGGGTGAACAGCACTTTGCCCACGCTCAATTATCTGCTGAAGCGCGGCGCGCATGTGGTGTTGATGAGCCACTTGGGGCGGCCTAAGGGCGAGCGCAACCTGAAATATTCCTTGGCCAACCTGGTGCCGCAGCTGCAACGTCTGTTGGATACCAAGGTGGATTTCTGCGACGATTGCATTGGCCCCAAGGCGGAGGAAATGGCCGCAGCCGTGCAGCCGGGCGAGGTTCTGCTGCTGGAAAATCTGCGTTTTTATCGTGAGGAGGAGGCCAACGACAAGGGCTTTGCCGCCAAGCTGGCTAAATTGGGCGAAATTTACGTGAACGACGCTTTTGGCACCGTACACCGGGCCCATGCTTCCATTTCCGCTATTGCGGAGTTTTTGCCGGCGGTTTCGGGCCTGTTGCTGGAAAAGGATTTAGTGATGATGAGCAAAATTTTGGCGGCTCCGTATCGTCCCTGTGTGGCGATTATGGGCGGTTCCAAGGTTAGCGATAAAATTGGCGTTATCCGTAACCTGTTGCCTAAGGTTGACCGCCTGCTGATTGGCGGCGCGATGGCCAACACCTTTCTTTACGCGATGGGCCACAAGATGGGCGCTTCCAAGCTTTCTGACGATTATGTGGAGCTGGTGCGGGAGCTTTTGCAGAATGATGTAGAAAAGAAAATTATGCTGCCGGAGGATTTGGTGGTGGCCGACAGCTTTGATAACAATGCCCGCAGCCGCAACGTTGGCATTGACGATGTGCCGGAGGGCTGGATGGCTCTGGATATGGGCGAAAAGACGATTAACACCTATTCCGCCATTATTCGCAGCGCGGCCACGGTTATCTGGAACGGCCCCATGGGCGTGTTTGAGATGCCCAATTTTGCCAAGGGCACGGAAGCCATTGCGGTGGCTTGCGCCAAATCTCAGGGTAGCACCATTGTGGGCGGCGGCGACTCATTGGCGGCGATTGACCAGGTGGGCGTTAGCTATATGATTACGCACGTTTCCACCGGCGGCGGCTCCACTCTGGAATATCTGGAGGGACGGCGTTTGCCTGGTGTTGATGTGTTGCTGGAGGCCGAGGATTGATGAATACGCGCAGAACCATGCTGGTGGCAAACTGGAAGATGAATAAAACGGTGGTGGAGGCCGTGGGTTGGCTGAACACCTTTTATCCGCAGGCGGCGGAGCGGGCCGCGCAGCAGGAGCTGGTGGAGGTGGCGGTGTGCGCCCCTTTTACGGTGCTGCATCCGCTTTATGCCGCTTTGCGCCGGCTAAACTCCAAGGTGAAGCTGGGCGCGCAGGATATTTTTTGGCAGGAGCGGGGCGCTTTTACCGGTGAAATTTCGGCCGAGATGTTACAGGAGTTTCAAACTAAATATGTAATCTGCGGACATTCTGAACGCCGGGTGCTGTTGCAGGAAAGCAGCGAGATGGTTTCCCGCAAGTGCGCAGCCGCTGTGAAAGCCGGCATTACCCCGATTGTCTGCGTTGGCGAAAGTATCAGCGTGCGCCGCGGCGGTTTGCTGCTGCAATGGTTGGAGGCGCAGCTTTACGAGAGCCTGGCCTTTTGGGATAATCAGGAAACGATTGTGGTGGCCTATGAGCCGGTTTGGGCAATCGGCACCGGGCAATCGGCCACGGCGGCCGACGCGGAGCAGGCCTGCGGCTATATACGTCAGGTTTTGCGGGAGCGGGCCGGGGATGCGGCCGATTACATTTCCATCCTCTATGGCGGCGGCGTGACCCCGGAAAACATTGGCGAGCTGCTGGATTGCCCTAATGTGGACGGCGCTTTGGTGGGCGGCGCGTCCCTTGACCCGGACGCTTTTGGCAAGATTGTGCTGGCCGGTTGCAAGGAACCGCCGAAATAAATTTAGCTGTATTATATTAAGAGGTATATTTAAATATGAAGAAACCTGTTATGCTTTGCATTTTGGATGGCTGGGGCCTGAAAACCGGCTTGCCTGGCGATGCGCTTTCTCTGGCTAAGCTGCCGAATTTTGACGCGCTCTGGCAGGGCTGCCCGCATACCGAGCTGGCGGCTAGTGGTTTGGCGGTGGGCCTGCCGGCGGGGTTGATGGGCAATTCCGAAGTGGGGCATTTGAATATTGGCGCAGGCCGAGTGGTTTACCAGGATTTGACGGCCATTGATAAGGCCATAGCCGACGGGGATTTTGCTCAAAATCCGCAGCTGTTGGCTGCCTGTCAGGCGGCTAAGGCCAAAGGAGGCCGCTTGCACTTGCTGGGCTTGCTTTCCGACGGCGGCGTGCATAGCCATTTTGAGCATTTGCTGGCTCTGTTGCAGTTGGCTAAGGAGCAGGGAGTGCCGGAAACTTACGTGCATTGCTTTTTGGATGGGCGCGATGTGCCGCCCACCAGCGGTTTGGGTTATCTGCAAAAGCTGCTGGCTCATTTTGCCCAAACCGGCTATGGTAAGCCGGGGTTGGTTTGCGGCCGTTTTTGGGCGATGGATCGAGATAAGCGTTGGGATCGGGTGGAGCGAGCCTGGCGCGCGCTGGTGTTGGGTGAAACCGACGCGCCGCGGGCGGCGGATTTGCCGGCAGCCCTGCAAGCCAGCTATGACGCTGGGGTGACGGATGAATTTGTGGAGCCGTATCTGCCAGCGGATGAGGATTGCCGCTTGTTGGACGGCGACGCGGTGATTTTCTTCAACTTCCGGGCTGACCGGGCGCGGGAGATTACGCGGGCCCTCACCGAGGCTGATTTTGCTGAGTTTGCCCGGCCGGAATTTCCGCAGCTGCATTACTGCTGTATGACCGAATATGACGCAACGTTTAATCTGCCGGTGGCCTTTTTGCGCCGGCCGCCCCAGAACACGCTGGGCGAGGTGGCCGCGGCGGCGGGACTGAAGCAGCTGCGCATTGCGGAAACGGAGAAGTACGCCCATGTGACGTTCTTCTTCAACGGCGGCGTGGAGGAGCCAAACCCCAGCGAGGAGCGCATTTTAATTCCCTCGCCCAAGGTGGCCACTTACGATTTGCAGCCGGAGATGAGCGCGCCGGAGGTTTGCCAGCAGGTGGTGGCGGCCATTGGCGGCGGCGAATATGATTTGATTATTTTGAACCTGGCCAACCCGGATATGGTGGGCCACACTGGGATTATTCCGGCGGCGGTTAAGGCGGTGGAAACCGTGGACGCTTGCTTGGGGCAGATTGTGCAGGCGGTGCGCTCTGCTGGCGGCAGCCTGCTGGTGACGGCCGACCACGGCAATGTGGAGCGGCTGCTGGACGAGGCGGGCAACCCGGTGACGGCGCACACCACTTCCCCGGTGCCGCTGATTTTGGCGGCGGCCGGCACGCTGGCGGAATCGGACGGCGTGCGCTTGGCCGAGGGCGGCGCTCTTTGTGATTTGGCCCCCACCTTGTTGGAATTGTTAAAATTGGAACAGCCGGCGGAGATGACCGGCCGCTCCTTGCTTATAAAATAGAAAAAATTAAGGGAGAGTTTTACCATGAGCTTTATTTTAGACGTAAACGCACGCGAGATTTTGGATAGCCGGGCCAACCCGACTGTGGAGGTGGAGGTGCTGCTGGAGGACGGCAGCATTGGCCGGGCGGCTGTACCCTCCGGCGCGTCTACCGGTGTGCATGAGGCGGTGGAGCTGCGCGACGGCGACAAAAAGCGTTACTTGGGCAAAGGCACCAGCCAGGCGGTGAACAATGTGCTGGAGGTTATTGCGCCTAAGCTGGAGGGGTTCCCGGCTTTTGACCAGGCTGCGCTGGACCAGCTGCTGATTGAGCTGGACGGCACCGCCAACAAGGGGCGGTTGGGCGCAAACGCTATTTTGGGCGTTTCTCTGGCGGCAGCTAAAGCTGCGGCGGCCAGCCTTGGCGTACCGCTGTATCGTTACTTGGGCGGCGTGAACGCCAAAACCCTGCCGGTGCCGATGATGAACATTTTGAACGGCGGCCAGCACGCGGACAACAACGTGGATATTCAGGAATTTATGGTGATGCCGGTGGGTGCGCCCAGCTTTAAGGAGGCTCTGCGCATGGGGGCGGAAATATTCCATAACCTGAAAGCAGTGCTGAAAGACCGCGGCTATGTTACCGCAGTGGGCGACGAGGGCGGCTTTGCCCCCAACTTGGGCTCCAACGAGGAGGCCTTGCAGGTGATTGTGGAGGCTATTGAAAAGGCCGGCTACAAGCCCGGCGTGGACGTGCGCCTGGCTTTGGACGTGGCGGCTAGTGAGATGTACGAGGACGGTCAATACAACTTGGCCGGCGAGGGCAAAGTGATGACTTCCGCCCAGATGATTGACTACTACGAGGATTTGCTGGGCAGATATCCGATTATCTCCATTGAGGACGGCCTGGCCGAGGACGATTGGGACGGCTGGCAGCAGCTGACCGAACGGCTGGGGGCCAAGGTGCAGCTGGTGGGCGACGACCTGTTTGTAACCAACACCGAGCGTTTGCAGCGCGGCATTGAACAAAAGGCCGGCAACGCCATTTTGATTAAGGTGAACCAGATTGGCACCCTGACCGAAACTCTGGACGCGATTGAGATGGCCAAACGGGCCGGCTACACCGCGGTGGTTTCCCACCGCTCCGGCGAAACCGAGGACACCACCATTGCCGATATTGCCGTGGCGATGAACGCCGGGCAAATTAAAACCGGCGCGCCCTCCCGCACCGACCGCGTGGCGAAATACAACCAGCTGCTGCGCATTGAGGACGAATTGCAGGAAGCGGCCATTTATCCCGGTTTGGACGCTTTTTACAATCTGAAGTAACGCAGGTGTAAATAATGCAGATTTGGTATAGAAGATTGGCGGCGCTGCTGGCGGTATTTATGCTGCTGGCGGCGCTTGCCGCCTGCGCGAATGATGAGCAGGCGGCCGGCCCCGCGGAGGCCGGGGAGAAGATTACGCAGGCTGAGCTGGATTGGGTTTGGCAAAGTATGCGCTTTAAAGATGAAACGGTTACGTAGGCCGAGGCGCTGACCGCTTTGCTGGAGGAGCGGGCTGTTTTGCTGGAGGCGGAAAGCCTGGGGATAGCGCCCTCCCTGGAGGAGGCGCGGCAGCAGGCGCAGGAAAACTACAATCAGTTTTTGGAGCTGTATGCGTCGTCAGATTCACAGAACGTGCATGGAGCGCAGGAGGCCTGGCAGGCTTTGCAGGATTACATGCAGTATATGGGTTTGGAAAAAGAGGAATATCTGGAGGAAGCCGCTAAGGCGCAGCAGGTTATGATGGCGAAGTCGGCGGTGATTGAAAATTTTGTGGCCGGTTTGTCGGTTTATGAGCAGGCGGACACGCTCATTGCCGACGCAGCGGCGGCCGAGCATTTGAAAGATTTGGTAGAAAAATATCGCGACCAACTGCTGGATGAGGAAATGGCGGCTTTGTATGACAACCCGCCGGCGGTTTCTGGTCTGGAGGTTTTTGCCGCCAAAAACGCCGGCCAGCCGATTACGCAGGCTGATGTGGATTACGCGCGGCAGGTTGCGATTGCCACGCCGGGCGCGTCCGCGGACGCGATTACGGAGGCCGGTGTTTTGGACGCTCTTTTGCGAATCCGGGTGATTTACCTGGAGGCCGAGCGGTTGGATTTGCTGCCGGATTTTGCCGCTGCCAGAGTTAAGGCGGAAGACCGTTACCACGAGGTGCAGCTGGCAATCGGCGGGCCGGAAAGCCCGGAGCGGGAGCAGGCGCAGCAGATGTGGGATTTTTGGCAGGAATATCGGCAGAATATGGGCTGGACGGAGGAGGAGCTTTTGACCAACAACGCTTGTTCCCGGCAAATTCAGGAGGCCGGCCAGGCTTTGCAGGCCCAATTTGAGGCCGATTTGCCGCAGGCGGTGTTGGCGGATGATTTGGCGCGGACAAAAGCCTGGAGCGAGCATTTTGAGGAGTTGGTGGCGCAGTATCAGCCGCAGCTGTTGAGCGCGGAACAGATCCAGTTTTTGGCGGAAAATTTGACGGGTGAAGTGACGATTGGTTATGGACAATAAGATTTCTCTGCAGATTATCGGCCGCATTTACAATGATTACGGCGGCAAGTTCGGTGTGCCCCGGCAAAGCGGCCTGGTGGAGGAGGTTATCTCCCGCGTGGTGCTGCTGCCGGAGTTTCGGCGGGCGGAGGCTTTCCGCG
>Ga0073906_1005181_pt1 | contig 12031 bp, 5 predicted proteins | sample Inofromicrocosms_FD_65485 | JGI IMG/M metagenome (GOLD analysis project Ga0073906, IMG submission 65485) | Mouse cecum microbial communities from Vienna, Austria - Inoculum for glucosamine and mucus D2O microcosms | ecosystem: Host-associated > Mammals > Digestive system > Large intestine > Cecum... | reverse complement strand
GATGCCGATCAGGTTGCCGATCAGGAGCAATACGCCGACGACGATATAGAAAATCAAATTTTTACTGCCGACGAGATTGGTCAGCAAAAGAACTCCGCCCATCACGTCGTAATAGAGCATGATTGCGAGCGCAAGAAAAAGACGGAAACCGAAAGAAAACTCCTTCTTGGCGTTACGGATCGCCTGCTCCTCGCCCGTTACGGTAAACCCGACGGGAACGCCGTCGGTGCGCTCCTCGATTTCGTTGCCGTAAACCTCGGTCTTACCGTAGGTGTAGCCCTCCAAATTGAGAGAGCCCGTCAGACGCACGTCGTCGGCATTGTCGGCAAGGAACACGCGGTAAGTGCCCCCTTCCACGACGTCGGAGCGATCCTTTAAACGGAAACTGCGGAAGGTATTCGCCGTAAACGGGATCTCCGCCTTTACGCAATCTCCCTTTTTAACAAATACTTTGGTAAACCCGCGCAAAACGCGATTGGAAAATACCGTTTGGCTGTCCTCTTTTTGTACGTACATCTGCACGGTGACGTAGCCGTCGCAACCGCCCGTATTCGTGATATTACAGCTTACGCCCTGTTCGTTGATTTTTAAGTTGGTATATTCGAAGCTCGTATAGGAGAGCCCGTAACCGAAGGGATAGCGGATACTGTCCCTGTCTGCGGTGCAGTAGGCGGGAATCTGCCAATAACCGTAGCCCTCCGTCAGAAAGGGCACGGTGTCGATGAGCCTGCCCGAGGGGCACACTCTGCCCGTGACGATATCGAGCACGGCGGCGGGGCAAGCTTGTCCGCCCCTGTGGCAGAAGAGCACCGCCTCGCATTTCTCTTCGAAAGAAAAGTCGATCACGCCGTCCGCCTCGACGACGGCGACGATCCGCACGCCCTCCGCATACAGCGCGTCGATGAGCTCGGTCTGCCCTGCGGGAAGAGCGCGCGCTCCGCGCTCCGCGCTCAGATACACGAGCGCGAAATCGGCTTCCTTGCAAACTCCCAAAGCACGTTCGATAACGTCCCCTCTTCCGCTTTCCCCTTTTTCGTAGCCGTGCGCATACCCAACCGTTTGAATATCGTATTCGTTGATCGTTTCGAACGGCATACGGTTACAGGTGGAATAGTTGCGGGTAAGTTCTCCGCGATAAGCGGGATTTTTTGCGCTGTCGCCGAGAACCGCCGCCTTCAACACGGGGTGCAGGGGCAGAATACCCGAATTTTTGAGGAGCACCGCCGACTGCCGAGCCGCCTCCAAAGCGATCTTGTCGTGCAACGCCTCGTTGAACACCGCGTCGTGCGATTCCTTATCGAGCGCGGCGGGAACTTCGTCTATGGAATCGGCATTCTTCTCGCGCATGGAGAGCATGAGGTCGATGAGCCTGTCGCACGCCTCGTTGACAAGGGTCACGTCGAGAATTTCCAGATTACGGGCGCGCTTGTCGAGCTCTCCGCGCCGAATGATATTCGCCTTGTAGTCGTCGTAAGCGCGGTCGTAGCCCTTGGTGAGCTCCTCGAGGTAGAGGAAAAGCTCCTCCGAAAAATCCCCCCGCGTAAACACGAGCGTACAACCCATGTAGAGAAGGCGCGCAACGTCTTCCTTGCTCGACGCAAGCCCGTAAAAGAGCCCCTTATAACGGTAGATCTCGGGATAGGATTGGATATTTTCCTTGCTTTCGGTGAGCAGGGAATCGGGAGAAGCGTCCTTTAAAATGAAATCGGTGATCTGCTTTACCGATTCGCGGAACACCACCTCGTTGCACGCGGCGGGCGCATCCTCGAAGTTTACGACGGCTCCGCTCTCGTTGACGCCCCGCGCCTTCGCGCCGAGAAATTTGCCCGTGAAATAATAGTCCTCGGAAATGTTCTCCCTCGGAAGATTGTTGCTGACGTTGAAATAGGGATAATCGACCAAGCCCTTCGCCTCGTTCCCGATGCACTTATAAACGCTGCCCGTAAGCGACAAATTCCAAGTACAGGCGAGCGCCTTGTCCGAAGGGAAATGAGTGGTGTAGATCTCCCCCGTATCCGCTACGGGATCGGGAGATAAACGGAACACGGGAAATTCGTAATTTTCAACCGCACAGCTCACGCCGTACGTTGCGCTCGTGATAAGACGGATTTTTTGTTCAAGCGACATCTTGAAAATCAGCCCTCTGTTCTTGATCATGGTTGACTCCTTCTGCAACGGGAATACGCCCGAGAATAGAATAACACAAGTTAATAATCCACTACATATTTTATCATAAATACAATTCCATGGCAAGGTTTTTGGGTCGGATATTCGCATTTTGCATATATAATTGTAAGGTTTTTCAACCAATTCCGCCACTTTTTGCCAAGCCCGACAAGTGAAAACGCAACAAAAGAAGGACCTTGCGTGCCTGCACGCAAGGTCCCCCTTTCGAGAGAATATGAAAAAAAATTATTGTATGGGCAATTTCATACGCCTTTCAGCGTGTCTATATCATAGCGCATCAAAGTGTTTGTTGTGTGAAAATACGATTAAAAAACAAAAAAATTACAAATATTTTTTTGCCAGAGCCTCGGCGACGCGCAATCCGTCCGCTGCGGAGGAAGTAATTCCGCCCGAATACCCGCATCCTTCCCCGCAGGGGTACACCCCTTCGACGCCCGCCTGCAAATCTTCCCCGCGCACAATGCGCACGGGCGAGCTCGTCCGCGACTCCACCCCCGTAAGCACGCTCTCGTAATCGGCAAAGCCCGCAAGACGGGCGCCCATGTCGGGGATCGCCGCCTTCAACCCCGCCGCGATTGCGGGCGGCAAGATCGCCCGCATGGGAACGAACTCCGTACCAAGCGCGTAGGTGGGCTTGATCTCGCCGAAATAATAGCTTTCCCTGTCCGAAAGGAAATCACCCGTAAGCTGTACGGGCGCGCGGTAGCTCCCCGTAGCCCGATACGCCGCGCTCTCCAATTTGCGCTGATAAGCGACCCCCGCCAAGGGGTGTTCGCTTGCAAAATCCTCCCGCTTTACCTGCACGACGAGTGCGGAATTGGCGTTCCTGCCGTCGCGGGCAAAATTGCTCATGCCGTTGACGACCACGCCCCCTTCCTCGCTCGCCGAGGGCACGACCACCCCTCCGGGGCACATGCAAAAGGTGAATGCCGCCCGTTCTCCCGCATGGGAAACGAGCTTATAGTCGGCAGGCGGAAGCGCGGCGTATCCCGCGCCGTACTGCGCCCGTCCGATGCTCGACTGCAAGTGCTCGATGCGCACCCCGACGGCAAACTCTTTCTGCTCCATTTTCAAGCCCTTGCCGAGAAGCATTTCGAAAGTGTCCCGCGCGCTGTGCCCGATCGCGAGAACAACCTCGTCCGCCTCCTCCCGAACGCCGTTTATTTTCACGGCGCAAAGCCTGCCGTCACGGAATTCCAAATCGGTGAGCTTGCTCATAAAGCGCACTTCCCCGCCCCTCTCGATCACGTGCTCCCGCATACGGACGACGACCTCTTTGAGCTTATCGCTTCCGATATGGGGCTTGCCTAAGAAGCCGATCTCCTCGGGCGCGCCGAAGCGCAAAAAAAGCCGTATGACCTCTTTGTTCAAGGGGGAATTCGTCTGCGTATTGAGCTTGCCGTCCGAAAACGTTCCCGCGCCCCCCTCGCCGAACTGCACGTTGCTTTCGGGATCGAGCACGCCCTCTTCGCACATTCGAGCGACCGATTTTTCCCGCTCGGCGACGGGCTTGCCCCGCTCTACGATCACGGGCTTAATGCCGTAATCGAGAAGCCTCAGCGCACAGAACAGCCCCGCAGGCCCCGTTCCCACCACGACGGCGCGGGGCATGGGTTTTTTGATTTTGGGAAACACGGGCTCGGGAATCGTCACTTCCTCGTCGGCGCATTCCACGCTGTAAACAAAGCGGATATTGCTCTTATCGCGCGCGTCGAGCGACTTCTTTAAAATTTTAAAATACTTGACGGGAGCACGCAGACGCTTTTCGCAGATTCCGAGAAGCGCCGTTTCCCTCTCGTGCGGACGCAAAACAAGATTGCTCAGCTGTAATTTCATACCATACCCTCCGCCGCCGCGTACGCCGACGAAAACGCCCATTGCAGGTTATATCCTCCGCATTCGCCGTCTGCGTTCAAAATTTCACCCGCAAAATATAAGCCCTTGCACAGCTTGCTCTGAAAATGCTCGTCCGTTTCGGAGAGCGGGATCCCGCCCCGCGTCGCCTGCGCCCGCGAAAACCCGAGCGTACCCTCCGCAGTGAGCGGAAACCGCTTGATAAGCGAAGCAAGCCTTTCCCCGCCCGCACGCTTTAAAAGCGTTCTTGCAAGCCCGTTGTTGATAACGCACAAAAGTCCGTCCTCCCGTCCGCACAGCGAAACAAGGCGCTGCTCGGAAACGTCGGGCAACAGATCCAACAGCAAGGTATCTCCTTTTTTCGTATAGGAGGAGGCGCGGAATATCGCGTCGCCCGAAACGCCGTTATCGGTAAAGAGTATATCCCCCCGCCCGACGTAAATTTCTTTGCCCGACCGCACAACGCGGACGAGCCCGTCCACGCGGATCCCCCTCAGACCGCGCACCTCTTCCGTTCGGCATTTAAGCTGAACGAGCACGGGAGAAAGGGGCGTTACGGTGTGCCCGAAGCTCTCGGCGATCGCATAAGCGTTGCCGTCCGTGCCGAAATTTTCCGCCGCCTTGCCCCCTGCGGCAAGTACGACGCGGTCGGCTTCCTCTCTGCCGTTTTCAAGATTTACGGCAAACTTCTCCCCTTTGCGCAAAACCGAACGGACGAACGCATTCGTTTTGATTTCAACGCCCGTGCGGGCGAGCTCCCTGCGGAAAAGATCGGTAATTGCCGACGCCTGACGGCTTGCGGGGTATACTCTTCCGCGCCCGTCTGGCAAAAAAATCCCGCCCATGCTTTCGAGAAAATTTACCGTATCGTCTGCACCGAAACGCGCCAAAGCGCGGGCGACCTTTTCCCTGTCGTCCGAAAAATAATGCTCCGCACCCATGTCGGTATTGGTCACGTTCCCCTGCCCGTTCCCCGTTGCCGAAAGTTTGCGTCCGAGCCGTTCCCCGCGCTCCAATACGAGCACGGAAAAGCCCCGCCTTTTCAGCATGACGGCAACGCTCATGCCCGCCGCGCCGCCGCCGATCACCGCGATTTTTTTCATAAATATTATCTTACAACAAATATTTCCTTTTGTCAATGGTTTGACAGCGGGGGGTTTTTGTGCTATAATTTGAATTGCAAGCAATAAAAAATGTTGTATTTGTCGGAATTACGCACTTTTTTGCTGTAAATCGCGTATAAAATACGGGGGAGCTTTTCGGCTGTTCCCGTTGGAAATTATAGAAAACGGAGTGATGAAAATGATGATTTTGGCTGCGTCGTTTTGGGATGATATGGTCGCATATCTCAAAGATAATATGTTTTTAACGATTATTTTGGGCGTCCTTCTCGTCCTCATTATCGTTACCGCCATCTCTCTTGCCGTAACCGTAAAGCGAGAAAAAAAGCGGAAAGCTCTGGCGGCACAGCAGGAGAACAGCGTACCCGAACAGCCCGTACAGGAACAGCCCGCGGAAGAAAGCGCGCCGATCCAAGTAGAGCCGACCGCTCCCGCCCAACCCGAAACGGTATGGGAAGCCGAGCCCGAAGCAAAGACGGAAGAGCCCGCATCGGAAGAACCGCAGGCGACGGAAGAGCCGACGGCAGAGCCCGAGGAAAAGAAATCCGTAACGGAAGAACTTGCCAAGCAGGCGGAAGAACCCGTAACGGAAGCAAAGGAAGAAACCGTCGTATGGGCGGGGGAAACGAACGATATTATCCCCTTCGAGGAAACGGAAGAAGAACACGAGCCCGAAGAGAAAGAACCCGAAGCGAAACCCCTTCCCGTTCCGAAAAAGGCTCCGGTGAAAAAGTCGGCGAAAACCGAGCCCGCTAAGAAAGCAGAACCCATGAAAAAGACCGAGCCCGCTAAGAAAGCAGAACCTGCGAAAAAGACCGAGCCCGCTAAGAAAGCAGAACCTGCGAAAAAGACCGAGCCTGCCAAGAAAGCAGAACCTGCGAAAAAAACCGAGCCCGCCAAGAAGGCAGAACCTGCGAAAAAAACCGAGCCCGCCAAGAAAGCTGAGCCCGAAAAGAAACCGGAGCCTGTTGCAAAAGAAGAGCCCGCCAAAGAAAACGAAACCCCGACCAGTTCCCCTTACAGCGGGAAATGGATGTTCGAAGTTAAGCCGAACGGACGTTACGCCTTTATGCTCTATGCCTCCAACGGCGAAAAAATGCTTGCAAGCGGAAGCGACTACTCCTCGCTTGCAGGCGCGAAAAACGGTATTGCCACTTTCAAGCGCAATATCGGCGAAGGCAAATTCGACATCGTGCGCACCAAATCGGGCGATTATTTCTTTAAACTGTTCAATGCAAACGGCGGCTTAATGGCAATCAGCTCCGACTATAAGACCCACACCACCTGCGAAAACGCAATGGAATCGACCAAGCGTTTCGCCGCGACCGCGGATATTGTCGAGCCCAAGAAAGACGCGCCCAAGAAAAACGCACCGAAAAAGGACGCTTCCAAAAAGGATTCTTCCGACAAAGAGTCTTAACAACCGAATTTAAGAACCTAAAAAGCATATCGGAAATCGCTCCGATATGCTTTTTTTGAAATAAATTTTTATTTTAAAAAGATATCGAACAAGAATAACTTCAAAATCCTTATTTTCGGCATTCAAAATAAAAATTTTTTTCTTTTTTCGGGGGGAAATATTGACAAAGCGCGGCATATCCTGTAAAATAAAATTATAGTTCGTAGGGAGAAAATTATGAAAAAACGCATTTTGGCCTGCGCCCTCGGCGCGCTCATGCTTCTGCCCTTCGCGGTCGCTTGCGGCGAGCCCTCTTCGCCCGATAAAGACGGAGATGAAATTACGCAACCCACACCCAAACCCGAACCGGAAAAACCAACGGAACACGAATACTTGCTTTTTTTTGAAAAGCGCGACTTGCTTCTATCGCTAACCGCACCCTATGACAGCGTTTCCGCGCCCGCAACGGTCACGGAGGACGGAAAGCCCCTTTCGGACGCGGATATTTCCTATAAAAGCGCGGACGAGGCGGTCGCCCGCGTTGATGAAAACGGCAAGGTGACGGCTGTTTCCGCAGGGGAAACACGCATTACCGCTTCCTACAAAACCATGAGCGTTACAACCCGCGTGCGGACGCTCGGCCCTGCCGCCGCCGAAGAAGTAAACGCATTCGAAGCCGTAAACCTCTATTCACGCACTTACGTGAGTGCAAAGCGGGTAACGCTTGACAACGTGTGCTCGGGTTTCGATATCGCCTTTGCGGGCACGACGCTCACGGGCAATTTCAACGTTTCGGGCAAGAGCAAACTCCGCGTGTTCGCAGACGGCGACGCGGAAGGCAAAGAAATTTTACTTGAAAAATCGGGCTCAGTCGTTTTATGCGAGCTCCCCGCGGGCGTACACACGGTGCGCGTGCTCAAAGCGAGCAGTCCGCAGTACAACTCCATCACCGTGCCCGTCGGAAACGCATTCCAAACGGACGGCGAATTTTTGAGAGCGCCCCAAAAGAGCGAGCTCAAAATAGAATTTATCGGCGATTCCATTACGGCGGGATGCGGTTCTCTCGGCAACGCCTCGCACAGCGAACAAACGGTGGAGAACTCCGACCCCACGAAGGCGTACGCCTATCTCACCGCACAGGCGCTCGACGCCGATTTCTCTTTGCAGGCGCTCGAAGGCGTGTGCGCGAAGGACGGCGCGGTAAACGCCTACGATATTTACACGCGGTACGGCTACAATCTGTCCGCTTCCTTCGATCCGAAGAAATTCGACGCGGACGTCGTGGTGATCGGCTTAGGCGAAAACGATATGTGGCACGCGACGTCGGATCTTTTCGACTACACGGTGGAACAATTCCGCGCCGATTACGCCGATCTTCTCCGCCTCGTTCGGAAGCACCATCCCGACGCCGCCATCGTATGCGCGTTCGGCATGATGCCCGCCTCCTCCACCAAACAAGCGGAGGAAACCATTCGCGCCGCAGTCGCGGACACCGAAGATAAGAACGTCTACTGCGTAAAAATGCTCAGCAATGAAACGGGCGGAGCCTTCCACCCCAACGCTTCCGCGCACAAGAAAAACGCGGAAACGCTCACCGCGCTCATTCGCGAGATTTTAAAATAGCAAGGAGATCGAAATGAAATTGAATCGTTTGCTCTGCCTGCTCTTCCCCGCTTTTCTTTTGAGCTGTTCCGTTGCCTGCAGCGGAAACAATCCGGACGCGGACGCCGACCCGCCCGCCCAAACCCTTCCCGACCAAGGTTCCGACGACCCCGCAAAACCCGAAACGATAGAAGGCTTGGAGGTGATTTCCTTGGAGGAAGTCCAAAAATTCGACGAAAGCGCCGCGCGGCTCTTCGGGCGCACCTATAAATCGGGCAAACAGCTCTTGTTCGACAATGCGGGCACGGGTGCGGAATTCACCTTTTACGGCACGCAGTTTGAAGCGAAGATCCTCTCTACGGGCGATTTGCTGTACGCGCGGGTGTTCGTGGACGGCGATAAAACGGGAACGCTCATGGAATTTCGGCGGGGATTTAAAAAGTTCGATTTCCTTGCTAAGGACTTGGCGAAGGGCGTGCATACCGTAAAAATCGTAAAAGCGACCAGCTCGCAAAACGGCGCACTGTCCCTCGGCGAGGTTCGCACGGACGGTAAATTCCTCCGACCCAAAGAAAAGACGACTCTCAAAATCGAATTTGTGGGCGACTCCATTACCGTAGGCGCGGGCGTGTTTGCGTCCCCTTCCTCCGACCCCGCGATCGAGAATTCGGACGCAACGAAGGGATACGCCTATCTCACGGCGGAAGCGCTCGGCGCAGATTGCTCGCTCGTGGCGACGGAAGGTATTTGCACCAAGGTAAAATGGGTGCTTCCCGTGGGTATGTGCGATATGTATTTGAGCAAATCCTCCGTCGCGACCGCCCCGTACGACTTCCCCGCCGCCCCGCAGGATCTGGTCGTCGTTGCGCTCGGCACGAACGATTCCTATTATATGAGCTCCGATCAAAAATACACCGCCGACGCGTTCTCCGCCGACTATCGCGAGCTATTAACGCTCGTCCGCTCCAAAAACAAGAGTGCGAAAATCGTGTGCATTTACGGCATGATGGGAACGCACGCGAGCGTGGAGCAAGGCATTCAAAAGGCAATTTCCGACCTTGGCGACGGAAATATCACCTATTTCGCAATGCCCGCGGGCACGGACGGCGCGGGCGCGCATCCCTCTGCGGAAAACGCGGTCGCTCAAAGCGCCGCCCTCACCGCATATCTCAGCGAGCTGTTGCAATTGTAACACCGCTTCCTCACAGCCGTTTTGTCCCCTGAGAACGACGAAAAAAAGCAAATACGCAAACCCCACAACCGTAAAGACGATCCCCCCGCACAACGTGCGGGGGGATTTATTGTCGGCTTAAAAATTCTACCACTGAACGGGCGTAACGCCGTCGCTGCTCAAATACCAATAGTTGCCTGCCGTCACGGGCTTGCTTGCCGAATAGAAATACATCTCCGCTTTGATCAGCGGGTTGTTACTGCTTCCAACGTTCACGTATTCCCAATCGGAAGCCGCTCCCGCGTAATAGACGGCAACGAGCGAAGTGCAATCGCGGAACGCCGAGCTTCCGATACTTTCCACGCTTTGAGCAATTACAATGTATTCAAGCGCGTTGCATCCGCGGAACGCCGAACTTCCGATCACGCTCACCGACTCCGAAATGACCACGCTCGTGATCGACTCGTCGTAGGCGAAAGCGCTGTTTCTGATTTCCTTCACGGGCAGACCTTTATATTCTGCGGGAATTACGATCGCGGAATCCTTCGCCGTCCCGATTCCCTCAACCGCATACCCTTTGCCGTCCGCCGTCAAAGAATATTCCAAGCCGTACGTGCCTTCCGTAACGGAGGGCTTTTCGGGAGCGGGATCGGGCTGCGTCGTATTTTGCTTTGCGCCGCAAATGCAAACGCCGCCGACGTATACGTGCTTATCGTACATTGGCGCGCCGCATTCTCTGCACGACTGATAGTGCTCCTCGCCGATCTCCACATATTTTCCGTCCCCAACGTGTTTATGCTCGTCGGGGAAATTGTCTTCGTTCCCGTCGATTTGCTCTTGGATCTCAGCAGGAAACCGAACATGCGTGGTGCCGAAATCCGAGAATTTATATGTGATCGTTTCGATAGATTCCACCTTCATTCCATAGGCGCTTTGCGTCATTATGACCGTCATGGTCAGCTCGAAAGGAACATTGCTTCCAAGCACAAAGGCGCATTCCGTTATCTCGACCCCGTCGTACATTTCCGGCACACTGCCCAAGCTCTCCATGAACCGTTGCGTCAACATGTTCAATCCGGACGCATTTGCTTCGTACCTGCCTGTATTAACGTTGTAGGTAAAGCCCGCATACAAATCGACGTAATCGTACAGCGAAATGGTGTCCGTTGAGAATTCGGGCGACTCTTGTTCCGAAAAACCGCCTCCGGCGATTTCTACCCAACAACGTTTTTCCCCGTTCGCGCTATATGTGTACATTTCCGTTGTGGCGCCGCCGTACCCAGGTATGTACACCTTGGAAACCGTGCGGCTCTTCACGCCGTTGTTGAAGAATTTCCCTTCCAAAGTGATATTTTGCGATTCCCCGTTATGTTTCGATACGACCGTTCCCGAAAAATCGGCCGTAAAGTTTTCGGCATTCGCTTGAAAAATATTTCTCCACTCTTTCTCGCTTATTTTGCCCGAAGGCGTAGGCGCGGGCTCATTCGGCTCGCCGAGCAAGTCGATCTGTTTTTGAATTTCATTGGGATAAACAACTTCCGTCGTACCGTAATCGGTAAACTCATAACGCATCTCCACTTCCCCCGTAAGCGTCATGCCGAGTTCAGTTTGGTTGACCGTCCCCAAAATTTTCGCTTCAACCACTTTGCCGTCTTGAATGACGAAATAGCATTCCGCCAGCGTGTCGCACTGCTGAAAGATCATTTCTTGGTTCGCGCGGTCACTCTTTATCACCGCGAGCATCTCTTTCAGTCCGCTTTTCGTCACCTCGTAACGGTCTGTCTTTTCGTTATACGCAAAGTACCCGTAGCAGTCGGCATAATTGGAGAAAGTCAAGAGCGAAAATTGGTTCACGTCGGACACATTGCTTACGTCGCTCTCCAACTCGCCCTTTTCGTTGTAACGCCAATAATAGAATTCATCTCCGTGCAGATACGCAAAGCTATCCTCGGGTTCGTTCTCCATGTCGTTCATGTATCCGTAGAATTTATTCCCGTCCCTCGAAAGGCTCAAATAAGCGTTGATGGCCTCCGTTTCCGATTGCCCAAACGGCGATTTGACAGTCAGATAGGCGTCTGCGTATAATTTACTCGTAAAATTTACGCAATTATTTTCGTTTTCGAAAATTTCTCTCCACTCCCGTTCGGAAATCGCACCCGAAGGGGTAGGAACGACGATCTCCCCTTGGGGAGGCTCTTCCGTGTCGACGCCGTTTTGGTCGAGCCATTCCTGAATTTGTTTGGGGAAGGAAACCGTCGTCGTGCCGAAATCGAAAAACGTATAATCGAGATCCTGATCGACAAACAACCCCATGTCGTCTTGCATCAAAAGACGCATGTGCGCCCCAACGGGCAAACCGTTTTCGAGGGTGAAAGACGCTTCCGTCAACTCGAGAGTCATTCCTGCGATTGCGGAAGACCCGCCCATCAGACTGCTCACGTAAATATCGGTGATTTGCCCAAGCCCTTTCTCGGTAGCCTCGTAGGACTTGGTTTTGGAATCGTATTCGAAGCAATTATAGCATTCGGCATAGTCCGCAAGCACGACCGCACTCAGCGGAAGCCCGTTCACTTTTTCCTGCTCCCATTCCGCGCCGTCGTCGTAACGGACCCAAAAATAGTCGTCGGAAGCATTATGTAACTCGTACATCTCGATCTTGTATCCGTCGCCGTATATACTGCTGTAATTTTTCCCGCC
>Ga0073906_1005178_pt1 | contig 12044 bp, 13 predicted proteins | sample Inofromicrocosms_FD_65485 | JGI IMG/M metagenome (GOLD analysis project Ga0073906, IMG submission 65485) | Mouse cecum microbial communities from Vienna, Austria - Inoculum for glucosamine and mucus D2O microcosms | ecosystem: Host-associated > Mammals > Digestive system > Large intestine >... | reverse complement strand
GCCCAGGCCCAAATAACATCCCCGGCCACAAACTGCTGCGCCAACAGGCTTTCGCTCAAGGGGTCCTCCAGCAGACGCACCACCGCCCGCTTCAGCGGCCGCGCGCCATATTCCACATCAAAGCCGGCCTCCGCCAGCAGCTTAATCACACTAGCGTCCAGCTGCAAATCCAGCTCCTGCGCGGCCAGCCGCTGCTGCAAATTGGCCGCCAGCAAACCGGCAATTTGCTCAATCTCCGCCGCCTGCAAGCTGCGGAACACCAGCACATTGTCAATCCGGTTGACAAACTCCGGCCGGAAAGCCCGCTTCACCGCCTCCATCGCTCTGGCTTTCATCTGTTCATATTCCGATTCCGCCTTAGTCTTGCTCTGGTTGCCGGTGGTAAAGCCCAGCGAATTGCTCTTTATCTCGTTGGAGCCCAAATTGGAAGTCATAATAATTACGGTGTTGCGGAAATCCACCGTGCGGCCTTTGCTGTCGGTCAGGCGGCCGTCGTCCAGCACTTGCAGCAGCACGTTAAAAACATCCGGGTGGGCCTTTTCAATCTCATCCAGCAGCACCACGCTGTAGGGGCGGCGGCGCACCGCCTCCGTCAGCTGGCCGCCCTCGTCGTGCCCCACATAGCCGGGCGGCGCGCCAATCAACCGGGCCACGGTGTGCTTCTCCATATATTCGCTCATATCCAAACGAATCATCGCGTCGTCGCTGCCAAACAGAGCGTTGGCCAAAGCTTTGGAAAGCTCGGTTTTGCCCACGCCCGTCGGCCCCATAAAGATGAAAGAACCAATCGGCCGTTTGGGGTCTTTCAAACCGGCGCGGCCGCGGCGCACCGCTTTGGCCACCTCCACCACGGCCTCATCCTGGCCGATAACCCGCTTGTGCAGCAAGCTTTCCAGCTGCAACAACTGCTCCATCTCCGTTTTTTGCAGCTGAGCCACCGGAATACCGCTCCAGTTGGAAAGCACCTGGGCAATCTGCTCCGTGTCCACCTCGCCGGCCGCCTGGCTGTTATCCTTTTGCCAGGCCTGCTTGCGCTGCTCAAACTCCTCGCGCAGGGTGTGCTCACGGTCACGCCATTTGGCGGCTTCCTCAAAGTTTTGGGCGCTGGCGGCGGCGTCCTTTTCTTTCAAAACATTCTCCAGCTCCTGCTCCAGCTCCCGCAGCTCCTTGGGCGCGGTTTGGCCGGCCAGGTTCACCATCGCCGCGGCTTCGTCCATCAAATCAATGGCTTTGTCCGGCAGGTAACGGTCCGGCAAATAACGCATAGAGAGAGTGACGGCAGCCTTAATCGCCTTGGGCGTAATCTTCACGCCGTGGTGCGCCTCGTAGCGGTCGCGCAGGCCCTCCAAAATAGCAATGGCTTCCTCCTCGCTGGGTTCGTTCACCGTCACCGGCTGAAAACGCCGCTCCAGCGCCGCGTCCTTTTCAATATATTTGCGATATTCGTCAATGGTGGTTGCGCCCACGCATTGCAGCTCGCCCCGGGCCAGGGCCGGCTTCAGGATATTAGCAGCGTCAATCGCGCCCTCCGCGCCGCCTGCGCCAATCAGCGTGTGCAGCTCGTCAATAAAGAGGATGATTTTGCCGGATTTGCGGATTTCCTCCATCACCTGTTGCAAACGCTCCTCAAACTCGCCCCGATATTTTGCGCCCGCCAGCAGGCTGGATATATCCAAGGAAACAACGCTTTTATCCGCCAACGATTGAGGCACCGCGCCGGTCACAATTCGCTGCGCCAGCCCCTCCGCAATAGCGGTTTTGCCCACGCCAGGCTCGCCAATCAGCACCGGGTTATTTTTGGTACGGCGGGAAAGGATTTGCACCACCCGCTGAATTTCTGAATCCCGGCCCAAAACCGGGTCCAAAGCCTCCTGCCGGGCCAGAGCCGTAAGGTCGCGGCCATATTTGCCCAGCGCGCCGCCAATTTTGTTGCGGCCAGGCCCGCCGCCGCCCGGCATTGAACCCTCGCCGCCGGGGCTTTGCTGAGCGGAAACCGGCCCCACCGGTTGATAGCCCAAGGCCCGCATAACCGCCTCAATCACCCGGTTAATCTCCAAATCATTCTCCCGCAGCCAGTTGACGGCGCTGTTGGCCCCTTGCAAAATGCCCAACAGCAAATGCTCCGTGCCAATATATTTCACACCCAAGCGTTGCGCCGTGGCGCGGGAAAGCTCCAAAGCCTGCTTAGTTTCCGGCGCAAAATCCTGATTATCAACCGGCTGGCCGTCTCTTTGCAGGGCCGCCTCCAACCCTGAAAGGCTAACGCCCAGCTGCCGCATAACCTGCGCGCCCACGCTGTTTTCCTGTTTCAATATGCCCCAGAGCAGGTGCATGGTGGAAACCTCCTGCACACCGCAATGGCTGGCAATTCGGCAAGCCAGCAGGATTGCTTCTCTGGCTCTTTCTGTATGCAAACTACTCATAATATTACCCCCTATAGTTCAGACTGCTGATAAACGCCCATCTTTGAGCTTATCGCTTCGCTTCAAGTCGGTCAACGTACTTTAAGTACGCCTCCCTCCTTTCGCTTGCGATGCACTCAAATCTGAGCATTTCTCAACAGCCTGTTTATTTCGACTGTTGATTTTCAATTATTCCCTAAAAATTTGCGAGACAAAACGGCTCGCGCCTCGTCCCTTTCGTATTGGTTCAGCTCCTTGGAAGCCGCGGCCTGCAAAAAGGGCGGCTGCACGGACAACATCAGCAGATTAAGCTCCCGCCAGCTAATTTGCCAGCGCGGCTGACACAAACCCATTGCCAGGCCCAGCCGCAGGGTGGAGATGTGCTCCATCGCCTCGGCGGAAGTTAGCAGGCAAGCGTTGGCCAAAATGCCGGCCGCCCGGCCAATGCGGTCTTGCAGCCACAGCAGGCGGTTTTGGCGCAACCATTCGCGCGCTTGCACCTCCTGAGCAATGATTTCCTCCACCAACTGCTGCAAGCGGCTGATGATTTCCTCCTCGCTATAGCCCAAGGTGATTTGGTTGGAAATTTGGTAAAGCTCGCTTTGGCTTTGGCTGCCCTCGCCGTAAACGCCGCGCACCGTCAGGCCCACCTGCGGCAGCTGGCGGAAGATTCCCTCCAGCTTGTTAGTCATATGCAAGGCCGGCAGGTGCAACATCACCGAGGCCCTCAGCCCCGTGCCCAAATTGGACGGGCAAGAGGTTAAAAAGCCCAGCTGTTGGTCATAGGCAAAATTCAGGCCCAAGGCCAGCTTATCATCCAAAGCGGATATTTGCTGCCAACCAGCCGCCAACTGCAATCCCGGCAGAATGGCCTGCATGCGCAGGTGATCCTCCTCGTTAATCATCACCGCCAAACTCTGGGCTTGATTAACCACCAGCCGCCGGCCGGCCGGGTGCTGCAAAATATCCTGACTAAGCAGGTGTTTTTCCAGCAACACGCCCTTTTCCGCCTGCAACAAATCCTCCAAGCGCAACACCTGCCAGGCCTCGGCGGCCGCGCCTGCTTGCAACTGCTCGCAAATCTCCTGTGCCAAAGCGTCGGCCTCGGCGTCCTGCAAACGGTTCGGGAAAGGACGGCCCGCCAAGTTGCGGGCCAGGCGCAGGCGGCTGCTCAAAACAATCTGCCGCTCGTCCGCCGGCTCCACCCAAGCTGCGTAAGGCAGAGTGGTAATCTTTTCAATCTCGGCTCGGCTCATTGCTGCTCACCTGCCTTTCCCGCTTGTTGGCTCTGCTGCTTCTGCCGGGCGGCGGCCAGCGCAGCGTTTATCTCCTGTTCCAACCCCCGGATTTTATCCCGCACGGCCGCCGCTTCTTCAAACTTCTCCAGCTGCACCAGCTCGTTCAGCTGTTTTTCCAATGCCAACTTTTCATAGTTCTTATTGGCCAGCTCCGGGTCCTGCATCAGCTGGCCCAGCTGATTGTTCAGCTTCACCTTGCCAATATGCCGCCTGCTGCCGTGAAACTTGTTGACAACCGGCAAAAGCTGTTGCGCAAAGGTTTGATAACACTGGCTGCAACCCAGCCGGCCGGTGCCGTTAAACTCCGCCAGGCTCAAGCCGCAGCCGGGGCAGGTTTGCACCGGGCCGGGCGCGCCCAGGCCGAAATGGCTGGAAAAAACCTTGTTCAAATTCAGAGTGCCAAACCCCCAAAGGGCCTCCGCGCACTCCTCGCATAAATATTCCTCCATCTTCTGGCCGTTCAGCCGCTGCTCCACGTGCACGCTGGCCGGCCTTTTGCCGCATTTTGTACATAACATCCTTTTTTACACCTCACTTTTGGGATTCTGTAAAATCATCACGAATTAAATTCATCAACAACAAACGCACCAAACGCCCGCGCAGAAGTTCCTCGTTTTCCCCAGCCAGTTTCAAAGCGTCGCCGGCCAGCATAGCCTTCAAAATAGCCTGCTCGCGCTCGCTGATAATCGCCTCGGAAAAAAGCCTGGTCAACAAATTTTCCGCCGCCTGCCGGCTGAAAGGCTTATCCTTGGCCGCCGCCAGCAACCGGGCCAAATCAGCCCCGCCGTCCAGCCGGGTTTGAATAATCCGCACATAACCGCTGCCGCCGCGCCGGGTTTCAATATAATAGCCCGCTTCGGTGTTAAAACGGGTGCTCAGCACGTAATTTATCTGGCTGGGCACGCACATAAACATCTGAGCCAAATCAGCCCGGCTCAGCTCCACACTGTTATCCGTGGAGAGGGCCAGCAAACGTTTGATATAATTTTCAATCTGCGCCGCCAACGTCATTGCCATAACATCAACCTCATTACTCTAACTAAAATCATTCTGCGGATAAGGCCGCCAAACTCAGCGCCAATTTCAACATTGCTTTGACTTTTTGACGTTTTGCTCTTTTGACCTTTCCTGACTATTATTATATGCTCAAACTAAGCTTTTGTCAAGTGCTATTTTAAAATTTTACCCAGCATTTTAAATTTTATCATCATCATATGCAAAAGGAGGCCTGCCCAAAAGCAAGCCTCCTCTTTACATTTTTTTGTGATTAGCTTCTATTCAGCCGCCGCCCAAACAAAGCTTTTGGCCAGCTTGTCCGCCGCCTGCTGCACGGCCTCGTCGCCGCTAAAAATGGTTAAATGCACCAGCACATAGCGTTTTTCACCCACTATGTAATATTGCCGGGTAACAATTCCCTGGCCGCCCTCCTCGGCCGGCTCCTCCGTCATCGTCAGAATATAGAGAACATCGCCATTGTCGGTAAAAGTGCCGTCGCCGGTCAGCATTCCCTTAACCCCGCTCATCTGCACAGCCAGCTGGCGCACAATCGCGTCCCTAAATTGCAAATGCTCATCCGCACTGTAGCGGTTGGTGCCCATCTCCACCGAAATGTTGTCCGGCTGCTCGTCCTCCTCGTGGCCGCTCATAACGTAAAAGACTTTGTCCTCCGAGGAATACTTATCGCTTTTCAGCCAGCCCTCCGGCACTGTGTATGCGCCAAAATCCTGCTCCACCGTACGGTCGGCTGAAGCGTCATAGGCAGGGTCAGCCTGGCCGCCGTCGCAGCCAGCCAAAACAAACACCAACCCCAAAGCCAACAAGCAACACAAAACCAAACTTTTCCTAAAGCAAAACATTTAATCCATCCCCCAGTCCCCAAATTAAAATCAATTCTTTTTCTGAAAAGAATTAGCTTGAGCATAAGCAACGGCAGCTTTATTAAACTCAGCCGAGTCAATGCCAGCAAACCTTTGCTGCGCCCATTTGGTGTAATCAAATTTTTCCCGCATAATCAGAGAAATAAATTGTTCTGTTTCTACCGTACCCAAAGATTCTAACAAACAATTTATACCCTTATCCATAATTTCAACGTTGCTTAACATTCCTCAACCTCCAATCGCTTAACAAAATCCAGCGGATTTAGCAACTGAATTTTCGGTGTACTGTATTTTAACAAACGGTCATCAGTGGTCAAAAAATAATCACAAGCTGCAAAAATCGCACAAGCCACATGATACGCGTCGTTGGTTTTAACACCTGTTTGCAAAATTTCTTCCGCTTGGCCTTTAATCAATTCAGCCTTATCAATATCAATATGTTCGGAACTGTTCCGCTGCATAAATTCGCTAATTGCCGTTTTCCTCATCTCATAAGGATTTTGGCTGTTTTCATACCACAAAACATACGAAGTTACCAATTCAATCTTTTTTTGACGAATTAAATTTTGAATATAAAGCTTGGCCTGAGCCTCCAATGAGATACGAATTTGAGCTTGATTATCATAAGGACGATTAAAACAACAATTATCCAAATATATACGCAAAGCAAGAACCTCCCCTTTTTGGTTATTTAATTGAAAATCCGCAACCTCACAACATCAAATTAGTCAGCTCCGCATAAAAATCATCCCGATGAAAACGCGCGCCGCCTTGCAAGGGCAATTCCACCGTCACCCGGCAGCCCTCGCCCAAAGCGCCGTCCACCAGCATTTTGCCGCCGTGCAGCCGCACGATTGATTCACTAAGGCTGGTGCCCAAGCCTGTGCCGTGCTTTTTGGTGGTGTAATATGGCTTAAAGAATTTTTGCAGCTGCTCGTCGCTTAAACCTATGCCGTTATCCTCAATCAGCAAGCGGGCCACGCCGGCGGCCTCGTCCAGCTGAGTGCTTATCACAATCAAGCCCTCCAGCTCCGGCTCACGTTCACAGCGTTGGCTAATAGCCTCGCGGCAGTTGTCCAAGCAGTTAATCAACACCTGCTTAATGCGCTGCTTGTCCATCCAAATTCGCGGCAATTCGTCATCCAGCTCAGCCAACAGCTCAATTCCCTTAACCCTAAAGCTGGGCCGGTTTAAGGTAAGCACCTCCTGCACGGCGTCGTTCAGCGAAAATTCCCCCACCAAGGAATCCAAATTCCCCTGCGACATATACTCCGCCAAAAGCCGGCTGGCCGTGTCCTGCTCATAGCGGATAACATCCAAACCGTCGCCATCCGGGCCCTCCAGCTTTAAGCGTTTTTTCAAAACCTGGGCCATACCGCTGGAATTTTGCATAATATTTTTTACCTCGTGCAACAAACCGTTAGCAAACCAATCCATACTTTTGTGACGCTCCTCCTGCTCCAGGCGGGCCACGTCGCGCAGCAAGCCCTCAAACAGCAGGGCGGAGGCCACAATTTCCCCCTTGCTGCTAATAAGCGGCTGCACCCTCACCTGCCAGCTGAGGCTTTGCCCCGGCAGGCACAGGCTGCCTTGCCAAGCCAACGGACAATCCAATGCTGATTGCACAGCCAAAACCTGACGCATAGTTTCCTCGGTGACCTCCGCCCGGCCCACTCCCAAAACCGTCGGCAGCATTTGGTTCAAAACCTGCGCTCGCTCCTGGTGCAAAACCTCAGTCAGGCAAGCGTCCGTCGCCGCCAAAACGCGGCTTTGTTTATCCATCAGCAGCAACCGAACCGGCAGAACCGCCAGCATTTGCACCAACAAGCTGGCCAATTCAATCGTTTCCTGCCAAACAGCTTCACCAAAAATATTGTTCAAGCTTCTTTCCATTACAGCATCAACCTCCAAATAAAAAGCTTAATATCAATATTTCTGTAAAATATCCTTTTAACCTGCGGCTTTTTTACAGAATACGCCGACAAATCAAGGCATTTTTCCTGCATATCTAACATTTTGTTGCACAATCCAACAATCGCTTGTCCGTCGCCAACAGCTGCACCGGGCGGTCCCAAGCCGCCTGCGGCAGCGTGGGCGCCAACTGCCAATCATAGGCCACGCCAATCAGCAAGGTTTGCGGGGAAAGACGCGCCAAAAAGCGGTCATAGTAGCCGCCGCCTTGGCCCAGCCGCCCGCCCTGCGCGTCAAAGGCCACGCCCGGCAGCAGCACCGCCGCCAACGCTTCCGGCGGGCAAGGTTCCGCCGCAGCTGAGGGCTCAGCAATGCCGCGCTCCGTTCGCGTCAGCTCATCCTCCGAACGCAGATAAACCGCCTGCATAATCCCTGCCGGCAAGCCCTGCGTGCGCGGCACAGCCAGCGGCCGCCCCTGCCGCCAAAGCTCCTGGTGCAGGGCCGCCAAATCCACCTCCCGGCCATAAGCCAAATAGCTAAAAACAGCGCCCGGCTGTTCCGGCCGCAAACGCTCCGCCAGGCAGACGGATAAACGCCGGCAAATCTCAGCGCTGGCCGCAGCCGCCTCCGCAGCCGACAACTGCCGCCGGCGTTGTAAAAATTCCTGACGCAAAGCCCGCTTGGCCTGCTGCTCAGCCAAATCATTCATTCAACAAGCCTCCCTTGCAGCCTCCATTATTAAATCCGTTAGTAAAAATCACTCGTAAAAGTATAACGGCAAATTAGCCTGCGCATTCAGGCTAAAATCAGCAAAATCACCACGCGCATATTGGCTCAAGGCCGCCGCGCCAATCATCGCCGCATTATCGGTGCAAAACTGCGGCGAGGGATAAACCACCCGCCGGCCCTCGGCCAGCTGCTGCACCTTATCCCGCAAAGCCTGGTTGGCGGCCACGCCGCCGGCCAGCACAATCGTATCCAAGCCAAACTCCGCCGCCGCCCGCGCGGCTTTGGTGGCCAAAACTTTCACAATAGCCTCCTGGGCCGAGGCCGCCACATCCTCCACCCGATAAGGCTCGCCTTTCATCTGGCGCCGGTTCAAAAAATTCAGCACTGCCGATTTTAAGCCGCTAAAGCTGAAATCATAGCTATCCGCCAGCCAGGCGCAAGGAAAATCATAAATCGGCCGGCCCGCAGCAGCCGCCTGCTGAATAGCCGGGCCGCCCGGATAAGGCAGGCCCAAAGCTCTGGCTATTTTATCAAAAGCCTCGCCGGCCGCGTCATCCCGGCTTTGGCCCAGCAAGCGATAACGCCCCGGCGCTTCCGCCACCGCCACCCCACTGTGGCTGCCGGAAACCACCAAAGCCAGATATGGAAATTGCAAATCAGGGTGTTCCAAAAAAGGCGCGCTCATATGCCCCGCCAAATGGTGCACAGCAAGCAGCGGCAAACCGGCCGCCAAAGCCAGCGCCTTGGCATAGGAAACGCCCACCAGCAGGGAACCAATCAGCCCCGGCCCCTGCGTCACCGCCACCGCGTCCAAATCCGCCAGGCCAAGCCCAGCCTCCGTCAGGGCGCGCTCCACCACCGGAACCACCGCGTTCAAATGCTCACGGGAGGCAATCTCCGGCACCACCCCGCCATAAAGCTGATGCACGGGGATTTGCGTCGCCACCACGTTAGCCAACAGCTGATAGCCGTCCGCCACCACGGCGGCGGCAGTTTCATCACAACTGCTTTCAATCGCCAAAATTTTTATCATAGTTCATTCCTCGGTTTGCTCATCATATAAGTCCGCTCAGCCAGCAAACATTCCATCACCAGAGCGTCCTCCCCGTTATCCTGATAATAACCGGGCCGGCGGCCGCAGGGCTCAAAGCCCATTTTGGTGTATAAAGCAAGCGCCGCCACATTGCTGGGCCGAACATCCAGAACCACCCGGCAGCAACCCAACAGGCGCGCCAAATCCAGCAAGCCAGCCATCAGAACGCTGCCCAGGCCTTGCCCGCGGCAGGAGGCCAGCACCGCCACATTGTTAATGTCAGCCACATCCAACACCCGCCAAAAACCAGCGTAAGCCAAAAGTCGCTCCGGCTGGGCTTCGTCCACCAAAGCCAGCAGATGAGCAATCGTCCGTTCGGCGTCTTCCAAGTAATCCGTTCTGGTCCAGGGCTCGGCAAAAGCTTCCTGTTCAATCGCCACTATTTGATCCAGATAGGTTTCAATATTAGCCGCCGTCAGCTCCAGCAACACACTCATACCAACCCACCCGCTTCTGCCTCTTTAGACAGTTTGGCCAATCGATTGCGCTCCGCCTCTGAGGCGCGCAGATAAAAAGCCTCCACCTCAGCTGCCGGTTTGGCCTGCTCCGCCCGCTCGCCAGCCAGCAGAGCGCAAGCGCAGGCGTTAAAGCAACGTCGCTCCGGCGGGGCCAGCAAAACCCGCTCGCCCAGCTTGGCCTGCATTTCCGCAAAAATCAGCTCGGCTGCATCGCCAGCCAAAACCACCTGTTTTCCCGCCGTTTCAGCAGCAGCCAGCAGCTTGTCCGCCAACGCCGCGGGGGAAATTGCCTGCGGCGGCCACAAAGGCTGCGGGGCCAGGCCAGGCCCAGCTGCAAAAAGGGCGGTGTAAACCTCATTGCGGCGCGCGTCCAGCACCGGGCAGGCCAACTGCTCAGGCCGGCCCACGCCCAAAGCGTTGTAAGCCGCCGCCTCCAGTGTGCAAACCGGCAGCAGCGGCTTCTGCAAAGCCCAGGCCAACCCCTTAGCGGTAGACATTCCAATGCGCAGGCCGGTAAAGGAACCCGGCCCGTTTACCACCGCCAGCATATCAATTTCCGCCAATGATAAATCCGCCGCTGCAAGCAAGCTTTGCAGCAATGGCAACAAACGTTGGGAATGCGTCAGCCCCACATTAAGCGCAGCGCTGGCCACAATGCGGCCGTCCTCAGCCACCGCCACGGAAAGCGCTTTGCCGGCAGCGTCAACTGCTAAGATTTTCACAATGCTTCAATGCCTCCTTCAGCCAGGGCTGCTCGCCCAAAGGCGTAAGCTGCCAACTGCGCCATTCGCCGCCCTCCGGTTCCTCTGAGTAGTGCTTGACAATGCTGATTTCCAGCCGCTCCGCCGGCAACAAAGGCCGCATAACCTCCGGCCACTCCAGCAGAACCACGGCCTGGCCGTCAAAATATTCCTCCAGCCCGCGCTCCCAAACCTCTTCTTCCGTTTGCAAGCGATACAAATCCATATGCACAAAAGGCAGGTGCCCGCTGGCATACTGATTAACCACGGTGAAAGTGGGGCTGGTAATGCGCTCCTCCACCTCCAAACCATAGGCAAAGCCCTGCGCAAACAAGGTTTTGCCAGCCCCCAAATCGCCGGAAAGCAGCACGCAGCTGCCGGGCGGCACAAACTTGCCCAACCAGCAGCCCAACTCAAAGGTTTCAGCTGGCGAATAGGTACATAATTGCCAAATTTTTGCTTCCATATAATTCAATCCTGTTTTGTCTGTTAATTTTTTATATTATACCACAGTAACAAAAAAAGTGCAACTTATCCAAAGCAAAAATCTAATCCGCCCGGCAGGCGGTCGCAAACCGCCGCCAAAGCCGTTTACTGGCTTCATCCTGCAAACGCTCCGGGTGCCATTGCACGCCCAAAGCAAAGCCCGGCCCCGGCAAGCAAACGGCTTCAATCAGCCCATCTGGGGCCAGGGCCGCCGCCTGCAAACCACGCCCCAGCAAACGCACTCCCTGGTGATGTACGCTGTTGACGGCCAACTGCTCCGCCGCCAACCATTCCGCCAGCCGGCCCCGGCAGCACACCGAGTGACTGCACTGCTCCGGCGGCAATGCTTGCTGATGTGGCAATGTGTCCGGCCGCTCCGCCAAATCCTGCCAAAGACTACCGCCAAGGGCCACATTTAAAAGCTGCATACCCCGACAAACGCCCAACACCGGCCGCCGCTCCGCCAAAAAGGCCTGCAACAAGGCCAGCTCCCAATCCTCCCGCGCCAGTTCCGCCGACGCTAAGGCCGGGCTAAGGTGCGGATATTCTCCCCAAAGTTGCGGCCGAAAATCGCCGCCGCCGGAAAGCAGCAATCCGTCCAACCGCCAGGCCAAAACAGCCGCCCGCGCCGCCAAAGCCGGCTTGCTCACATTATCCTGCCAGCTCAAAGGCGGCGGCAAAATCACCGCCTGCACGCCAACCGCCGCCAAAGCCTGCACATAATATTGGCGTAGCAAATAATTTTCCTCAGCCGCCAGCCCACAGCTAACGCCAACCAGACAATCAAAGTCCGCCACAAAACCACCTCCTGCTTCATTATATGCAAAGAACCCCGCCAAAAGGCGAGGTTCTCATATTATTGCTTTTGGTAGCTTACAGGTCTTTCATACTCTCCGCCCAAGTCCAATCGCGGATTTCCGGCAAATCCAAACCGTAATCGCTGATATACTGGTTGTGCTCAACCAACTTATCTTTCATCATCTGAATCAGATAAGCGCCGCGGTTGCCCAACTGCGGCAACAGCTCAACAGCCTTTTGCACCAGATGGAA
>Ga0073906_1005177_pt1 | contig 12045 bp, 10 predicted proteins | sample Inofromicrocosms_FD_65485 | JGI IMG/M metagenome (GOLD analysis project Ga0073906, IMG submission 65485) | Mouse cecum microbial communities from Vienna, Austria - Inoculum for glucosamine and mucus D2O microcosms | ecosystem: Host-associated > Mammals > Digestive system > Large intestine >... | reverse complement strand
GAAGCTGAACAAACGCCTTGCGGAGCTTGACAGGCTGTTTTCCTCTCTCTATGAGGATAAGGTCATGGAGCGTATCACCGAGCGGAATTTTGAGATGATGTCGGGGAAATACCAGAAAGAACAGTTTGAAATCGAAGCAAGACTGAAAGAAGTAACGGAAACGATTAACGAAAGCTACGAGAAATCGCAGGGAATCCGTGACTTCCTCTCCCTTATCCGCAACTATCAAGGTTTGAAAGAACTGGACGCAACAGTGATAAATGCACTGATAGACAAGATACTTGTTTCGGAGCGTGAAAAATCGGCAGACGGAACAGTGAAGCAGGAAATCAAGATTTACTATAAATTCATCGGCTTTGTCGGTGAATTACATATCACACCCACAAAGCGGTGGACAGCATTAAAGCCTAAGAATTGTACAGTGTGCGGCGTTGAATACGTCCCCCGCTCCGCAATATCGAAGTATTGTCCAGAGTGCAGGGGAAAGATAAGAAAGGCTCAAGGGACAGAAACGAAACGTAGGAGCAGAGAACGAAACAGACAGGTATGTATTGAACTGTCCGCAAAAAATGACCGACTGAAGTCGGCTTCAAAGGCATCTTCAAAAAAGTGCTGATCTTCCTGCTTGTGGGGATCGCAAACATCCTTGACGTGCAGGTTATCGGAACAGGCTGCGTTTTAAGGACGGCGGTTATCTTTTTCTACATTTCCAATGAGGGCGTGAGCCTCCTGGAGAATGCGGCATATCTGGGACTCCCTGTTCCCGAAAAAATCAAAACGGTATTAAAGCAGTTACACGACCGCTTGGAAAGCGAGGATAAATAATTATGGCTTACACAAACAGTTCTATGGTATCTTACACAAGGCTCAGTCCGAACCACTCAGGACAGAGGACGCACAGCATTGACAGGATCACTCCCCACTGCGTTGTCGGGCAGCTTTCTGCGGAGAGTATCTGCGGATGTTTTACAAGCCCATCGAGGCAGGCAAGCTGCAATTACGGTATCGGCACGGATGGAAAAGTTTCCTTGTGCGTGGAAGAGAAAAACCGCTCCTGGTGTTCATCTTCTAACGCAAACGACCAGAGGTCCGTTACCATTGAGTGTGCCAGTGATAAAACAGAGCCGTATGCAATGAGCAGCAAGGTTTATGATTCGCTTATTAAACTCTGCACGGATATTTGCAGGCGTAACGGCAAGAAAAAACTTCTATGGCTTGGCGATAGAAACAAAACTTTAAATTATACACCGAAGCCTGATGAGATGGTGCTGACAGTCCACCGCTGGTTTGCAAATAAATCCTGTCCTGGCAGCTGGCTGTATGCAAGACTCGGCGATCTGGCGGCAAAGGTTACGGCGGCTCTCGGTTCACCATCAGAGCCAAAGCCCGCACCTAATAAAAAGCAGCTCTACCGTGTACGCATGACCTGGGCGGACAGCAAGTCGCAGAAAGGTGCGTTCAGCGTCCTTGCCAATGCGAAGAAATGTGCCGATTCCAACAAAGGCTATTCTGTGTTTGATGGGAACGGAAAAAAAGTATATCCGGCTGATGCACCAGGCACAAAGAAATCCATTGACGCCATCGCCCGTGAAGTTATCCGTGGTGATTGGGGCAATGGTGATGAACGAAAGCAGAAACTCACTGCCGCAGGATATGATTATTCTGCTGTGCAGAAAAAAGTAAATGAATTATTGAAGTAAAGCATTATGCCGCAGGCACTCACCCCACATTTGGGTTCAGTGCCTGCGGCTTTTTTTGTTTTATTTTCAAAAACACCTCATCAAAAGCAGGGATAAATCTCCGTAGATATGGAGGTGCATTTTATTATGGAAAAACAGAACATTGGAATGATGGAATCACAAAACATAGATTTGCAGGATAAAACGGAAGATTTGACAGCAGATAGTGCGGAAAAGACTTTTACTGAAGAAGAACTTCAGCATGAGTTTGACTATTTTGTCGCCCAGCAGATGCTTAAGAAACTGCTTGATATGGGGAATATTTCTGTTGATGTATTCAACAAAATTACAGAGAAAAACCGCTTAACTTTCTCCCCCTATTTATCGGAGATTATGCCGAAAATGACTTGATATTATCGAAATTCAGAGCGAATATAGTACCTGCGGAAAGTCTAACTATTAAAAGTCAAGACCTAAAATGAAAATTTTTTAATAGATTACTAAAAAACATTTTAGGTACAAAAGAGTTAAGAAGTAATTCTTAGAACCTTGAAAACTGCATGACAAACAGAGTGTCGTTACCGGCACTCAAAAAAGGAAATTATTTACAAAAAAGTCAGGATTATTTTATATATGCCTGTTTGGATTTTTCAAGATGGTAAATTACCCTCACAAGTTTTTTTGCGGCATGGGACAGTGCAACATTGTAATGCTTGCCTTCTGCCCGTTTTTTGGCAAGGTAAGCAGCAAATGTACTGTCCCAGTGGCAGACATATTTTGTAGCATTATAAAGCGCATACCGAAGGTATCTTGAACCACGTTTCTCCATGCGGGAATAACAGTTATCAAGCTGCCCTGACTGGTAAGTAGATGGTGACATTCCTGCATAAGCCAGTATCTTGTCAGGTGAATCAAAGCGGCTGAAATCGCCAATTTCAGCAATAATCATTGCACCCATACGGTAACTGATACCAGGAATGGTAAGGATTGGGGAATTTATTTTATCCATAATGGATTGGATTTCCTTTTCGATTTCTTTAATCTCTGCATCCAGTTTAGAAATGAGTTTTATGGTATGTTTCAGTTCTAAAGATTTAGCTGGCATATAAGAACCAATAGAACTTCTTGCAGCATCACGGAAGATAACAGCAGTATCTTTCCCATATCTGCCTTTAGAAGCATCAGAAAGCAGATTTGAAAGCCTTGTAAGATGTGCTGATGCAACAGCAGATGCGCTTGGAAATTCAGAGAGCAAAGCATATACGGATACCATATGAAGTGACGGGACAAGTTTTTCCAATTCAGGAAAAAGAATACAAACAAGTCTGGAAACAGAACTTTTCAGTTTTGCCCGTTCTTTTACTTTATCAAAACGGTAACGGGTGAGTGACTTTAATTCCTCATTGTGGTAAGATGTATCTGAGTAGGACTTTAAGTCCACATCAGACATAATCATAGAAGCGATTGTATGGGCATCAACTTTATCCGTTTTCGTCTTTCTAAGGCTTAGACTTTTTCTGTAAAGATTGGTATGTAGCGGGTTAATAACGAAGGTGGCCAGACCTTTACCAAGAAGAAATCCCAGAAGATTGTAACTGTAGTGTCCAGTGGCTTCCAGTCCTACTTTTACATTTGTAAAATCATCTGATACAGATTCGATTCTTTGAAACAGGGTGTTAAAACCTTCATGGTTATTAGGGATGGTAAATACATTAAATAATATTTCACTATCTGAATTAGTGATAAAGCAGTCATGCTTATCTTTGGCAACATCAATTCCTACGTAAATCATAATAATCTCCTTTAAAAATATTTGATACTGTTTTAGAACCACAGATGCCCCCTGCAGTTGTGGACTCGTTCTAAATAAACCGTCATGCGGTATCTAACTGATTAACAATCAAACAAAGAGACTGTGTCTGGACACTTTCCTAAACCATCAAAGTGGTAGCGAGGTGGCACCAGTCCACAGTATCTTATATATCATAACCATACCTGTAGAAAAGGTAAAGAGTGGCTATGAAAGAAATAGTATTAAGACCTTGGAGAGGGTCTGTAAACACTACTACTTTATAATACGAGCGAGGTGAGATGATGATAAAGATAACAAAAATCGATGAGTTCCGGCCTATGCCGCAGGATAATAAGACCAGGGTTGCGGCTTACTGCAGGGTATCTACGGACAGCGATGAGCAGATGGAGAGCCTTGACACACAGCGTTCACATTATGAAAGATATATCAAAACAAACCTTGAGTGGGATTTTGCAGGCGTATATTTTGATGAGGGAGTGACCGGTACTAAAAAGGAAGTCCGCAAAGGCCTGATGTCTCTGATTTCAGACTGTGAAAAAGGCCTGATAGATTTAATACTGACAAAATCCATCAGCAGGTTCTGCAGGAATACAACAGACTGCCTTGAACTGGTGAGGAAACTTCTTGATCTGAATGTCTGCATATATTTTGAAAAAGAAAACCTGAATACGGGTTCTATGGAAAGCGAACTTATGCTTTCCGTACTCGGCAGCCTTGCCGAAAACGAATCGGTATCCATTTCAGAAAATGAAAAATGGAGCATTAAAAAGCGTTTCCAAAACGGCACATATGTTATTTCGTATCCGCCTTATGGATATACCAATGTTGACAGAAAAATGGTCATTGTGCCTGAACAGGCGGAAATTGTCAGGGAGATATTTTCAGACTGCCTGGATGGGAAAAGCACACATTTAATTGCAAAAGAACTCAATGAGCGCGGCATTACAGCTAAAAAAGGCGGGAAGTGGTCGTCAGGCTCCGTCCTTGCCATTATCCGAAATGAAAAATATACAGGGGATGTTATATTCCAAAAGACCTACACCGACAGCAGTTTCAACCGTCATACGAACTACGGAGAATATGACAGGTATCTTTGCAAAGACCATCATGAGTCCGTTATAAGCCACGAGATTTATGACAAGGCAAACGAACTGGTGGACAGGCGGGGCCAGGAAAAAGGCAACGGCACAAATACCGAAAGATATCTGAACCGTTATGAATTTTCAGGGAAAATAAAGTGCGGCGAATGTGGCAGCACTTTCAAACGTAGGAAGCACAGCAAGCCAAGCGGAAACTATATTGCCTGGTGCTGCAGCAGACATATTGAAGACAAAACAGCCTGCACCATGAAATATATTACCGATGACGCAGTTAAGGCAGCTTTTGTGACCATGATGAATAAACTGATTTTTTCGCAGCAGACGGTATTAAAGCCCCTGCTTAGAAATATGCAGGGCTATGATGAAGAGGGCAGGCTGCAGCAGATTGGGAACATTGAAGAAGCGATTGAAAAGGTCAAAGAAAAAAGGCAGGTTCTTGTAAGCCTTATGACAAGCGGGCTGTTAGAACCTCCGATTTTCCAAAAAGAGAATAACGCCCTCATTGTGGAAAATGAAAGGCTAAAAGAACGAAAAGAAAACCTCTTATCCTCCGTAAGCATTGATAATGAGAAAGCAGACGCATTGAAAAACCTGATAAAGTTCGTGTCTGGGCATGAGATGCTGACGGAATATGATGAGGGCATTTTTGAAAGCCATGTAAAGGAAATCACAGTGATTTCAAGAAAAGAAATTATTTTCGGATTACACTGTGGTCTGGATCTGAAAGAAAGGTTGGATTGATAATGTCGCACACACCATACGGATATGTGATTAGGGACGGAGCCGCCTATATAGACGAAGAAAAAGCGGAAAAGGTCAGAAAGCTGTTTGACGGATATATATCCGGTCTGGCGCTTCAGCCCGCCGCCGAGAAAGCAGGGCTGTATCTATTTCATGGAAGTGTCGGGAGAATGCTCAGAAATAAGCGTTATCTCGGAGACGGATATTATCCGCCCATCATTGATATAGAAACTTTTAACAAGGCGGAAGAAATCAGGATATTGAGGGCGGCTTCTCTTGGCAGGATAAAGGAGTTAGACGCACCGCCGAAGCCTAAAGGCGCAGTATCCTTTACCATGCCAAAGGTTCCTGTAAAATATTCTGATCCGTTCAGGCAGGCGGAATACGCCTACAGCATGATAGAAACCGAGGAGGTCAGAGATGAATAAAAGCGTTACGCTCATTCCCGCACGAAAACGCATGGGAAACACTGAGCAGGAAGAGGAAAAGCCAAAACTTAAGGTTGCTGCATACTGCCGTGTCAGCACGGACAGCGACGAGCAGGCAACAAGTTATGAAACACAGGTGGAGCATTACACATCGTTTATAAAGAAAAATCCCGACTGGGAATTTGCCGGCGTATTCGCTGATGATGGGATCAGCGGCTGTAATACCAAAAACAGGAATGAGTTCAACCGAATGATAAGCGAGTGCCTGGCAGGCAACATAAATATGATCGTGACGAAATCCATCAGCCGTTTTGCAAGAAATACGCTGGACTGCCTGAAATATATAAGGCAACTGAAGGAGAAAAATATCCCCGTATTTTTTGAGAAAGAAAACATCAATACTATGGATACAAAGGGAGAAGTTCTCCTGACGATTATGGCGAGCCTTGCACAGCAGGAAAGCCAGAGCCTTTCACAAAACGTCAAGCTCGGACTGCAGTACCGTTATCAGAACGGGCAGGTGCAGGTCAACCATAACCGCTTTCTCGGATACACCAAAGATGAGGACGGGCATCTGATTATAGAGCCTGCCGAGGCGGAGGTTGTAAAAAGAATTTACCGTGAATATCTCCAGGGTTCGAGTTTAAAGCAGATTGGAGAAAGCCTGGAATCGGACGGGATACTGACAGCAGCAGCAAATATGCACTTTCAAGTATTGTGTACTGCTCCAAATGCGGTGACATTTACCGCAGGATTGCCTGGAACAACCGAGGAAAACGCTCAAATGTCTGGAGATGTGTAACAAGGGTTGAGAGCGGACCCGATGCCTGCAACGCCGATACCATTCAGGAAATGGAACTGCAGGAGGCAGTGGTAAAAGCCATCAACAGCGTTCTTTCCCAGAAAAGCACTGCCATAGGGGTTTTGCAGGAAAACATTGAAGAAGTCTTAAAACAGGAAAATTCCCCGACAAATGATGTTGACGGGAAGCTGGAGGAGCTCCAAAAGCAGCTTTTACAAAAGGCAAACAGAAATGAGCAGTATGATGACCTGGTGGAAGAAATTTATAAGCTGCGTGAGGAAAAGCAGCAGATACTGGCTGACAAGGCTGAAATGGAGGGCGTAAAACAAAGCATTTTCAACATGAAAGCGTTCCTGAACAGCCAGACAACGGAGATTGAAGAGTACGATGAGCAACTGGTCAGACGGTTGATAGCGAAAGTTACGGTGTATGATGAGAAGTTTGAAGTGGAATTGAAATCGGGGCTTTCGGTGGATATCCGAAGGAGCAAGTAAATAAACTGTGTTTCGGCACCCTGTGTGGCAGTATATGCTCACAGGGTGCTTTTGTGATTTTTTTGTAAAATTTTGCGGAAGTATATTGAAATTATCAACCAAAAGGTTTATAATACAAACAAGAACGTATCAGGAAAAAAGATTTTCCTTATTTTTTCTGAAGAACCATATTAATAACATAGTCTTGAGTATATTTTTATATGTAGGAGGGATTGTCATGATTAAATCACAACTTTCTTGTGTAGGTTATGATCTGCTTGGAGAGTTTGGCACGGATGGTCTGCGTTATGCATGGAAATATAAAGATCGGTCTTTCCTTGTTGAGAGTGCTGCATTTGTGAGAAAAAGTAAGATTGAAGAAATACCAAATGTAAGTGGATATACGTCATCGGTTAGTGCTGGCTGTCTTTTAAAACCTATTGGGTTGGCATGTCGTTTTTGTAGAACCGGAACAATGGTTCCTTATGCAGGTTCACTGACGGCATATGATATCGCTAAACAAAATGTGTTTATGGTATTAACTGATATGCATTGTACTGATCACCCAGAACTAAGCAAAAACGCTCGCGAATTTGCGTATATGGGTCAAGGAGAGCCAGGATATTCCTATGTGCAAGTTAGAGAGGCTATTAAAATAACTGATAAAGTTATGAATGAGTTAGGACAAGATGTCTATCGTCATATTGTTGCGACAAGCGGTGTTTCCGAGATGGTATCTGCGTATAAAGATGATATGCGGAAACATATTTTTGAAAATAGAGTAACGATGCATTACTCACTTCATGCGACAAGAGATCGTGAATTTATTATGCCCATTGACACTCTGTATTCATATAAACAGGTACTTGCCCAGTTAGACGAGATAATTGATATTACAGGCGAGAAACCTTGTGTTGGAATTATGCTGTTTAGGAATTTTGTTCCAAAAGGGAAAACTGATGTATATTCAAACGATGTTTGTCGAATGAGAGCTATTGCTGATGAACTAAATCCGCAAAAAGTGCGCATAAGTCTTTGTGAATTTAATGCTTCTGCTGATACTGGTACATCAGAAGCATGGGACTATGACGAAAGCCATTTGATTAAAAAAATATTTGAGGACAAAGGATTTGAAGTTAAATTGTTTTCTTCTTTTGGCCAAGAAAAAAATGCAGCTTGTGGTACACTTGGAGGAGCAGTACCTGAGCATAGCAGTGGAAGCAAGTGGAAGAATCTTGAAAGATATGCAGAAGAGTTGTTAAACAAATATGTGTAATACATAATTTATGCAAGTTACTCATACCTCTAATATATTTAGAGGTGTGACCCTATCGTTTGAGGAGGAATAATGATGAATATATATTCGCTTGATACAAATGTGATAGATAAATTTGTAGAACAGTTTCAGGATATCTATCAAAATTTTATGGATTTTGGAGGGATTATTTATAACGATACGGACAAGATTGTTCGATTAACAAAATTATTTTATGCATGTGCAATTTGTCATAATATGAATTGGGATTTCCTTTGCAAAACAGCAATCCCCCAACTATATGAAGATACAAAAGGCTTCAGTTACCCAGAAGTATGTAAAATGGATGAGGAAACATTTGAATATATTTTTAGGGATTATCAAAAGAAACATAAAATTGAAGCTGTTGCAAGACTCGAAATGCTTAGAAAACTGTCAAAATACATATGTGATGAGAATACAGATATTTTCGACAAGATTCTTAAAGTTAGTTCAGTTGGTGGAGATTGTGGACTTTCAAATATAATTAATACACTTCCGGTGTTTGAAGATGATCCTTTACATAAAAAAGGGAATTTGCTGATTCAAATTCTTTTACGTGAGGGACTTGTGATTGTAGATGATGAATATAATGTTGATCCTTCAATAGATTATCATGTAATAAGATTCTTTTTGAGAAATGGATTCATTAAATTTTCTGATGAAGCAACAATGAATCGATTAATCAATAGTGAGTCGTTTGAACTCGAAGAAATCACAAAATTAAGGATGGCAATTGCCGATTGTATGAAATACATTTATAAATATGCGAATATTTCTATTGCTAAACTTGGATTCATTGCTTGGACAGTAGGGCGAGATTATTGCCGTAGTGATTATGTTTATTGTGAACATGGGAAGTCTTGTCCAATGGTAAGAACATGTAAAGGAAATATTGATAAAACATATCGGATGCTTAAGGAGCCTGAGAGCAATGTCGGATTTTATTGATAGTCACAATGAGCAAATAGCATCTAAACGGGGAATGTTGTTCTTATTTGATGTGGTCAACTCATCTGAACGAGCATCAAAGTCAGAGGATATCGCCAATAGTATTTTTTATCAGAAAATAAGCATTATTGTAAAGAATATTGTGGCTGAATTAAACAACAAGTATCGCTATGGTGTTCAACTAGAACAGAATACCGGTGATGGATGTTATATATTCAGTGAAGAACCAGAATGTTGTTTAGAACTTTGGATTTTATTGCACCGACAGTTCGCAAATGAACAGATTACTATTCGTTGTGGCGCTGCATATGGAAAAGTACATATTACTAAGCAAAATATTGGCAGTCATCTAGCAAATATTGTGTCTAGATGCTGCAGCTTTTCAAATAATGAAAATAATTTAATAATTACTACAGAATTATATAGTCTTATTAAGGATAGTAGCCTGTTCCATACAGTGGCTCCGAGTATCAGTCGAATTGACAATCCTAATTTAAAAGGATGTGTAGATATTGATACTATCTATCAGCTGAGCTTTTTTTCAGAAATGGCGGAAAGTGAGAAACATATAACCGTTGATTGTTATGCCCAAAGTATGTTTGTAGGTCGAGATGAAGTACTCCAAGATTGTATTAATGTTACTAAAATTGCTTTTTCAAAGAATGAAGTTCTGAATATTGTTGGAGTTTCGGGTGTAGGTAAAACTACAATAGCAATGTGCGTTGCTAAAATACTAGACTATGATGTTGTATGTGTAGACTTGAGGATAATTACTAATTTAAGAGAGCTACATCGCCTATTGGTCAACGTACTATTTAATAAATTAAATGAAGAAAATTTGTCAAAAGAAGTTGTTTATGAGGGAACCCAAACTCTCACTAACATATTTTGGGGACTTAGTAAAATAACACTTGTTTTTGATCATTCTGAATTACTTTCGAGGGAGCTATATAAAGAAATAGTCGATTTTTTGCCTAATATCAATAAATTGCGTACTAACATTATTTTAACAAGTACACATAGTCAAAGCATAAATGCCATTCGTATAACAGAATGGCTGCTTTCTAAACCATCAAATGACGAGAAAGTTGAAATGCTCTCACATTGGATAAAAACCAAAAGAGCATGGCTTGTATCTTTTGCGAATCAAATTACGAACCACTCATATCTCATTTGTTTGATTGGATATCAGTACAAAGGAAATTATAGAAAAAAAAAGGATCTAGTTAGTATAGCAAATCAGGTAATCGGGGCGGAAAATGTGAATAGCTATTTATCGAAGATAATTAATGAGCTCTCTATCGATGTGCGATTTTGGGTTTATTTAGCATGTTTGCGTGATGGAAGTATTTTTTCAAATGTGATTCCTAATTCGGTAATTGAAATATATAATGCTTTGGGATTAATAAAGGAGATTGGAGAATTAATAGTTTTTCATCCATTGGTTATGTACGCTGTTGAATCAGAATACCAACGTGCAGAATTGAAGAGTATTGTTTATAATCAATTATGTAATATTGCTGATGAAAAAAGTATGACATTGGTTGCTTATTACAAGTATTTATGCCTTGGTGAAAGTAACTATAATGAAAAATCGGAAATACTAATTGATAACTGGCAGGCATGGTCAGAAGAGATTGACTCATACAATACACAAGCTTTAATTGAAAAATTGAAAAATAGTTTAGAAATATTTCAAAAAGATATGTGTTACGATTTGTATTCTAGTATTATTTATATTTTTCAAGGGGGAAAGAAAGATTTAGTGGTTGCTCAGCATAAATGTGAGGAATTATATGATTGTCCGAAGCTCCCATCAGTGGTACGGTTGCTTGCTAAAATAGAATCTATTGAATGTCAGCGAAAACTTCATGGTCCGAGTTATTCTATTGAATTAATATATAGATCTTTAGATGTTATCAACAATATGCTTTGTAGAACTATTTCAGATGAGTATGTATTTTATGGTAAATATTATTATTTAGGTACATTCTTCTTTTTGATAGGTAATATTCTGCGATCTCTGGAAGATCATAACAATGCCATTGTTGCGTATAATATTAGTTTGCAATATATAAAAAAAGAAGACTCTAAATTAAGAAATGCGGAATTACAAAAGGTACATATTGCATATGGAATTGCAGAGTCATATTTGAAGGTTGGGCAGAGCATATTGGCGATTGAGTTAGCTGACGAGAGTATAAAGACAACAAAAACCAATGCAAAATTCGGAGAAGCGCTGTTGTATCTATTAAAAGCTAGAGCATATTTATGTTTGACTTTTTCTAAAATAAAAAATTATAGAGAAGCACTTAAGAGTGTGAAAAAAGCTGAAAAGTTATTTGAAAGTATTAGGTTGCCTAATTACATTCAACGTTGCAATTTTGTTGAAGCGGCAATTTACACTAAGAAAGGGAATATGTCATCTGCTCAAAAAGCATTTGTAGAACTTAGAGAACATCTTAATGGAACTGATGATATGATATATAGAGTTAACATTTTTCTGAATTATATTACTGGCAATGAAGGTACTATCTCTATTTCTGATATTAATGCGATTACAAAACGGAAAGGAAATCAGATAGGTTTATTTTATCAAAAGTTATCAAATATGGAAAATGGTATGCCATTTTCTACAGTTATTAATACTATTAAAATTGACAATGATCAACTTATGTGCGATACATTTGCTATCAATATGTCAGATTTTGATGAAACCTTATGGCTGGTTGACTGATTATTTAGTAATTAGATTAAATTATAG
>Ga0073906_1005170_pt1 | contig 12054 bp, 11 predicted proteins | sample Inofromicrocosms_FD_65485 | JGI IMG/M metagenome (GOLD analysis project Ga0073906, IMG submission 65485) | Mouse cecum microbial communities from Vienna, Austria - Inoculum for glucosamine and mucus D2O microcosms | ecosystem: Host-associated > Mammals > Digestive system > Large intestine >... | reverse complement strand
GTCCGCCGCTCCAGCAGGGTGTACCAGGACTGCGCGGCATGATACCGGCCCTCCACCGTGCACTCCGCCGTGCCTATATCCACCGGCCGGCCCTCGCTGTCCCGGCCGAAGATCAGCACGTTGTCCCGGCGCACCACCGAGAAGGTGAAGCCCTCCCCCACCGGCGCCGGCTTGAGCCAGGCCTCCCCGCCGATGAGGGCCAGCTGCATGGCCTTCTTCTTCACCCGGTCCAGCCCCTCCAGCGCCCCCTGGGCAAAGCCGTCATCGCTGGCGGATTTGTACTCCCCGAAGGCGGTCTTGGTCAGCTTGTGGACGATGGTATAGGCGATCTGCTGGCAGGGGTCGGACTCCTCGCTGGCCGCCCGGTGGTAGTACAGCCGGAACCACTCCCGGACGGCCTCCCGCATGGGCTGGGTGGTGCAGTCCCTGGCCTGGAAGGCGTCCTCACAGCTGTAGGCCCCCCGCAGGGCGGAAACAATGCTCACGGCCGCACCTCATTCTTGATGACCACCCGGCGCAGGGCCCGCAGCCCGGCCTCCAGGCCGTCGATGTAGGCGTGGAGCTCCCGGAGCTCCTGCCGCTGCCCCTCCAGCTGGGCCAGCAGCCGCTTGTTGTCCTGATAGACGGTATCCTTGGCCCAGGCGGGCAGGAACCGCTCCAGCAGCCAGGTCTTGATTTTGCTCATGATTACCTCCCCCGTCGTTTCCACACCGGCTCCATCGCATAGCGCACCGCGTCGATGCTGTGGTTGGCCGCGTCGGGATAGCCCTCCAGCACCTCGCCGGTCTTGGGGTCCCGCTCGTACTCGTACTCACTGAACTCTTTGGCCGTCTCCGGGCACCGGGCCGGGTCGATGACGATGGCCGCCAGCGATTGCAGCCACTTGATCCCGTAGGCCACGCTCCCCGGCCCCTTTTGGGCCTCCCGCATCCGGAACCCGTAGGCCCGGAAGTCGGCCGCGTTCCGGTCGCCCCCGCTGCCGGGGTCGGCCAGGATCAGGTCGTCCATGTGGTGGCGGAGCTTCTCCGCCCAGGCCCCGTTGGACTGCCGCCAGCCCCGGAACTCCTCGTAGATGTACAGGGTCCGGGCCCCGCTGTCGTAGGCACAGGCGGCGAAGTGGTTGGGATCAGGGTACCAGCCCCAGTCCTGGCCGCAGTACAGGTAGTCAAAGGCGGCGATCTGCTGATCGGAGATGGCCTCCAGCCGCAGGTTCTCAAACACCGCCGTGCCGCTGCCCACCACCTCCCCCAGGTACTCGTGGCGGTAGGCGGTCTCGTTGGTCTGCTTCAGGTGCTCCGCGTCCGCCAGGAACCGGGGGCCCAGCCATTCCTCCGGGGTGGTCAGGTAGGTGCTGTGGTGGACCAGGCGGCCCGCCTTGGCCTCCAGCACGTACTTGTTGGCCCAGTTCCGGGCCATGGCCGGCGGGTTGAAGCTCTTGAAGCAGAAGGAGTAGGGCCCGCCCCGGAACAGAGACTGCTCCACGTTCCGCACCTGCTCCGGGCCGTCGAACTGGTCCAGCTCCTCGAACCAGGCCAGGCCGATGTAGCCGAAGGGCACCTTGATGGACTTCAGCTTGCCGGGGTCGTCCAGGCCGAAGAACAGGATCTTCTGGCCGGTGGGCCGGTAGGTGCATTCCATGGGACTGACGGTGCACTTGAACCGGTCGGACAGCCCCAGTTCCGCGATGGCCCAGCAGATCTGGGCGTACACCGACGTGCGCAGGGTGTTGCCTACCTTCCGCAGGGCTACGGCGTGGCAGTCGGGGTGCCGGAGCAGCTGGAGGACCAGTTCCACCGAGAGATAGCTGGACTTGGCCGAGCCCCGCCCGCCCTTGAGCACCAGCTCGCTGATCTCCCCCGCCTTGACGCTCCGGTGGGGCTCGGAGAACGCTGGCGACACCAGCGCCGACAGCTTACAGGTCGTCAATGATCTGCACACCTCCTCCGTCAGCTGGGGCAGGCTCCGGCTTGTCCCGGTACCGGTCCGGCCGGCGGTTCTTCAGCCAGAAAATCTGAGCGGTGGTATCGCCCGGGATGTGCTTGATGGTCTGCACCACCTTCACCCCGTCCTTACCGGACCGCTCCACACGCTCCTCCTGGAATTCGTAGCCCAGAGCCCGCTTGAGCAGGGCGTTCTCCACCTGGACGTCCACGACCTCCTTGCCCTTTTTTAGGGCCTGCGAAATCTGCGGATACTTGAGCTTCCAGTCGTACAGCGTCCGTGCGCCGATGCCCATTTTTTCGGCCAGCTGCTCGTCCGTCAGCCCCTCCCTGGCCCAGCCCTCCAGCAGCAGCAGCCCGTCTTCCGTCAGCCAGTATTCAAACTTTCCACGGGCCATATCGCCACCTCTCCGCAAAATGAAAGGCCAGCTGCCAAAAACACTGGCAGCTGACCATTTGGTCCTCTCTTTTTCTGTCTACCTGATCTCTAAAACTATATTTCGTTTTTATCATAGCAATATCTACTTGTTTTGTCAAATATTTTTTTGCTCTCCCTGTTTTCTCCTGTGCAATTCCTCCGCACAGACGTAGATCCCCGGCACCTCGGCCCAAAACTTTTCGCAGATCTCCGAGGCCACCTGGGCGTCGTCCTTCCAAAAGCCCACAGCGGTCATGCAGTCCTTGAGGAGCTTCTGCAGGTTGTCGGTGTCGGGCTTGGTGGTCCGGTACTCGCCGTCCGCATGCTCCCCTCTGGGGAAGCACCACTTCACCAGCAGCCGCACCGCCCCCTCCAGCGGCTCCGCCGGACAGTGCCCCGCCAGATGGGCGGTCAGCTTGGACCGGGCCGCCTGGACCTGGGGCGGGTCGTAGAACACCGGCCTGCCCTTCACCATCCGCACCTGCTTCTCCTGGTGGGTGGCGGTGGGCGGAAGCATGGGCATGAAAAATTCCATTCGCTTCACCTCACTAAAGTGTGTTGTCTTGAGAAAAATTTTTGTCAACGATCCGGGGAAGGAGTCGTCGTGCGTGAGCTGACGCACGACTACTTCCCCCGTTGACCGCAGGGAAATGATCTATTTACCCCCCTTTAGGGGGGTACTTTTTCTTCCCTGGGGAAAAAAACAGAATGTTACGTTTTTTCCCTGCCAGGGAAACAGGGAAATTTTCGTTTTTTTCCCTGTCAGGGAAAGGAAATTTTGCGTTTTTTTCTTCCCCAGGGAAGGGAAATTTTCTGTTATTTTCCCTCACTTCTGCCCCACCTCATTGTCATCGATCCAGAAACCGCCGTGCTCTTTCAACCGGTTTCTGACGGTCTTTTCGGTCACGCCCATGTACTCAGCAAGGGCGCTTACAGTCACCGTTCCTTCGATCCCGCAGGCCTCAAAAGCGGTCTCGACAGACTCCTTTCGCTCCTTTTCCTTAACGGCTTTTGGCTTGCGTTTTCCGATCGCCCGCCGCCAGCCTGGTTCCTCCCCATCCGGGTCGATGTCGGCCAGGACGCCGTTCCCGTCCTCTCTGTGGATGGGGTAGTCGAACCAGACGTTGACGGGGGCAAAGCGGGGGAACTCCCGCAGGGTGCCCTCGATGCGCCACGCTGTGCGGGCCTGGACGGACCTCCTGGCCTCCTCCGCCCGGTCCAGGAGGTCCCGGTAGTCCTGGGGCTTCAGGGCCGTCTCACAGGCGGCCAGGGCGGCCGCTTCGCTGCACAGGTCGTCCTGGCCCGCCTCCTCCAGCTTCCCCGCCGCCGCCAGCGCCTGGGCGCAGGTCCGGCCCACCGCGTTGTTGATCTCCTGCTTCCGCAGAGCGTCGCTGACGGTCAGCTCGATCATATCCAGCAAAGCGTCCGGGTCCCGGGCGAAGACTCCCGAGCCGCTGGCCCGGTCCATGGACCGCTTGTCCCCCTGCCGCCCCTTGGAGTGGTGGTGGCAGTAGATCACGGCGCAGCCCAGCTCGGTACACACCTTGTCGAACTGGTTGCAGAACCGGGCCATTTGGTCGGCGCTGTTCTCGTCGCCGGTGATGACCTTGTAGATGGGGTCGAGGATGATGGCGATGTAGTTCTTTTTTGCCGCCCGGCGGATCAGCTTGGGGGCCAGCTTGTCCATGGGCACCGACTTGCCCCGCAGGTTCCAGATATCCACGCTGTTCCGGCTGGGCGCCCCCATAGCCTGGCGCACGTCGTGGAAGCGGTGCAGGCAGGAGGCCCGGTCCAGCTCCAGGTTGACGTACATCACCTTCCCCTGGGCGCAGGGGAAGCCCAGCCAGGGCAGGCCCTCCGCAATGGCGATGGCCAGCTCGATCAGGGCAAAGGACTTGCCCGCCTTGCTGGGTCCGGCCAGCAGCATCTTGTGGCCCTGCCGCAGCACGTCCTTGATGAGGGCGGGGGCCAGCTGGGGCAGGCCGGTCTCCAGGTCCCCCTCCGGGTCGGGCAGGTCGTCGTTTACGCTCTCGATCCACTCCTTCCACTCGTTCCAGGAGGGCTTTCCCAGGTCCGTCTCCACCAGAAACTGCCGGTTCCCCTTCCGCTCTACCCCCGGCATCCGGGACAGCCGGGAGGGGTTCCGGTTCTGCCGGTCGATGTCCAGGCCGTTTTTCCGGCACACCTCGTAGAGGAAATCCACCCGCTTGCGGTATTCCTCATAACTGCCCGCCTCCACCCGGACGATGGCGTGGAGACTCTTCCCGCCCGAGTGGACCAGGGCCGCGATGGGCAGCTCCAGCGCCCGGAGGGCGGCGTTCTGCTCCTCCACAGGCATGGAGTCCGACTCCACCAGGGCGTAGCGAAAGTCGGTGACGTTCTCGTTTTTGCAGCCCTGGCCGTCCAGGGGGTTGAACCGGATCCAGGCCCCCGCCTGGGGATCGTAGTCCCCCAGGACGGAGCCCAGGTCGCCCCCGCAGCGGCTCAGCGCCTCGATGAGCTCCCCGGCAGTGCGGTCCCAGCAGCCCCTGGTGGGCAGGAATTTGCCGTCCTTCTCCCAGGTCTCCACCACGTAGCCCACATTCTCCCCCGCCTCGAACAGGGTCTCCAGGTAGGTGATGAGCTGCCGGGCCGGGTCCCAGCTCCGGGGGGTGTGTACCTCCCGGAGCTCCAGCCAGTCCCGGTCCACCACCACCAGCTCGTCTGAGGGACCGATGACGTCCTCCCAGCCCAGCTCGTGGCCGGAGGCGGCGGGCCGCCAGCCCCGGTCCATGGCCATTTTCACCAAAGTCCCTCCGGTGACGGGGGAATCCGCACCGTGGAAGGTGTTCCACTTCCGGGCGCACTCCCCGGGGTGGTAGCGTTTCATATCCCTCCGGCTCCAGTCCTCCCAGTCCTCCGGGGTATAACCCGCCTCGTGCAGACCCATGCCCACCTCCAGCCACTGCTGGTAGGACAGCTGAGCTGGGTCTATGTAGGGCAGCAGTTCCCTCAGGTCGATCTCATGCTCCAATCGTTATACCCCCTCATAGGTCCGCGGGTCCACGCCAGCCGGTATCCGCCAATCGTTGGCGGCGATCCGGTCGATCAGGCGCTTGGCCGCGTCAAACTGCCAGGCGCCTACATGCCGGAAGCCCTTCCCCTCCAGAAAGCGGATCTGTTTTGGGGTGGTCAGTCCGGCGGTGCGGCGGCTGTTCAGCCGGTCCAGCAGCAGTCTGGCCTTGCCCGCGTTCTCGATCTGGTCGGGGCGGATGCCCTGCCTCTCCAGAGCGGTCCGCTGGGCGTCGCTGGGCGGACCCATCTCCCAGCCGAAGGAGGGCCGGTAGCCGGTCAGGTCCTCCGCCTGGATGGACATCTCGAACTGGAGGGGGTCCACCAGCCGCTTCTTCCGCCGGCGCAGCTCGGCCAGCTGCTTGGCCAGGGCCTCCTCCCGCTGGGCCACCACGTCCTCCGACGCCTGCTCCATGGCCTCCTGTATATCCACGGGAGTCCCCGCAAGTTGTACGTTTTCGGTCATCCTCCTGGCCACCTCCTCCGACTCGCAGATCAGGCTGGCGGGGTGGCACAGCTCATGGCGCTCGGTGTGCCACAGGAAGTCCAGCAGCAGCAGGTGGTCCTTGCCAGAGGCGAGCCGGGTGCCCCGGCCCACCATCTGGCTGTACAGGCTGCGCACCTTGGTGGGCCGCAGCACCACAATGCAGTCCACCGGCGGACAGTCCCACCCCTCGGTGAGGAGCATGGAGTTGCACAGCACGTTGTACCGCCCCGCCTCAAAGTCCCGGAGGACTGCCCCCCGGTCCTGGCTGGTCCCGTTGACCTCCGCCGCCCGGAAGCCGCGGGCGCTGAGGATTGCTTGAAACTTCTGCGAGGTCTTCACCAGGGGCAGGAAGACCACCGTCCGCCGGTCCCGGCAGTACTCCTCCATCTCCCGGGCGATCTGCTCCAGATAGGGGTCCAGGGCGGTGTCGATGTCGGCGGATCGGAAATCCCCCGCCTGAACCCCCACCCCGGTCAGGTCCAGCTTCAGGGGGATGGTCAGCGCCTTGATGGGACACAGGTAGCCCTCCCGGATGGCCTTGGGCAGGGTATACTCATAGGCCAGGGACTGGAAAAACTGCCCCAGATTCCGCATGTCCCCCCGATCCGGGGTGGCGGTCACCCCCAGCACCCGGGCGCCGGGAAAGTGGTCCAGCACCCGCTGGTAGCTGTCAGACAGGACATGGTGGGCCTCGTCCACTACGATGGTCTGAAAATAGTCCGGGGCGAACCGGGCCAGCCGTTTCTCCCGCATCAGGCTCTGGACCGAGCCCGCCGTCACCCGGTACCAGCTGCCCAGGCAGCTGCTCTCCCCCTTCTCCAGGGCGCAGCCCAGACCGGTGGTCCTCTTCAGCTTGTCCGCCGCCTGGTCCAGCAGCTCCCCCCGGTGGGCCAGGATCAGACACCGGTCCCCCGCCCGGACCCGGTCCTCAATGACCTTGGAGAACACCACCGTCTTGCCGCAGCCGGTGGGCAGGACCAGCAGGGTGCGCAGCGCCCCGCTGTCCCACTGCTCCAGAACGGCGGCCTCCGCCGCCCGCTGATAGGGCCGCAGCTCCATCAGAATTTCCCCGCCTGGAAGCCGGATATGGCGGTCTGCTTCCCGGTAACGGGGGTGGCCGGGGCGGGAGCGGGGGACTCCTTGGGCTCCAGGTACTTCTTGATCTCGTTGATGGTGCGGGTCTCGCCGTCCTTCTGGTAGGAACGCACCCCCACTCTGGCCCGGCCCTTGGCCCCTGGCACTGCCCCCCAGTTCATCCGCACCCGCTCCCCGTGGCGGCGCTGGCCGATGCAGGTGAAAAACTCGCACAGGAAGCCCTCGGTAGAGGAGTGGAGGAACAGCCGGTCCCGCACCGGGACGCTCATGCCGTCGGGGGTCTGGACCTCCAGGGTCAGCTGGGCCATGTTGCAGGGGGGCAGCTTGGCGTTGGGACCGGGCTGATACCGGCCCCGCTCAAAGCCGGTGACGGTGAAGTCGTACTCCCCCTCGGGGAGGGTAACATATTCCGGGGCGTCGTTGGAAATTTCGTCGTCCCAGTCCAGGGCGCGGCCCTGAAGGGTCTCGGTAAAATCGCTCATAGCTTTGTTCTCCTTTCTTTATCAAAACGGAACGGGCCGGTTCTCCAGGATCATGCCGTACACCTGGGACCAGGCGGCCACCAGCACGCCGGTGACGAAATCCTCCGGGTAACTGTCGAGGGGCAGGTCCTGGGGGGCGTACCCCTTGGCCACACAGGCCGCCTCCACCTCGTCGGGGGACACGTTGTTGGCGTTCATCAGGTCGTAGAGGGGCTTTAAGTAGGCGGGCAGGCCGGGGGGCTCAGGGGCGGCCTGCCACTTTGACTTCTCCTCCTGCGCGGGAGGCTGCGGAACCAGGGCGGGCGGGGGCGCAGTCTCTGCCTCCGGCGCCTCCCAGGGGATGCAGGACCGGATGGATTCAAACTCGAAGGGCAGCTCCTCCGGCAGGCCCAGGCGGTTCTTGGCGTCCCAGCAGGGGTGGTGGGCGGTGTACATCACCCGCTTGCCCCCCTGAGCCTTCACCTTGCCCTCCTTGGTCTTGACGGGGTAGGTCTTATAGTTGGCGAAGAGGACCAGGTCGGCCCACTCCTTCACCAGGGGGGCCGTCTGCTTGGACAGCTTCAGCTCCCACCGGTCATAGGCCCCCATCTCGTCGGGCTGCTCGAACTTCCGCATCCTGGCATGGGCGGTGATGACCACGTTGACCCCGCGGTCTACCACCCCCTCCAGCCGGTTCAGCAGCCGGCCGAACTCCTCCCCCAGATAGGTGTAGCCCTTGCCGTAGCCGAACTCCTCAATGCTGCTCTTCTGATTCTTGGTGCACAGCTCTGCGGAGCACAGCTGCTCCGCCCAGTCCGCTGTGTCCAGCACCAGCGTCCCGCACAGGCCGGGGTCCTTCTCCACCGCCCCCACCTGGTCCATCAGCATGGCCCAGGAGGTGGGCCTGGGCGTGCGGGACACGTCCATGTGCCTGGTGCTCCCCTCCGTGTCGATGAACACCGGCCGGGGGAACCGGGAGGCGAAGGTAGACTTGCCGATCCCCTCCGGCCCGTAGATCACCACCTTCAGGGCGGTCTTCTGTACGCCTGTAATGATCTGCATCAAAATTCACCTGCTTTCCATGTTCTTGCCGGAGGCGGCGGGCCGGGGACCACCGGGTCTCTGGCGCAGCCGTCCTCAATGATGATGGAGCACTCCCCGCCAGTGGACACCCGGGTGGCGATCCCCTGCAACCCCTCAGCCTCCATCCAGGCGGAGAACTCCCGCAGGGTCTCCAGGTCCATCTGTTCCAGCTTATCCAGGAGTACAAAGCCGCACTCCGGCTTCAGCGCCCGGACGATGGCGGTGGACACCTTCAGCTGGTCGCTGCCGCTCATGCAGTCCCAGGGCTTGCCCTGATAGGTCAATTCCCCATCCTCCACGGAGAGGCCGGGGAGGGGCAGTTTCGCGCCTTGCAGGAGATCGGTCTTCTGCTGGCGTACGCGCTCCAGCCGGGCGGACAGCTGGTCGTACTGGCCGCTGTACGCCTCGGCCTCCGCCTCGGCCCGGGCCTTGTCCTGGTTGGTGCGCACCTTCACGTTGATGGCGTCGATCTCCTGGATGCTGGCCTCTAGCTCCTCGGTGGATTCGTCCAGCAGGTCCAGGGCGTCTTTGGCGGCGACCTCACAGTCGGCGCAGAGGGCCTTGTACCGCTCCTCCAGCAGGCCCAGCTCCTTGCCCAGGCGGTCCCGCTCCGCCTCCAGCTGGGCGGCCCGCAGGCGCTTGCGCTGGTTCTCCCCGTTCCGGGCCAGGATGTCCTGCTGGCGCTGGATCAGGTCATAGGCGGAAACCGGCTCGGCGGGCGCGCCCTCATAGCGGGGCAGCTCCCTGGCATACTTGGCCTTCCGGTCGGCGATCTGGCCGATGGCGTGACGCTGGTCGTACAGCTCCTTCTCCTGCCGCTCCAGCGCCTCCACCTGGTCCTTCAGGCCAATGATCCGCAGGAGGGTAGTAGCCTTTTCCTTGCTGGTGGACTGCATAAACCGGGGCATATCAAGGGCCAGCTGCTCCACAAAGGAATTGAGCAGCTGCTGGCCCGCCTTGCGGCCGGAGGCGTCCGTCACCTTCAAATCGCTGTTCTTGCCCGCCCGCTCCACGATGATCCCGTTGGACAGCTCCAGGCGCAGCCGGGGCGGGAGGACCGAGCCCTCCCGCTGGGCCTGGGAGGGCCGGTACCGGTCCCCGCCCAGCGCCCATAGGATGGCGTCCAGGCTGGAGGTCTTGCCCTGGTTGTTGCGGCCCCCGATCACCGTCAGGCCCGAGGGCGCCGGGGTGAGGGTCAGCGCCTTGATGCGCTTGACGTTCTCCGCCTCGAATTGTGTAATTTTGACCGGCATAATTTAACTTCCTTTCCGTTCCAATACATCCAGGGCTTTCGCAATGCTGCGCCAGTTTTGAATCGGCATTTTGGGCGCGCCGCCGGCGCAGATCTGCCGCAGGACGTCGTCCGATATCCGGCGGTCCTTTCGCCGGGCCGTCTTTGCGGACACGACTGCAAGGCATCCGGGGCCGTGAGCCGCCCGGATGGGCGCCCCGCAGCAGGGGCAGGGCTCGCCGGGTTTTACTATTCTCATCACGCCGCCTCTCCTTTCCGCTTCTCGGGCAGGACCGGCCTGCCCTTCTTATCCCGCTGGCAGCCGCTCTGGAGCCACGCCAGCCACTTCTCCTCAAAGGCCTGGACCTCCGGCGTCCTCGCGCGGTTGTACGAGCCTCGATTCTGCCGGACCTTCAGTGCCCTCTCGTCCAGCTCCAGGGTGTAATAGGGCGTCCCGGGCTTGGAAGCACGGCGGATGAAGAAAATGGCCGTCTCCCCGGCGGCATGGCGCTTGCCGTAACTGCTCACGCAGTGGTGCAGGGCATCCCCCTCCTCCGTCAGCTCCCGCTGGCTGGCCGCCGGACGGATCAGCAGGCCGTCCGCCGCGAAGGCATACTTCCTCAGCTGCTTCCGCCGTAGCCGGAAGGAATTTGCCATGGCGTCCTGCTCCCGCTGCAGGATCAGCCCGGTCACAGCGTCATGGGCCCGGATCAGGTCGATGGGATACCGGACCGACGGGTCCGTCAGGTCCCGGCCCAGCTGCTCGGACATGGACCAATAGTCCAGCAGGGTGTGTACATCGGGGACCCAGCCGTCAGCCCCCGCGTCATCCACCTCCGCCGTGATCTGCTCGCTCTGCCGGAGCAGATAGCGGATGCTTTTGCCAACCGGACCGCGGCCGATCAGCTCCAGGACATTGCCCTTTCCAAGGAGGAAAGCGGCTTGGATATCCGCTCCGGCCAGCGTCTCTCCGGCCGCCTTGGTCCTGGAAAACAGCCGCCAGAACAGCAGCCCCCACCCTTGGCTCCGGGCCATCCGCAGCTCGTCCCTGGTGAGGCCCAGCATGTGCGCCGGACGGGTCTCCTTCCAATCGATCTCCTCCAGCGCAACGATCCCAAACTTGGGGAGATCCATTTTGCCTTCCATCTTCTCCTGGATCATGTCATCCAGCACCAGCGGCAGGCCCCTGGTCAGCAGGACCTCCACGTTGGGGTGCTGCTGATACAGCCTCAGATAGGCCACCGGATACCGGCGGCTCGTCCCCCGCAGGTGCTCCATGTAGACGTCCAGCTTGCAGTGGGGCAGGCAGCTGGCCGCCACCAGCTCCGGGGTCAGGCCGAAGATGGCCGTCTCCCCTCCCCACCTGTCCGTCCAACGCGCCGGCTGGCTCCATGCCCGCCTGTACTGGACAAAATACCCGGCGGTCCCGCTGTAGCCCCTCCGCCAGCCCAGCAGCTGGACGCAGGTATCGCTGCTGAATACATAGGCCTCCGCGGGGATGATCTCCAGGCGGAAGCAGCCGTTTTTATGGGTGCGGGCCTGTACCGTCCACCCCGTCAAGGCCAGCAGCCTCTCCTCCCCCACCAGGGCGGCGGACATGCAGGTGGTCTCTGCGGTCACATAATAGTCCCTGACCGCCGCCCGCTTGTTCACCAGCACCTTGGTATTGCACATAGGGCACCGGCATTCATCCCCGGCCGCCATAACCGCCGCGTCCCATTCCCCCTCCACATCCTCCGGGAGGATAAAGCCGTAACCACGCTTATGATCCGGGGCCCAGTGCAGCAGCATGCTGTCCCCGCAGCAGGAGCAGGTCACACGCACCATCTTGGTCTTCCGGGGCTTGGCCCACTCATCCAGCAGGCACCCAAAGCCCCAGTCCTTCACATATTCTGCTTCGTAGATCAGGCCGCTCCGCTCCAGGGCCGCCGCCCGAGTATTCAGCACCCAATGCTTCAGTCCCTCCGGCGGGGTACGGGGGACCAGCCCCCTCACATCCTTCACGGCGGTCACCTCAAAAAGTCGGCCAGGTTGAGGAAGCCCACCCTGGCGGCGGTCTCCGGCTCTCCGGCCTGGCCTGGGGCGGGCAGGCCGTAGAATTTCCGCAGGATCTCCTCCGCCTCCGCCGGGGTGACACAGGCAAAATTGCCCTGCTTGTTCTTGTCCGCCCGAGCCTTGATCTTCTTCTCGGCCTCCACGATGGACATGGCCGGGTCGTCCAGGTCCTGGGCGATCAGCTCCGCGCTGGCCGGCTCCCGGCGGCAGATGTCTTTCAGCTGCTCGGCCAC
>Ga0073906_1005162_pt1 | contig 12077 bp, 16 predicted proteins | sample Inofromicrocosms_FD_65485 | JGI IMG/M metagenome (GOLD analysis project Ga0073906, IMG submission 65485) | Mouse cecum microbial communities from Vienna, Austria - Inoculum for glucosamine and mucus D2O microcosms | ecosystem: Host-associated > Mammals > Digestive system > Large intestine >... | reverse complement strand
GCCAGAGGATATCGCCGCGCTGGTGAGACAGGGGCGCAATGAGATGAATACATCTTATGATACTGCCATTGCCACCTTTAAGAAGGTATTGTCCGTGGACACGGAGAATCAGGAGGCCATGTTCTGCCTGGGACGCTGTTATCAGCGCAAAAATAAAAATAAGACCGCGGCGAAATGGTATGAAAAGGCTATCGCGCTGGATGGGAATACGAGCTTTGCCGCACAGGCGAAGCAGTATCTGAACCAGATCAGCCCGGAGGAACGGGGGGAGGGAGAGACCCCTGCGCCGGAACCGACAGACCAGCCGTAGGACACGACAGAAGAGTTTGATTAAGAGACCTGTAGAAAAGAGAATGTAATTTTCTGCAGGTCTTTTTGCATGGAAGGATTTATCTTAGACAGAGAAGAAGAGGGGGACAGAAATGGAGAGATTTTCACTGGAGCGGAACGGCTCCACACTTATTTTGCACATCAGTGAGGAACTGGATCATCATATGGCGATGCAGGTGAGCAGGACGGTGGACACACAGATTGAGAAGGGAAATCTAAAGACGCTGATCTTTGACTTTACCGGAATGACCTTTATGGACAGCTCTGGAATCGGCATGGTGATGGGCCGTTACCGGAAGATGAATTTCCTGGGTGGACAAACCTTTGTCTCCGGGATTGGGGATGGTGTGGACCGGATCTTTACCATGTCCGGGCTGTACCGGATCATTCCGAAATACGAAGAAAGGATACAGGGAGCATGAAAAAGGAGAATGAGATAACATTTATTTTTGACAGCTGTTCGGAAAATGAGGGGCTGGCGAGAACGGTATTGGCTGCTTTTATCGCCAGATTGGATCCCACACTGGGGGAATTGTCAGATGTAAAGACTGCCGTGTCAGAGGCGGTGACCAATGCGGTGATCCATGGATATGAGGGGAAGGAGGGAAAGATTACGATACATAGCCGGATCGAAGGGAATACCGTCAGCATTGAAGTCAGCGACCAGGGAGTTGGTATTCCGGATATCACGAAAGCCATGGAACCGCTGTACACAAGTAAGCCGGAGATGGAGCGGTCCGGCATGGGCTTTGCATTTATGGAGGCGTTTATGGATGATCTGGAGGTGGTGTCCACGGAAGGGGAGGGCACCACGGTGAAAATGCGCAAAACCATATATAGTGCATTAAATCTTTCATAGGGGAGTCTGCCGATGGAAACCATAGAACTGATCAAACAGGCACGGACAGGGGATAAAGTGGCGAGAGAACAGGTGATAAAACAGAACATGCCGTTGGTGTATAGTATCGTCCGGCGTTTTGCGGGACGGGGACATGACCTGGAGGATCTGGGGCAGATCGGCTCCATCGGACTGATCAAGGCAGTGGATAATTTTAATCTGGACTACGATGTGAAGTTTTCCACCTATGCGGTGCCGCTGATCACCGGAGAGATTAAACGCTTTCTCCGGGATGACGGTATGGTGAAGGTAAGCCGCACCCTGAAGGAAAATGGCTATCGTATCCGAAGGGAGGCGGAGGTCCTGGCGGGAAGGCTTGGGCGGGATGCGACACTGGAAGAACTCAGCGCCGCCACAGAGTTGAAAAAAGAAGACATAGTTATGGCGCTGGAGGCGGGGAATGAGGTGGAGTCGCTGCATAAGACTGTCTATCAGAAGGAGGGCAGTGAGATTTCCCTGATGGACCGGATTCCGTCAGAAAGGGACGAGAGCGAGGCGGTACTGAACCGGCTGATGCTGGATCAGCTTCTGACGGAACTGGAGGACCGGGAACGACGGCTTATCGAGCTGAGGTATTTTCATGATAAGACACAGATGCAGGTGGCGGAGCTTCTGGAGATGAATCAGGTGCAGGTGAGCCGCATGGAAAAAAAGATTCTGCGTTCCATGCGTCAGAAATTTTTATAAAATATGGATAAAAAAGAAGAAAACTGGCAATGGTAATAGCGAAAGGAAGTGTTTCTATGAAGAAAGCAGGCCTGATTACCATTGCCCTTGTTTTGGTGGCGGCGGGCGTCATTGTATTTTACCAGCTGCAGGGCAGCGGGCAGAAGCTGCCGATGGACCGGGAGCGGGGAACTATGGTACAGAGGGATGCGGTACCGGTGAAGGAGTATATCAGATGGAAGAAATATTATATGTAAAGATAGAACAGAATATTCCAGTAAAGAAGCGTACCCTGACCTATAAGGATATAGCGGCGCTGTACTGTACTAACAAGGACATCGTAAAAAAGCTGGAGCAGGAGATTTTTTATACCCTTCCAAACGACTGTCAGCAGAAGACGATGTTTACCATCAGCAAAGTATACGAGGGGATACATAAGCTGTATCCCAGCCTGAGGATAGAGAATGTCGGGGAGCGGGATTTCATCGTAGATCTGGAAGAAGCGGATAAAAAGGAAAAACCCCGGTGGATAGAATATGCCAAGGCGGTCTTTGTCAGTCTGATCGCATTTTTCGGGGCGGCATTCACCATAATGACCTTTAATGAAGATGTCAGTGTGAGCTCTGTCTTCGATAAGGTCTACCGAATGATCATGGGGACGGGCAAGCAGGGTGGATCTATCCTCGAGATCAGCTACGCTGTCGGTCTCCCGGCAGGAATCATGATCTTCTATAATCATTTCCGCCGAAAGAAGATTAAGAACGATCCGACGCCGATCCAGGTAGAGATGCGAAACTATGAGGAACAGGTAAATAAGGCGCTGATATCTACCGCTTCCAGGGAGGGCCATACCATTGATGTTAATTAAACAGATTCTTCTCTGCATCATCGGCCTCTGCAGCGGGCTCACAGTGGCAGCGGGAGTATTTTCCTTTATAACAATGCTGGGTATCGTTCCCCGGCTGGCTGCCAGAACAAATACGGCGAAGCACATTATCTGTTATGAAAATGCCATCATATTGGGGGGAACCCTGGGCAATATATGGATTCTGTTCCAGCTGCCGGCCCAGCTCTCTGTCGTGATGGTTATAGCATTTGGCGTATTTTCGGGTATCTTCGTGGGATGCCTCTACATGGCTCTGGCGGAGACACTGCGCGTTCTGCCCATTATGGTGAACCGCATACAGCTAAAGGAAGGATTCCCCATAATTGTGGCAGCCATTGGTGCCGGAAAACTCACCGGCACGTTATTTCAGTATTTCTTTCATTAAAAGCGAGGTGTTTTAATATGGATAAAAATAAGGTGAACATCAAGGAAGTGATCAAAGAGGATGCTCCAGAGAGACGGGATCAGAAGTACAATGAGTATGTAAAGGAGAACACGCCGAAGAAGAGCTGGTTTATCAATCTGTGCAAGGCATATATAATAGGCGGGCTGATCTGTACCTTCGGTCAGCTTCTTACAAATCTCTACCAGATGTCAGGGATGGATAAAGAGTCCTCTTCCCTGTACACCACTCTTTCCCTTATTTTCCTCAGTGTCCTGTTCACCGGCCTGAACCTGTACCAGAAACTGGCGAACTTCGCCGGGGCAGGAACTCTTGTGCCCATCACCGGGTTTGCCAATTCCGTGGCGGCTCCTGCTATTGAATTCAAGGAAGAGGGCTGGGTATTCGGCGTCGGGGCAAGAATCTTTCAGATTTCCGGACCAGTCATCCTCTATGGGGTTTTCTGCAGCTGGATCCTTGGTATGCTCTACTGGATTGGGAAAATGGTGGGCTGGTGCGGCTGATGCACCTAGCGGCATGAAAACAGGATCCGCCCCGATGTGGAAATGCTTTACACCCGTGACATATATTGATATAATTTAGGTGTTAATGAATATTGCATACAGCCGGATGCCGCTGTCAGTTCATGACGGCGGCATCCGGCTGTTAAGAATGAGGGGTAATACATATGGTTCTGGCTCTAATCGCTTTAGTGGATCTGCCGGAGGAACGGGGGAAGGCCGAGGGCCTGTACAAAAAATATAACGATCTGATGTATACGACGGCATATAAAATTCTTAAAAATCGCGAGGACGCGGAGGATGCCGTTTTTCATGCATGGGAGAAAATAATTTGTCATATGGATAAGCTCTCAGACATAGACTGCCCGGCGGCAAAGAGCTTTGTTATTATCGTGACAGAGCGTACTGCCATTGATCTATATCGGAAGAGGAGACGGAGAAGAGAGGTGGAGGTGCCTATTGCGGAATGTGAATCCTCTCCCTATTTTATAACAAAGGATCAGAGACTGGAGGAGGTTGAATTTTTTGATATCTTTCGCAGTCTTGCAAAGAAATACAGTGAAGTGATGATCCTGTACTACATAAATCAGTTTACAGCCAGGGAGATTGCTGAACTTCTTGGATTATCTGAGGCGGCAGTGCTGCAGAGACTGCACAGGGGGAGACGCAGGTTGAGAAGGGAGATGGAGACATATGGAAGAAAATGAAATAAAGGAGTTACTTCAGATATATATGGAGGAGGAAATGAAACGGATCCCGTCAATGGACACAGCGGCGGGCCAGCATGAGTTTTCACCAAGATTCAGACGCAGGATCAGGAAATTAATGTGGTCAGAGAAATACTTCGGCAGGAAAATATATACCGGATATCTGGTTCGACGGGCGGCTGTGGTGATAATTGTGATCCTGAGCATTCTGACAGTTACAGAGGTGAGTGCCAGAATATTCGGATTTCATCCCTGGAAATATATTGCTGACTTTGACGAAGAGGCAAAGATGGACCAGAGGGACTATCTTGCGCCGGAAGAAAAGGTTTATTCTGCTAATGATTTAAGGAAAGTCACACGGGAATTTCCAGGATATGTTCCGCAGGGGTTTGTCCTTGGAAAGGATGAAGCTGACAATTATGGCATCTTTCTGGAATGGCACGATGCAGAGGGTGCATCAATATCCTATCACCGGCTGGAGATAAGCAGTTCAATGTCCATCCTTACAGATGGGGAGTATGATCAGAAAGAAACGATCTCAATCGCCGGCTATGAGGGGGATTATTGTGTCAAGGGGAAACAGTCCTGGGTGCAGTGGGACGATGTCACATATTTCCACCGGATGGATGCTGCAAATATGGAGAGTACGGCAGAAGAATTGATTCGGATGGCGGAGAGCCTGTATGAAAAATAGTCAAATGTTATAAATTAACAAATTTTTGTCATAAATACTTGTTTTCCTTCGTTGTAATTTATAAAGGGAGTAAAGGGGGAGGTGCCGGGTTTTTTGTGTATATGGGGGAATTGAAAAAAATTACAAGGAAGAAAGGAAGGATAAGTATGAGGATGAAGCGATATTTTGCTGCTATGTTAGCAGTCATTATAGTTCTTTCAATGTTTAATATTGGGCGGAAAGCAAACAGTCAGGTAATAAAGGCAAAAGAAAGAACAGAGGATTTTGTAGTAATGTCAACAGGGGATATAGACCTTGAATATATGACAAAGGAATTTAATGATTCAGAACAAACTGTAAACAATGATAATTTAGTGGTTTGTGAGATGACCGAATCGGATGCAGAAAGATTGAGAAAAAAAGACGATGGGATTATTGTTGAGAAAGACATTGAGATATTTGCATCTTCAAAGGCTGTGAATAAACATAGAAGGGTAAGGACAGAAAAAGAGTGGAACATGAAGGCGATACACGCAGAAAAGACTAATCAAAAAGATACAGGGGAGAACATTAAGATCGCTGTAATTGATTCAGGTGTGGATGATTATAATGACATTGTATTAGCCGGAAGTGTTAATTTTTTACCTGGAGAAGAAAACGTGTCACCATTGTATGTAGATGTTACAGGACATGGCTCTAGCGTGGCAGGTATTATAGGAGCGCAGGATAACGGAGAAGGCATTACTGGTATTGTGCCGGAAGCAGAACTATATTCGGCAAAGGTGTTTGACAAGGAGAATTGTTCTACTATAAGTCGGGTTATTGATGCTATTTACTGGGCAATTGAACAAAAGGTCAACATAATTAATATGAGTTTTGGCACCGTACAGGACTCACCAGCCTTACACCGGGCAATACAGGATGCTGAAAAAAGTGGAATTTTGCTTATTGCAGCTGCGGGAAATGGAGAACTGGTTGAATATCCGGCAGCTTACAAAGAAGTTATGGCAGTTGGTTCAGTAAATGCCGACGGAGAGATTAGCGACTGCAGTGCAGGAGGGGATGAAATTGAAATTGTTGCACCAGGTGAGCAGATTTGTTCGACAGGCGCATTTGGAGGTGTTGTAATAACAGCTGGAACAAGTATGTCTGCTCCGCATATTACGGGAGTCGCTGCAAAACTATGGGGAAAGGACAAATCGGTTTCTGCAGAGTTTATCCGGCAGCTTATCAATGTGAGTGCAAACCAGTTTACAAAAACATCTGAATGTGGCAATGGTTTAGTTGATTATTCATATGCAGAAAAAATATATGATGAGTTTAAAAGTACATACGACGAAGGAGAGACATTGAATAAAAACCAGTCAGATATAGAGCCCAATGAAAAAGATATTCTATCTTTTGGCGAAGTGGATTATGTCGAAGGAAGATGGTCAGGAGATGCGCATAAAGCTGGCATTGTGAACTCCAGTTTGACAAAAGCAGAAATTAATGTAATTAAACAAGGCACCATTTATCCGGATCAATGTTCTGCAATGGTAAAACTTTCAAAACATCCTTACTGGCATGGAGGATATAAGTGTTCCAATTACATTTCAAGTTATATCTATGCCACTAATATGGCGCTTGCCTTAAAAAGTGGAAAGAATGCGTATGCAGCGGCAAAGCCGGCAGGATTGAGTGACGAAGATAAAAGCAGTATGGCAAATGCGGTAAATGGATTGAAATGGTCTGGTATTTTGACATCCCCTACAAAAAAGAATAAATGTCTGTTCATATGGGGAATGGCGATTCACAATGCCATGGATGTTTATTCGCATAGTGCATGGGGAAGGATTAACGGAGTATGGCAGCATCTGGATCATCCAAGACCGATCAATGATAATCCTAAAAACGGTTTGGCAGACCGAACAGATGCCAATGCTTTTCCAGAACGTTATAGTACGGCAGTAAAGGTAGCGAAAAAAAGTCTAAGTACCTATGTAAGTGGAAAAGCTGGTAATGTGTATGATTTTGTACCTGCAAATGCTTACAAAGGAGCGGGCACAAATTGGACAATAAATAAGCTTGAAAGAAATGCGAATGTTCTTAGTAATCTGGCAGCTAATTCTTTAAAAGCATATTCATGTAATCGTGGGTAAAGGACAAATAAAATAATATTATTATATAGAGAAGGATAGTGAACGATGAAAAAGAGAACATTGATAAGAGGGATGATGATTTGTTTGGGACTGACTGCTTTCATTCTTTGTGTCATGTATATTGTCAATTTTAGAAAGATGAAAACAGATGAATCAGGGAAACAAAACGAAGATAGTGCGATTAGTGCTATTGTAAATCTAGGCAGGGTTCCCGTGCAATTAACCATTCCGGGTGTATATCGGATGGGACCTTTTCGCTATGATAAAAATCAGTTTATCAGAAAGGAGGGAGACTTTATTTCGTGGGAGGAATTAGAACAGCAGGGTATTATAACTTTAGAAGATGGACAGTTGTCTACTCCGTGGCCTGAAGGGGATTATGGTCCGGAAAATAGTTTGGCGCAGAAAAATATAGATGGCGTAGTTGTCCTTCCAGACAAGGTTACTTCTATTGCAGAAGGAACTTTTAGTAATTGCAATATTTCGGAGATTATTTTGCCAGATGGATTAAAAGAGATAGGGAAAAATACATTTTACCATTGCAGTGAATTAATGTTTGTTTCTATTCCGGGAAGTGTTAAATATATTGGCGAATCGGCATTTGCCGGGTGCAGGAAATTAGAAAGTGTTACTTTTCATACTGGATTGGAAATAATTAAAAAAAATGCTTTTTATGAATGCTCAGGAGTGACGGAAATCAGTCTTCCACAAGGTTTGTCTGAGATAGGAGAAGGTGCTTTTAGGGAGTGCAGAGGGCTGAAAAATGTACATATTCCAGACTCCGTGAGAAAGATAGGGAGTGGTGCATTCAGAGGGTGTGGAGCAGATAAAATCAAGATACCCCATCGGGTGGAAGAAATCGGGCCCTGTGCGTTTCAGGGAGTCATATATATCGATTATAATGGTTCCGCCGTTTTTGGCAATAAGGATAAATTCTGGGGGGCGGAATCAATGAATGAAAGGAACTGAAAAAAGTGAGATACTTTAAGAGGAGGTTGATCTGTGTTTTAGCCGCTGTTATTTTTCTCACGGCGGCGGTCCTCGGGATCAGCAAATGGAAAAAACAGGAGAGTATTTTAGAAATCCATTCGTATCATGATGTGATAAAGGATTTGAATTCAGAGGAAGGTGAGAAATATAAGAAAAGGGAACCAGGATTATATCAACCGGGTCCTTTGAAATACGAAGGAAATGGAAAATATGTTCCGAAAAACATTAAGTTTACCTCTTGGGCAGAACTGGAAAAGCAGGGCATTTTAACAATAGAGGATGGGGAATTATCAACGCCAATTGATGATAATGAGGGAAATTATTTAGTAGAAAGATATATTTCGGGCGCATTGATTCTTCCTGATAATATAACGACCATTGCAGAGGATACATTTAGTTTTTGCTCTCTTAAAGAAGTAATAATTCCGGAAGGCGTTGAAAAAATTAGCAGCAGGGCATTTAAGGGCTGCGCTAAGCTTAGCTGCATCTCAATTCCGGAAAGCCTGCAAATAATTGGCGAGTCTGCCTTTTCTGGTTGTGAGGGGATGGAGAACTTAAAAATTCCGGAAAGTGCTGAAACGATTGAATATAATGCATTTTTTAATGTTCCCCATGTAGAATATCAGGGAACAGCTGTTTATGCAAAAGAGGATATATTCTGGGGGGCGGAGTCGATGAATGGCAGGACAAGATCAGATATTATGCAGAGATGGAACCCTGCAGATCCCTGCCCAGATCAGGCAGATCAGTGATCGGTATTCCATAGTGGGAGACTATATTAGGAAACTGGTGGTGCCGGATACTCTGCAGGGACTGCAGAAACATAGATACGGAAGGATTACTGGTGGTGTAGACTTGGACAATCCCCAAAAATTAAAAGGCGGGAAGATATTATATACAAAAAGAAGCGATGAATGAAATGGACGGCGGCTCGCCTGGCGGCGCCGCTGCACCGGCTTTGATTCTCAAACTTACCTTGGAAATACATTGTCAAATTTGTAAAATTGTGTTACAATTCTAGGTAAGAGGTTCAAAATGTTCGTTGTATTTTTGGGTTTACAGTTTAAGGGCAGCGGGACATCGCTGCAACGGGGGAAGGTCTTGATAGATATGAATAGGAAAAAGATTTTGATGATTGATGATGCGCGTCTGAATCTTGCTACGGCGCGCGAAGTTTTGAAGGAGGATTATGCGCTCTATGAAGCGACCTCGGCAAAACAGGGGTTTGAGATTATGGAAGAGGTGCTGCCAGATCTGATCCTGCTGGATATTATTATGCCGGAGATGGATGGCTATGAGATGATCACCCAGCTGAAGAGCAACCGCAGGCTGAAGAGCATTCCCGTAATCTTCCTTACAGCGGTGGCAGATCCTGTCAGTGAGGTGAAGGGGTTCAACCTGGGGGCTGTGGATTTTATAACAAAACCCTTTGTTGCCCCGGTTATGAAACGCCGTATTGCTACGCAGCTGCAGCTCTATTCCTACCAAAATGAGCTGGAGGAGATTGTGGAGCAGAAGGTGGAAGAAGTTGAGAAGATGCAGCATATGCTGGCGTCAGGATTCGCGGAACTGGTGGAGTCCAGAGACGGTGTGACCGGCGGGCACATTAAGAATACTCTGATTTATTATGAAGCATTTGTAGAGGTGCTGCAGCATGTTCCTCAGTATAAGGACGAGGTGACGCCGGAATTTGTAAAGCTTTCCGTGCGTGCGGCGCCTCTTCATGATATAGGAAGATTGGAATCGACGACAACGTACTTAGGAAGCAGAGCGGACTTGAGCGAAGTGAGATGCAGTACATGCAGACTCATTCCGAATTGGGAGGAGCCACCTTCCATAAGATCCGCAAGATCTTCCCGGAAAATGAATTTCTCCAGATTGCCGAGAATATGGCGCTGTACCATCATGAGAGGTGGGACGGCAATGGTTATCCCGTGGGGCTGTCGGGGACCGAGATCCCCATTGAGGCGCGGATCATGAGCGTGGTGGATGTGTACGATGCCCTGACCTCACAGCGCCCGTATAAAAAGCCTTTTACCCATGAGAGATCCATGGAGATCATACGAGAGGGCAAAGGCACGCAATTTGATCCAGATCTGGTAGATCAATTTGTCAAAGCCGGCGAATTGATCCGGGATCGGCTGAAACATAAAGAAGAAATAAGAAAACAGATGCTTTAATGAATAAAATCCCTTTTTTTCTGGAATGCTACCAATAGTAGTATGCCTGAAAGGAAGGGATTTTATGAGTCAGAACAAAATGGTGGGCAGACGGAGCATACTTTTTGGACGGCCGCCAGTGGTGATCGGTGCCGGAAGTGTTGCCGGGGAGAAGGAAGGCAACGGGGCATTTGGCAAATATTACGATATGGTAGAGAACGATCCTCTTTTTGGTGCGGAGACATGGGAAGAGGCGGAGAGCAAGATGCAGCAGCTGGCCACCCAGGTGGCGCTGAGGAAGGCGGGGCTGGAGCCAAAGGAGGTCCGGTATCTCGTTGCGGGGGATCTGCTGGGGCAGTTGATCGCCACATCCTTTGGTATCATGAACTTTAACATTCCCATGTTTGGTGTTTACGGCGCCTGCAGCACTATGGGCGAGTCTCTTGCCATCGGCTCCATGATTGTGGACGGTGGATATGCGGATTATGTTGTGGCGCTGACATCCAGTCATTTTGCCAGTGCGGAAAAACAGTTTCGGTATCCCCTTGCCTATGGAAGCCAGAGACCGTATTCCGCCACCTGGACAGTGACGGGAAGCGGGGCGGTGGTATTGGCGTCTTCGGAAGCCCGCTGGAGGAGAAAAGAGACAGGCTACGTGGAAGTGGCGGGGATCACCACAGGGATCATCACCGATTATGGGATCAAGGACAGCATGAATACGGGAGCCTGTATGGCGCCTGATAATGTTAATATAGAACAATAAGAAAGGAGGCCGGATACACATTATTTTGACCAGATGAGTTTTGGGACTTGTCTGGTTTTTTATTATAAATATCTAACAGGGGTGGATTTTGGAGATATTTAATGATAGAAATGGAGAATTGTATATATAAGTGAATGAAAATGAAAATTCTGGAAATGATTTGAGATAAGTAAGGAGGAAAGATATATGGATAGAATTGGTTCTTTGATTTACGATGAAGGAAGTGAACGTATGGACATACGTTTTGGATTAGAGGAGTATTACGGTGGTCTGCATTGTGGGACAGGCATGGAAGTCATGCTTGATGGTAAATGGGTTCCTACACGAATAGAAATGAACATAAATAGCAAATGGTATCTGGTTGGTGTGGATGCAGATTCATTGATTGGATTGACAGTGAAAATTTGATACTGTTTTTTGTCAGGGCAGTTTCTTTTAGGGAATTGCCTTATTTTTATGCCAATTTACAGGAGGTGTTCCTTATGAAGTGTCTATGGCATTACGAGTGGGTAAAGTTGCCCCGCAACATTGTCCCGGAGGGCAAGGGGATACTGGGCGACTGGGTAAGGCTGGCATCCCGTGCGGCATTTCGGAAAGGAACTTCCCTGTACTGTGGCTATACAAATGCTGTGATTCCAGGGATGTGGGCTGGCGGTGTAGTTGGCGTGAAAAGCATACTGGGGACAAAGAGCCGAAAAAAGGCACTGGACATAGTGGAAAAGCTGCAGCAGCGGGGATATGTCCGATATGAGCTAGATCAGGATACAAAGAAATTTACTTATCAGATTACCGACTGGGTTCGGAAATGTTCCGGGGCAGCCTGCATGAAAGGGGCGGTATATACAACAAATGGGTATGGCTTTTTATGTCTCCCACGTAACATTACGGAACGGCTGGTAAAAGAACATTATATATTTGAGGAAGCAGACGCATGGCTGGATCTGTGGTGTCATACTGTGAC
>Ga0073906_1005161_pt1 | contig 12078 bp, 13 predicted proteins | sample Inofromicrocosms_FD_65485 | JGI IMG/M metagenome (GOLD analysis project Ga0073906, IMG submission 65485) | Mouse cecum microbial communities from Vienna, Austria - Inoculum for glucosamine and mucus D2O microcosms | ecosystem: Host-associated > Mammals > Digestive system > Large intestine >... | reverse complement strand
CAGTTGTCCGGATTGGCTTTCTATTGTCGCTTCATCGTCCAATATATCTGTGGCAGGGCTGATAGCCGCTTCATCAACTGTAACGGTGTTTGTCTCAATGGGTTCCTGGATTTCCTCCGCATCCGGCGTGACTTCCTCCTGAATTTCGTCTTCGCCATCGTCTGTAACGTCTTCCTGGGCAGAATCATTTTCATCCTCAATGGCACCAGATTCCTCTTCTTTTTCTTCGGGCTCCTCTACGTCCACCTGTTCCGTTATGACTGGTTCCTCACCTGGTTGGTCAGGCAATTCCTCCGCTGCCATAACCGGGACAGCGAATGAGCTGGCTAATATGGTGGCTACCAGCAAAGCCCCGATTGTTCCTCTGAATTTTCTCATGTTGTCCTCCTCTGTTATCCATAGTTTACCACTTGTCAGATATCAAAAGGTACACCTTTTGACAGTGGGCCTGTTTTTTGTCCCTTTTTCAGACAAAACGGGATAATTGCGTAAATATTTATTATACGAGCGGTCCAATAAAGTTTTTCTGCCAAAAAATATAGAATTTATAACCAAAGTATGCTATAATCAATATATCACAGGAGAGGGGCCGCTCCGGCCCTCCGGAAGGGCCCCGGCTTCTACTTCTATTTGAAACAGGAGGGAAAATGTATGAAACTGATACTTGCCATTGTCTCCAACGAGGACAGCTCTAAGGTGTCCTCCAGCTTAACCAAGGCCCGGTTTTCTGTAACCAAGCTGGCCACCACCGGAGGATTTTTGATGTCCGGCAACACCACCTTCCTCATCGGTGTGGCGGACGAAAAGGTGGACGAGGTCATCAGAATTATTGGGGAGCACAGCAAAAAACGCACACAAATGGTTCCCTCCTCCGCCTCCTATGGGGTCGGGATGTACTCCTCCTATCCCATTGAGGTGACAATTGGCGGCGCTACCATCTTTGTGGTAGACGTGGAGCGGTTTGAAAAATTGTAAGATTTGGAGCTGGTTTCTTGTTTGAATGCCTTGCCGCAAACCGTACCCTGAAGGATACGCTGGCTGTTATGATAAACGGCCAGCGTTTGTCTCATGCCATCCTTTTGCAGGGGGAGGCAGGAACCGGGAAGAGAACCCTGGCCAGGCTGACTGCCCAGGCTGTCCTGTGCCGGGGAAATCCGGGCGGGGAGCGCCCCTGCGGCGTCTGCTCCTCCTGCCGCAAGGCGGAGAAGGGAATCCACCCTGATATCATTGAGATGGGAGCGGAGGCCCTCCGGCCCCAGTCCTTCCATATTGACACTGTCCGGCAGCTGCGCCAGGAGGCGTTTATCGCCCCCAACGAAAGTTCCAGCAAACTCTACATCCTGCACAATGTCCAAAATATGACGGCCCAGGCCCAGAATGCCCTGTTGAAAATACTGGAGGAGCCGCCGGAGACAGTAATCTTTATCCTGCTGTGTGAGAACCGTTCCGCCCTGTTGGAGACGGTGTTGTCCCGGTGTGTCTCTTTTACCCTGGAGCCCCCTGACGAACAGACCTGCTGCCGGGTCCTAATGGAAAGAAAGCCCGGTCTGCCCCAGGAGCGGTACCAGGCGGCGGCCATTGAAGCGGAGGGCAACGTGGGCCGCGCTCTTCTGCTGCTGGACCCGGAAAGCAGCGAGGGAGAGCTATCCGCTCAGGCGTGGGAGGGAGCCCAGAACCTGCTCCGAGACATTTGCGGCGGCGATGAATTTGTTCTGCTGGCCAGTTTGGGCAGATATGAAAAGCAGAAGGAGGCCTTTGTCCGTCTTTTGCCCTGTTTAAAGCAGATGGCAAAGGAGGCCGCCCTGAAGAAGTATTCGGGCGGTTCCCCCGGCATGGGGAGTCTTCCCGCGGTCCGGGAAGCGGCTTCCAGGCTTTCCACGTTGCAAATCATGAAGATTCTTGCTATAATAGATACGGTTTCCCAGCGGATACGGCAGAACGTAAACTTCAACCTGGTTCTTGCCTCCTTCTGCGCGGAAGCCTCCGGTTCTGTCCGATGAGTAAAATCGACGCCGCGTCCCGCCAAAAGCGCCAGAGCGCTGTACGGGACCGCACAGAGAGAGGTATGAAGGATAACGTGGAAGAAATGATAAAATCGCCGGGCCAGTCCCCGGCGGGACCCAAAGCCCGCCCCGATGACGCGGAGGTGATCGGGGTTCGTTTTAAGGAAGTCGGAAAAATTTACTATTTTGATCCCAACAAAATCACCTTTTCCCCCGGCCAGAAGGTCATTGTGGAGACCTCCCGCGGGGTGGAATGCGGAGAGGTTTCCATGGCCAACCGAAAGGTCAGCAGCAGCCAGATTGTCAAGCCGCTGAAAAAGGTGATCCGCCCCGCCAACGAAAACGACCTTCAGCAGCTTGCCTCCAACCGCCAGAAGGAGAAGCATGCCTTTTCCGTCTGCCAGAAAAAGATTGCCGAGCACCGGCTGGATATGAAGCTGGTGGATGTGGAGTACACCTTTGACAACAATAAAATACTCTTCTATTTCACCGCCGACGGACGGGTGGATTTCCGGGAGCTGGTCAAGGACCTGGCCTCGGTGTTCCGCACCCGCATTGAGCTGCGGCAGATTGGGGTTCGGGACGAGGCCAAGATGCTGGGGGGACTGGGGGTCTGCGGCAGGACCTTCTGCTGTTCCTCCTTCCTGGGGGAGTTTCAGCCGGTCTCCATCAAGATGGCCAAGGAGCAGAACCTTTCCCTGAACCCCACCAAGATATCTGGTATCTGCGGGCGGCTGATGTGCTGCCTGAAGTATGAGCAGGATTCCTATGAAAAGCTGCTGCGGATGACCCCAAGGGTGGGTTCCTTTGTCACCACGCCGGAGGGCCGCGGAGTGGTGCAGGACGCCAACCCCCTGACCGGGGTGGTCAAGGTGGCGTTGGATAAAAATCCGGATGTCCCCAAGGCGTTCCAGCGGGAGCAGGTGCACTCTATCCGGGGGAACCGGGGAGAAAATGCCCGGAACAACCCCGGTGATAAGGAAGAATGAACGAAAAAACCGCATTGCAGCAACAATGCGGTTTTTTATATACCAGCAATATTAAGGAGGAAATTTCGTGAAAGCCATAAAAACGCTGTTTGTTTCTGACCTGGACGGTACGCTGCTGAATCGGGATTCCACCCTGTCTCCGGCCACGGTCCACACCCTGGAGCGGCTGACCAGTGAAGGAATGCTGTTTACCTATGCCACTGCCCGGTCCATTCATTCCGCCTCCATTGTGGCGGGCGGATTTACGCCTAAACTTCCCGCCGTTTATCACAATGGAGTTATCCTGGCGGAGCCCTCCACCGGGAGGACAATCTTCTCCGCCGTGTTTTCGGAGGGGCAGCGGCGGGAGATGGAGGAGCTTCTGAAGAGATATCCGCCTATGCCTCTGGTGTTTTCCTTTATCAATGGAGAGGAACGGGTCTCATGGGACGCCGGCCAGGAAAATGAGGGGATTCAAAACTATCTCCAGCACCGAAAGGGAGATAAAAGGCTGAGGCCGCTGAAGGGAAAGCAGGGTCTGCTGGACGGGGATGTTTTTACCATGACCTATATTGAAAGCCGTGAAAATCTGGAGGGCCTGCACCGTGCATTTTTGGCAAGGGGGTATACCTCCGTTGTATTCCAGCAGGAGATTTACCGGGAGGAGTACTGGCTGGAGGTGATGCCCAACGGGACCTCCAAGGCGGAGGGGATTCTCCGGCTGAAGGAGCTGCTGGGCTGTGACAGGGTGGTTTGCTTTGGGGATGCCCTCAACGACCTGCCCATCTTCCGGGAGGCGGATTTCTGCTTTGCGGTAGAGAACGCCGCCCCGGAGCTGAAGGCCGCGGCAGACGGCATCATCGGAAGCAGTCAGGAGGACGGGGTTGCCCGCTGGCTGGAGCAGCACTGGCGGGAATACTGACAGCAATCAGAAGACAGGAGGCAAAACAGATGAACCTTTTGGTAATCGATTCCCAGGGCGGGGGCATTGGCAGACAGGTAGTGGCCGCGGCGAAGGAGAGATTCCCGGCGGTGGAGGTGACGGCTGTGGGGACCAACAGCGCGGCCACCGCCGCCATGATGAAGGCCGGGGCCGACCACGCCGCCACCGGGGAAAACGCCGTCGTTGTGGGATGCCGCAGGGCGGATGTGATTGTGGGGCCCATCGGCATTGTGATAGCCGACGCGATGTACGGGGAAATCACCCCCCGGATGGCCGTTGCTGTGGGGCAGAGCGGGGCAAAGCGGCTGCTGATTCCGGTGAACCACTGCGACAATATCGTTGTTGGAGCAGCCAATATTACCCTGGGACGGCTGGTGGAACAGGCGATGGAGCAGATTGGGGAAATATTGCAGCAGGGCTTGTGCTCCCTTTGACACCTTCCGCGGGAAAAAGAAAAAAATATCGTAATCTTTTCTATAACCTTTTCTCCTTTTTTGCTTTATTCTGTCAGTTTTGGCTATTTTTCTTTCAGGCGGGATGATGTATAATAGTATCATGCCCATGAAATACACTGCTTTAAATTGGTAAATTGTCAAATTGAGGAGAAGAGAGTATGAATTTTGTATTTATATCCCCGAATTTTCCGTCTTCCTACTGGATGTTCTGCGCGCGGCTAAAGGAAAACGGCGTCAATGTTCTGGGAATCGGCGACTGCCCCTTTGATGACTTGGCCCCAGAGCTGAAAAGGTCCCTGACCGAGTATTACAAAGTCAGCACCTTGGAAAACTACGGGGAAATGGTCCGGGCTATGGGCTATTTCACCCACCGCTACGGGAAGATCGACTGGCTGGAGAGCAACAATGAGTACTGGCTGGAGCAGGATGCTGCCCTGCGGACGGATTTCAACGTCTTCACCGGACTGCGCAGCTGGGATATGGACCCCTACAAGAAAAAATCCCGCATGAAGGAATTTTTCCAGAAGGCGGGAATCCCCTGCGCGAAATTCCATCAGGTTACGACTTTGGATGCCGCGCGGGAGTTTATCGGTCAGGTGGGGTATCCGGTTGTAGTCAAGCCGGACACAGGCGTCGGTGCCAGCAACACCTGGAAGCTGCACAACGATGACGAGCTTCGCTTCTTCTACGACCATCTGCCGGAGGTCCCCTATCTGATGGAGGAGTTTGTGGACGGCGTTGTCACCACCTTTGACGGGGTCTGCAACAGCAAGGGGGAAATCCTCTTCGCCGCCAGCCACATCACCGTGGATTCCATTATGGATATCCTCAACGAGCAGCGACCCCTTTACTACTATGTGGACAAGGATATGCCGGATGACGTCCGGGAGGTGGGTACCCGCTGCGTCAAGGCCTTTAATGTCCGTTCCCGTTGCTTCCATATTGAGTTCTTCCGGCTGAAGACCGCAAGGGAGGGGCTGGGGCAGCCCGGCGATTTGGTGGCACTGGAGGTAAACATGCGTCCGGCAGGCGGCTATACCCCGGATATGATTAACTTTGCGGGCAGCGCGGATATGTACAAGATTTGGGCGGATATGGTGGCCTTTGACCACTCCGCTGTTGATCTGAATCAGCCCCATCACTTCTGCTGCTATGTCAGCCGCCGCGATCCGGTTTCCTATCGGCACTCCGATGAGGAAATCTGGGAACTGTATGGAAATACCATCAAGATTTCCGGGAGAATGCCCGATGCCCTGGCGGATGTCATGGGCAACTTTCTCTATATCGCCTGCTTTGACCAAAAAGAAGACATGCTGGCGTTTGTGGATTTTGTCCACCAAGAGGGATAATGTTTTTGAAGAAGGCCGCGCCTGTGCGCAAAGAAAGATATCGCCCGCCTTGCTGAAGGCGGGCGATGCTTTTTACCGCCGCTTGTCAATCCCTTTGAAAAATATCTCTTGTGTACACCTTGTCCTTTACATCGTCCAGGCACTCGTCATACCGGTTCGCTATAATCGTCTGACTGATATGCTTGAACCGTTCCAGGTCGTTAATCACCCTGCCGCCGAGAAAGGTTTCCCCGTCCTTCAGTGCTGGCTCATAGACGACTATATCTGCACCCCTGGCTTTGATGCGCTCCATAATTCCCTGAATGCTGCTCTGGCGGAAATTGTCGGAATTGCTTTTCATGGTAAGCCGGTATACCCCGATTACCACCTTTCCCCTTTCCCCGCCGGTACCCGCAATCTGCATTACGCGGTCCGCGATAAAATGCTTTCTCGTCCGGTTGCTCTCCACAATTGCGGCCATCAGGTTCTCTGGCACGTCCCTGTAATTTGCCAGAAGCTGCCGGGTGTCTTTGGGCAGGCAGCATCCGCCATAGCCGAAGGACGGATTGTTATAATGCCTGCCGATTCTTGGGTCGAGGCACACGCCGCTGATGATGTCCTCCGTGTTCAGCCCCTTGGATTCCGCATAGGTGTCCAGCTCGTTAAAGTAGGAAATTCTCAGCGCCAAATAGGTGTTGGAGAACAGCTTTACCGCCTCGGCCTCTGCTGTCCCCATAATAAGGGTATCCGTATTTTCCTTCAAGGACCCTTCCCGCAGCAGTTCGGCAAAAATTCTTGCCGCCTCCATTTGTTCCGCGTTCTGCGTATCTGCCCCAACGATGATCCGCGACGGATACAGGTTGTCGTAAAGGGCTTTGGACTCCCTCAAAAATTCCGGGCTGAACAGGATGCGCTCCGAGAGATACTTTTTCCGCATTGCCGCCGTAAATCCTACCGGAACGGTAGATTTGATGACCATAACACTGCCGGGATTGCAGCTGGCGGTCAGCCGGATAACATCCTCCACCGCGGCGGTATCAAGGCAATTGGTTTCGCTGTCATAATTGGTCGGCGCCGCAATGATGACAAAATCGGCTGTGCGGTATGCCGTCTGGGCGTCCAGTGTGGCGGTGAGGTTCAGGGGCTTGTCCCTCAGATATTTTTCAATATACTCGTCCTGGACGGGGGAAATTCGGCTGTTTATCTTTTCCGCCTTTTCCGGGACAATGTCAACGGCGGTCACTCTGTGCCGCTGTGCCAGAAGAACGGCTAGGGACATGCCGACATAGCCTGCGCCCGCTACCGCTATATTATAAATTTTATCCATCGTATACTTCCCTTTCTATTTTTGAAGCTGCAAGTATCCCCAGATTCCGCTCCATCACCGCCCGTCCCCGGTATCCAAAGGCTTTACGCTTCCTCAGCCGGGAAAGATTTTCCTCCGTGACCACACTGTCCATGGACTGATAAAACTGCCGCATATCACTGGGCAGGGCCCGCCGGTTCATTGGGCAGACGTCGTTGCAGATGTCGCACCCCCAGACCATACCCCCGGCTCTGATTTGTTCCGTTTCCCACAAGGTCAGCTCCCCTTTTTTCTGGGTGACAGCCGACCGGCACAGCGCCTCCTCCACGCTCCCTTCGGTCAGCGCCCCTGTGGGGCAGGCCCTCCGGCAGGCCCCGCAGTCCAAACATTTCCCCATAGGGCGGGGCTGGCAGGGAATCTCCAGGGTGGTCACAATTTCCCCGATAAAGACATAGCTCCCAAACCGGGGATTGATCAACTGGCCATTCCGGCCCATCCACCCCAGCCCGGCCAGATACGCCCCCTGAACCTCCCGAATGGGAGAGCTGTCCACAAAGGAGACAAATCTCTCCTGGGGAAACGCCTCCTCCAAGGCACCTTGGCAGCCTTCCAGTACCCGCCCCGCAATCAGATGGTAATCGTCGGGGACCGCATAGCGGGAGAGATTGCGGTGGGGCAGGAGGCCGGTATAGTAGGGGAAAAGGGCAAAGATCACCGTCCGCGCCCCCTCCGGGATGCGGGCGCGGGAGCGGACCTCCAGCAACGGGAGGACATGGGAAAAGGAACAGCATCCGCATTGGGAAACGCCCCGGCTTTTAAAAACGCATCGGATATACTGCATTGGCATGGCAGGATTGCCCTCCTCTCCGGAATGACAAAGTTTTCGTTTTTGTATTGTGCAGAATAGAAAAATGTGATAACCTATATAGAAGAACGCCGAAGGAGGTAGCGACAACACAATGAGACTGAGACATAAGCCCTGGGCCCGGCCTGAGCTGGAAGGATGTCCCTTCAATATAAACAACCCAGTTGCCCTCCGCGGGCAGTGGAGCGGAACATTTCCCATCCGCCGCCCCCTCCGCTTGGAGCTGGGATGCGGCAAGGGCAGCTTTATGGCGCAGATTTGCCGCCAAGAGTCGGAATACAACTATCTGGCGGTGGACATCAAAAGTGAGGTTCTGGTGCTGGCCAAGCGGGCGGTAGAAGCAGCCTTTGAGGGGCAGGAGGTGACCAACGTCCGTCTGATTACCCAGAACATCGAACAGATAGACCAGGTGATAGCGCCGGAGGACAGGATTGAAAGAATCTATATCAACTTCTGCAACCCCTGGCCCAAGAAAAAGCACCAGAAGCGGCGGCTGACCTATCCCCGGCAGCTGATGAAATACCGGGAGTTCCTGGCCGACGGCGGGGAAATCTGGTTTAAAACCGACGACGATCCCCTCTTTGACGATTCGCTGGAATACTTTAAGGAATGCGGCTTTTCCCTGAAGGAGATGACCCGCGACCTCCACGCCAGCGGCATAGAGGGCAGCTATATGACCGAGCATGAGAGGATGTTTTCGGAGCAGGGCATCCCCATCAAGTTCCTGATTGCGGTGAAGGAGACAGAATCGGAAGCTTCCCGGTAAAGTCCCGCAATAAAAGTATAACACGGCTTTTTTCGGCCGTCAAACGAAGGGCGACGCACCTTTCCAAAATTAAAAACAAAGGAGCTTTTGCATGACAATACGACAGGCGTATCTCAGGGCGGTGGGATATCTGCGCGCCTACAGCTCGGATAGCCCGGAATTTGATGCCGCCCAGCTGGTGGAGGCTGTCACCGGTGTTTCCCGCGGGCGTCTCCCTTTGGAGGGGCAGGAGGACATCACCCCCACCCAATGGAAAAAGCTGCGGGCCCTTACCGACCGCCGGGCGCAGAAATACCCCCTCCAGTACCTTCTGGGGCAGTGGGATTTTTATGGTTTGACCTTTGCGGTGGGGGAGGGTGTGCTGATTCCCAGACCGGATACCGAGATTTTGGTGGAAACCGGGCTTCAGCTTCTCGCCAGTATCGACCATCCTGTGATATACGACCTGTGCAGCGGCTCCGGCTGTATCGCCGCCGCTGTGGCCAGCCAACGGCCGGATGCTATCGTCTACGCGGTGGAGATTTCCGCCGACGCTTTCCCCTATCTGCTGAAAAACATCCGCCCCTTTCCCGGCGTAAAACCGGTGCAGGCCGACATCTTTGAGGTTGTTCCCCAGCTTCCGTCCTGTCATCTGATTCTGTCCAACCCGCCCTATCTTTCCGACAATGAGATGGACCGCCTCCAGACGGAGGTGACCTATGAGCCCAAGCTTGCCCTGCGGGCTGGGGAAAACGGACTGGCCTTTTACCGCCGCATCGCTGGGGCTTATCGGGAGAAGCTGCTCCCCCAAGGGCACATTGCCTTTGAGGTGGGCTACCGGCAGAGCGGACCGGTGGAGGGCATCCTGCGGGAAAAGGGATGGCGGAATATCGAAAAAGCAATGGATTACAACGGCATCGAGCGGGTTGTCTCTGCCTCGGTACAGCCATAAGTTACTTCTGCGGGGCAGATATTGCCATAGATACAGGGAGGAAAATGTATGTCAAAGGAAAAGATGAAAACATCTATTGGCGGCCAGGCCGTTATAGAGGGGGTGATGATGCGCGGCCCGGAGAAGACCGCCATGGCTGTCCGCAAGCCGGACGGGGAGATTGCCTTGGAGCTTTGGGAGACCGCCAACGCCTCCGCCTGGTACAAGAAGACTCCATTTGTCCGGGGCATCTTCAACTTTATCGATATGATGAAGCTGGGCTACCAGTGCCTGATGAAGTCCGCCGAGCTCTCCGGCAGCGATATGCTGGAGGAGGAGCCCTCTAAATTTGAAAAAAAGCTGATGGACCTCTTCGGGGATAAGCTGATGAATGTCATCACCATGATAGCCATGGTTTTGGGGGTCGGCATTGCGGTGGTCCTGTTTATGGCCCTGCCCACCGCCCTGAGCAAGGGGGTCAACCTGCTGGCGGGGGGCGCGGTGCCCAACATGGGGCTTTCCTTTATAGAGGGCGGGCTGAAGATTGTGATATTCGTCGCCTACCTGGCCCTGGTACGCCGGATGGAGGAGATGAAGCGGATGTTCTCCTACCACGGCGCGGAACACAAGACCATCGCCTGTTATGAGGCAAAGGAGGAGCTGACCGTGGAAAATGTCCGGGGATTCACCCGGTTCCACCCCAGATGCGGCACCAGCTTTCTGCTGATTGTGCTGATCATCTCCATTCTGGTGTTCTCGGTTGTTACCTGGCAGAACGGGCTGCTGCGGGTGGTGCTGAAGCTCGCCCTGCTGCCGGTGGTGGTGGGCATTGCCTATGAGATTATCAAGCTGGCGGGGCGGTACGACAACGCCGTTACCCGCATCATCTCCGCGCCGGGGCTGTGGCTCCAGCGGCTGACCACCAACGAACCGGACGACAGCATGATCGAGGTGGCAATCGCCTCCATCAAGCCGGTCATCCCTTCTCAGGAGGGGGCGGACAAATGGTAAAGCCGGCAGAGCTTTCCCGCATCCGCCTGGTGGCCTGCGACATTGACGGAACCCTCCTCCCAGAGGGAGAACGGGCCCTGTCCCCCCGCCTGTTTGAGCTGATACGCCGTCTGGCGGACCGGGGAATCCGGTTCACCACAGCCAGCGGGCGGCAGTACGCCTGTCAGCGGCGGCTTTTTGCCAAGGGGCCGGAGGATATGTTCTACATCTGCGAAAACGGCGCGGCGGTGTTCCGGGGGACAGAGGAGATATCCTCCGTTTCCCTGGACCGGAGGGAGGCCGTCCGCATAGCGGAATACATGGATTCCATGGACCAATGCGAAGCCCTGGTCTCCGGTCCCAGGTTCTGCTATCTGCTGGAAAACCGCGGGGACTTTTTCTCCTTGATCCGGGACCAGGTGGGCAACGACACCGCCCAGGTGAGCCGCTGGGAGGATATCCCGGAGGAGATTGTCAAGGTGACGGCCTTCTGCCGGGACGGCGGGGACCGGCATCTGTCTGCCTTGGAAAGCCGGTGGGGCGGGGAATACAACGTGGCCCTGAGCGGGGACAAGTGGGTGGACATCACCAGGGCCAGCAAGGCCGACGGCCTGCGGAAGGTGTGCGGAGTCCTTTCTATCTCCCCGCGTGAGGTTATGGCCTTTGGAGACAATTACAACGATACCGCCATTCTGGAGGCCGCCGGATATGCGGTGGCCATGTCCCACAGTCCGGAACGGGTGAAGGCCCTGGCGGCAAAGATATGCCAAGGACGGGTGGAGGATGAGCTGGTCCGGCTGCTGGACGCCTTGGAGGGTATGGACTTATGACCATTCTTTTCTGTTCGGGTAGAAAACCCTAAAAAATACAAGGAATTCCATTTGTTTTGTGCGATTTATATAAAATTTTTGAAAACATCAGAAAAAGGCTTCTGTTTACAGAATAACCATGATTTTTTCGTTGATTTTTTTGAGGAATGTGGTACAATGAGTGTAACATAAGAAGGAGGTGTTTTTTCATGGCCTATGTAATTTCTGACGAGTGCATCGCCTGCGGTACCTGCGAAAGCGAATGTCCTGTTTCCGCTATCTCCGCTGGGGACGGCAAGTATGTCATTGACGCGGATACCTGCATCGAATGCGGCGCCTGCGCCGGTGTATGCCCGGTTGATGCTCCCAAGCAGGGTTAATCCCCCTTACATAAAAGGATGATTGGAAAGGACCTGCCGGTACCGGCAGGTCCTTTTCCGTATTGGAGCAAATTGACTTATAAGGAAATTCGCGCATAGCCTGCGGCTGCGGCGGAGCTTATTTAAAAAACCGTCAGGACAGACCTCTGTCATCCTTTATGGCGCTTATCAGCGCCTCCACCTCCGCCTTCTCCGGCATGGAGCGGATCGCCCCCTTCTTGGTGGTGACAAGGTAGGCGGCAGCGTTGGCGAAACGGAGCATCTCCTTCAAATCCTCCCCGGTCAGGCCGTCCAGCCCGTGCTCCAGCACAAAGTTCAGCACGCAGGCGCAGAAGGTGTCCCCCGCCCCGGTGGT
>Ga0073906_1005160_pt1 | contig 12079 bp, 13 predicted proteins | sample Inofromicrocosms_FD_65485 | JGI IMG/M metagenome (GOLD analysis project Ga0073906, IMG submission 65485) | Mouse cecum microbial communities from Vienna, Austria - Inoculum for glucosamine and mucus D2O microcosms | ecosystem: Host-associated > Mammals > Digestive system > Large intestine >... | reverse complement strand
TTAATGCTTCTACATCTGAATTAACATATATTTTTGCTTTTCCTTTTCCATTTTTTGCTTCTTGAACTAAATTTGATACTGGAGAATTTCCATCAAAAGCTACAACTATTGAATTTCTTCTTTCAAATATTTCATAATTAAAGCTTTTATATATTCCCATTTCTTCTCGTTCTGTTGATATTCTAACTCCATTTATATTTTCTTTTAATAGATTATCTACTTCTTCAGCAGATACTTCTTTAGGAACAATTGCATTTATTTCAATTTTTTTGTTTAATTCTTTTGCTACATCTAAAACTGCTTTTTCATATCCATTAATTTTATGTCCTACTACAAAATATACTTTTTCATCATCTAAGTTTTCTACTAATTTTCTTACAGCATTTTTTCCTTCATCACTTAAAATTGTTTCTCTATTTTTTGCATTAAAACTTCCACCTGCTATAACAATTGGTATTTTGTCTTCTGGTAAATTTTTAATTTTTGTTTTTAGCATTTCTTCTGAATCTAATTTATCACTAATTCTCATAGGTATCATATTATTTTTGCTTTTCTTAAAATTTTCTTTCTCATTTTCAAGTATAGCTTCTCTTATTGTTCTTCCTGCTAGGAATTCTTCAAATTTTTTAGATTTCTCTTTAAAATACTTTTTAGAATGTTCTATTATTTCATCTTCTACTTCTCTCATTTTTGCAAAATCTTTTTCATTAAGTCCTATTAAATTTTGAAGAGCTAATTGTTCATCAAGAGTATCTGTTCCATAAAAGCCACAACCATCAGTACCTTGTATGCATTTTACACCATTTTTTAAATATGTTTTTAATGGATGTTTATCTAATGCTGTTAAATTATTTAATCTTACATTAGATGTTAATTGAAACTCTAAGATTGCTCCTGTTTCTTTCATTAATTTTATTAATTCTTTACCTTCTTTTGAATTTAAATCTGCTGTATATAAACCATGACCTAATCTAAATCTAGGTAATTTTTGACCTTCTAATAATGAATCTTTTATACATTCTATTGATTTTGCTACATTATCTCTTAAACTATCATTTTCTCCTGCATGTATTCTTACTGTAAATCCATTATCTTCATTTACAGCATATTGTACAAGTTCTTTTATTACTGGTTTTAGTTCTGTAATATCATTTATTTCTTCACCTATAAAATCGCTTCCTACAACATATGGGCTTCTTGCAATTGCTCTTAAAACATCTAAATTTTCTCTTAAATAATTTGAATTTGTTGTTTGATCTTTTATTATTGTTAATGGTATACGTCTTATTGCAAATAATAGTCTAATTTGTACACCAGTTTCTTCTTCAATTTTTGGCATAACTTCATGTATATCTTCTAGTACTTTTATTGCTGGTTCACCAACTTTAGCTAAATCTGTATCAGCAATTTCTGAATATAGAATTCCTTGTTTTTGATATTCTCTTGCTATCCATAAATATTTATCTTGTCTTAATGTGTTATGTTCATATTTACTTCCTGACTTCTTATCTTCTATCATCTTTTTAACATAATTTACTATGTCTGATTCAGGTATTTTTTCAATTTTATTATTATTTAATTTAATTTTATTTTCTGATACAGTTCCTTTACAAAATACATATCTATAAATATATAATTTTTCTAAGTTTGTAAAAACCGCTTGCCCGTCTTTTAATAATGCTAAACTTGTTCTAACTTTTTGAAGATTTTCTTGTGCATTTTCTAAATTATTTAATATTAAATCTGCAAAATTTACAAATGTATTATCATCTATTTTTCTTGTTAAATATTTTCCAACTAATTCTGAGTTTTCAAATTGCTTTTCTACAACTTTTCTATCTTTATAAATTGATTTTTCTTGCTTTTCTGTTAATTTCAAGTTTAATTTTTTTATGTAATATAATGGATATCTAAGTTGGTTTGCAATTCCAAGTGATATTAAAACATCTGGTGATAAATTTGCATTCATATGTGTATGTACATCTGTTCTAAATTTTGATTTTTTGAAAATATATGATTTTACAATTGATTTTTTTATATCAAAATTATATTGTTTTGTTTGAGACATTAATGTTTTTGTAATTGCAGGCATTTTTGCTTTTACTTCAATTCTATTTGAATATATATTAGCAATTTTCATTCCTGCTAGTCTAAAAATATATACCTCTTCATTTTCGCCATTGATTGAAGCAGGTATAGTATTTTTTATTATTTTTAAATTATTTTCATCTCTTATAGTTTCTAAATTACATATTTTTGCTAAATTTGTAATTAAATTTCCACTTTTATGATTTGGAGTTCTTATAATATATGTTATTTCATCCATATTATCAGCTTTATATAGTTCTACAACAATATCCTTTTCTCTATCTATATAAAATCTATCAAAATATTTTAAATTTTCCATTATTATAATATTCTCCCTTTCTTTTATATTAATTCAACTTGTTAATTCTATATTATACCAGAAAACAAGCTTTATTTCAAGTGTTTTGGAGAAATTTATAAATTAATATATTTATTAAATATACTTCTTAATTGTTTCTACAACTTCATCATGGACTATTTTATTACTTACAATGGCCCCTTTAATATCTGTATCATATCTTTGTTCTTCACCAAAAAGATTTGTTACTTTTCCTCCTGCTTCTTCAACAATTACTTTTACTGCTGCTATATCACAATTTTTTCTTTTTGTTCCTGGGAATATTGCCAAAGAGAAATCACCACTTGCAACACACATACAAGCTCTAATAACGCTTCCAACTCCAACAAAATATGTTTTCTCTCCAAGTTTTTTTATAACATCAAATATATTATATTCTGCATTTGCCCACATATCAAAGTTGCATACTGTTTTCATATCATCTAATTCATAATCATTAACTGTAATTTTTTCATTATTTTTATATGCTCCTTGACCTTTAATTGCAGTATATAAACTATCTGTAAAAACATCATATACAACACCAAGCTGTGACTCTCCATTTATTACCAAACCTAAAGAAAATACTGCTACTGGTATATGTCTAGCATACATTGCAGTTCCATCAACTGGATCACACACCCAAACATAGTCACTTTTTCCAAATTGTTCTTCTTCTCCATCAACTGAATGTTCTGGGAATTTTTCTTTTACTCTACTTATTAAATAGGAATTTATCTCTTTATCTGCTAAAGTAACAATTGTTTTATCTCCTTTATAACTTGCTCCATTACTACTATTAAAATATTTCATTATTATTTTACCTGCATTATATGCAATATCTTTTGCAAATTCTAAATACTCTTCCATTTGTTCTCTCCTATAATATAATTTTTAACTATTTTAACATATTAATATAATTGTAGCAAATAACATATTGCTTAATTAATAAAACAATGATATAATGTTTACATAAAAATTATAGAGAGGTGATTATATGCGAATTTTTCTTGTACGTCATGGAGAGTCTGTCGCTAATATTGGAGGGAACTATGAACATCGGTTACCCGATCATTTAGTTCAGTTAAGTCCCAAAGGTATTGAGCAAGCTCGCAATGCTGGTCTATGGCTTGCAAACTACTGCTACTCAAAGGAAATTGACCTAAATAATTCCCGAATTTGGAGAAGTCCATTTATACGGACCAGGCAAACATGCGATGAGTTCAACAAATTTTTGAATATCACAGATATTCGAGAAGAAGTTTCACTCATTGAGCAACAATTCGGGCTTTTTGATGCAATTCCTAAAAAGCAGTGGGCTGAGCTGTATCCGGCAGAATATGAGGAGTATGTACGTCAAAGAGAAAATGGTGGTAAGTTTTTTACAAAACTTCCATTGGGAGAAAGTCCTTTTGATGTATCTATAAGGGCTTACCAATTCCTCGATATTGTCCAGCGAGATTATGCTGAAGATGGAGTGGAAACGTTATTTGTGTTCACACACGGAACTACACTGCGTACCATTCTTCTCCGCTATTTCAGATATTCTCCTGAATGGTATCATGATGAAAGAAATCCCAAAAACTGCGCTATACGAGAAATTGTTGATCACACTGATTACGGTTATATTAATATGTAATCAAAACAAAAAGCCGTCTGTACAAAATCAGTACAGACGGCTTTTGTTTAATAGATTCATGAAATTGTTATTATTGCAATTGCATTAAAAGTCCATATCAGTGCCCAAGATAAATGAATCCACATATTCTTTCTCTCTTTCAAATATGAATCTATTATACTCAGGATAATTGACAATATTACTATTGCAATCCGCATAAAAAAATGAACTTCAGTATAATTTTTATTGCAAAAAAATTGCATTCCAAAAGTTACACACATCAGGATAACTACAATAAAAAATATAATACACTGCCAAAATTTTACATTTTCATTATTATCCATCATTTCCCCTTTCTTAATCAGTTAGGATCATATAGTCGCAATGTTCCATCAGAGTTATGCATTTCATTAATGCTGAGATCACCTCCCCAATAAAAAGCTGAAAACATTACATAAGTTTCTGGATCGTATAAAATGATCTGGGACATATCTTTGTATCCAGCTCCCATATCAATTTTGATAGTTTCAATGTATACAAGACCTTTTACCTTTTCTCCTTTCAACTCTGGCTCTTTTTTTGTTTCTTCCTCGACTGCCTCATCATCAATATAAGCGCTGTCGTGATCTCCGCCATCACATCCCGTTAAGAACATACACACGAACATGAGGGTGATAATTACCACAAGCAAATTTCTCCGTTTTGTCATTACTATTCCTCCTATTTAAAGTCATATAGACTATTAGATTGATATATTATATACTAGATTTACATAAAAATCAAGTTTTACATACAAATATATAAAGAAGAAAAGCTTGCACACCATCTCTGATGTACAAGCTTTTCTTTTAATGCTATTTTTTTGGATTGTATGTTCTAAGATTACCGTCTGGGCTTGGCATTTCTGAAAGCCCATAACAGTTCATATTTGTATACCGAACATACATAACAAGCGTTTCAGGATCATAGAACGTGTATTGGGTAGACCCTGCATCCTTAATCTTTTCTTTGGAAATTAAAATCAAAGGTTTCACCTCAGACGTTCCATCATAAATTCTTGGAGTACCGTCAGCATTATGCATCACAGAAATCCCTTTGTCATTACAGTTAATATAATGAACAAACATTATCATGGTTTCTGGATCATAATAGGTTTGCTGTTTTAGGTCTGACCCTTCGATTTTTTCCTTTGAAATAAGAATTAGTGGAGCAACGCCTTCATACACAGTCTCTTCCTTAACTTCATCTTTGATGTCCTTGCTTTCATGATCTGAGTCATCACAACCAGTTAGTGCTATGCTCACAAAAATGAGGGTGATAATTACCACAAGTAAATTTCTTCGTTTTGTCATACTTAATCCTCCTATTTTCTACTGTTACATGTTGTATATATATTATACTATAGCTTTACATAAAATGCAAAGTTATTTAGAATTATTTGAAACTTTATGTAAATTATGTTATAATTAATAGAGTTAATAACAATTTTATAATCTTAGGAGGACACATTATGGCAAAAAATACTATACGTTACTGCAGAAAATGTAAACAATACACACGGCAGAGCTATGTAGGAAAGCTGAAAGAACCTGAAGATCATGCATTCAACTGCTTCGCAACAATTGCAACTTTAGGCATGTACCAAATTTCCAAGAGAATTATGGAGGACAGCGTCAAATGCTACGAGTGTAGCAGATGCGGTCGAATCGAAGCAGATTGTCCCCCAGTATAAGGAGATAAAAAGAGCCATTGCATTATAATGGCTCTTCTCCTTTTTTATAAACATTCTTTAAAAATATTAATTATATCATCTTTATTCAAATCTACAAATCCTTCTATGATTCCAGTATTACATATACGATTTGCCATTTCTTCAAAATTTTTACTATCAATATTTAAATCTGATAAATTATTTGTTAATTCCAAATCTTCATATAAAAGTTTTTCCAAACATCTTATTGATTTTTTTGCAACTTTCATTTTAGGTAAACTACTATCAATATTCCAAACATTAACTCCAAAATTATAATATCTATCTATTGTATTTTCATTTAACGCATATCTTAAATATCTTGGAATTAAGATTGCTAAACCTAATCCATGTGTAATATCATAAAAAGCTGATAATTGATGTTCTAGTAAATGACCTACCCAGATATTTGGTTGTTTATCCATTCTAACAAAACCATTTATAGCCCAAGATGATGCCCACATTAAATTAGCTCTTGCCTCATAGTTATCAGGTTCATTATAAGCAATTTTAGAATATTTTATTACAGTTTTCATCATTCCTTCCATTACTGTATCTAACATATATAGTCCTTTATTTCTTGAAAAATAAGTTTCTAATATATGTGATAAAATATCAAAACTTCCACATGCTGTTTGATATTTATTTACTGAATATGTAATAGTTGGATCTAAAAATGAAACTTTTGGTACAAGTAGTGGTGATTTCATTCCTTTTTTATAATTCATATCTACATTAGAAATAACTGCAGTTCCATTCATTTCTGAACCAGTTGCTGATAAAGTTAATATTGTAACTATTGGCATTGCTCTACTAATTTGTACTTTTCCCATTACAATATCCCAAGCATCACCGTCATAATATCTTCCACATGCAATAATTTTGCTACTATCTATAACACTCCCACCACCTACTGCTAAGATACTATCTATATTATTATCTTTACAAATTTTAATTGCATCATTGATTGCTGTATGACGTGGATTTGGCTGAATTCCTGAAAACTCATACACTTTTATATTAAACATTTTAAGTTCTTCTAAAATCTTTTCATATAAACCACTTCTTTTTATAGAACCACCACCATAAAGTAAAAGTACTTTATTACCATATTTTTCAACTTCTTTTCCCAAATTACATTTCAAATTATTTTCTCCAAAATATACTTTGGTTGGAATTTCATATATAAAATTATTCATTATCTTTTTTACCTTTCTTTAAACTATTTATATTTATATCATAAACTAGTTATTAATACAATTTGACTTTGAAGAACTACATATACTTTACATAAATTCAGAAAAATGGTATAATTAAATAGAAGTTTTGATACTACAATATGAGTTTTCCAAAAAGGAGGAAAATATGTTTAGATTATTTTGTAAACATGAAACCAATGATCAGATTAGTGAGCGGCTATCAAAACTGTGTGAAGAAGGTGACTATGGAATATGTCCTGCTCCCATGAAAGCAACTGTTGCAATAAATGAGTTATGCAACTTCTTTCTTGGGCAGGACTGGTATAACAGTTTTTCGGAAGCCAATAAGCCGTCTATTTCAGAGATTGTGCGTGCAATTGAAGAAAAGCACACATTAAAGCTCTTGAAAAAGCGGTGGTCAGCTTCCAAAAGCAATACTCTTCCTACAATCCCTGATTCAATGACTGCACAAGCTGCAATTAATGAGCTATGTAGCTTTTTTCTCGGAGAAGGTTGGTATATAGCACTTCCCGTTGGAGTAGAGCAGGTCAACACAGAAATTGTGTACCAGATTGAAACAAAATATGCGTAATCTTACAAGCTCATCCTGAACAATCCTTTTGTAAGGCACCCCAAAATCCAATTTTGGGGTGCCTTATATTTATTATATGTAATTATATTTCTTTCATTTTTCCATCTATTATATTTAATCGTTAATTGCTTTTATTAAAAATTTACAACTTTCGCTAACTAAATTAGAATTTATTGCTTCATCATAAGTAAAAAATTTATACCCCATACATTTTTCTGGTTCCATAATATTTATATTTCCCTCTATATATTCTCCTTCAAATATTACAAATATCCAGTTAATATTATTTTTAAAGCAATGATAAATTCCAGTAGAATCTGAAAGTTTTATATTAGCATCATTTCCCATTTCTTCTTGCATTTCACGAATAATTGCAGATTTAAAATCTATATCACTATTTTCTACACTACCTCCTACATCTTCAAAAAGTCCATTTTCATCACGTGATTTTACACCTCTTTGTTGTAATAATATTTTTCCATTATTATCTTCAATATGAACAATTACTCCAATTCTTTGATTTTCAAAATTAAATTTTTGTATATCTTCACTGTTTACTGAATGATTCATTTTATAAAATTTCATTTTCTACTCCTATATTTTACACTTACATATTATTTTATGACATAATAAAATCTTTTAGCTATATATTTAATTTTAAGTACAGTAATTATATCAATTTTTCTATTTTTTTACAATTGTTTTATATTTATATAAAAGCATATTTTTATGTAAACAGTTGTATAAAACAAATATTTATGATATAATATGCAAAATTTTTAACCTTTAAATAGAAGGGAGACTTTATGGATAATAAAGAAAAAATAATATTAAAACCATCTCAAAATAGTATTTGTGGAAATAGTTATAATTTGCTAAATATAAAATTACTAAACAGTTGTAATGGTAAATGTAAATTTTGTATTGCAGCTGGAACACCATTTAAACACTCTACTGATGCTCAAAAATTTATTGATACTGCCAATTCAATGACAAACTTTTCAAAAGTTGATGTTTTAGGTGGAGAACCAACATTGTATCCTGATTTAGTTGAAGTATTAAAAGGAATTAGACCTTACAAAAAAGATATTGGTATAATAAGTAATGGTTCTAATTTAAAAATAATTAAAGAATCTATCCCATACTTAGATACTGTAACATTAAGTATTCATTCTTTTGATTATAGTAAAAATTCAACTGAAATATATATTAATGAAAAAGACTTAATAGATTTGAATAAAAATAAAGGAAACGCTGAAATTATAGCAGCTGTAGTTGTAACAGATAAAACTGTTTCTAATTTAAAAGAAATAAAATCTTATGCTAAAAAAGCTAAAGAACTAGGCTTTTCCGCAATTAAATTAATGGAATTAGTTACATCAAATGAAACTGTTAATTTTATTGATTTACAAGATTTATTAATAAAGTTTGGAATCCATCAAAAAAATGCTACATTAAAAGGATGTTTCTTTGAATTACCTGAATTATCAAAATATTTAGAAATAAAAACATATATAAAACTATGCTGTCCTTTTAATAATGTATTTAAAGCCAAAAGTTTTGGGATACCAAATAATATTGAATATCAACATGATTATATGAACGTTATTCAACCTGATTGTTCAGTAACTGATAGTTGGGTATATGATTCGTTTGATAATAAAATTTTGAATGGAGATGATTTAAATGTCAATTACCTTAAGAAGTAAAGAAAATTATTGTATGGGAAGAATGGGACCAAGATTGTGTATTCAAACAACTACTGCCTGTAATGGAAAGTGTTACTTTTGTGTTGGAAGATTTAATAAAGCTTCTAAAACAAATATAGATAAAATTATTGAAAATGCCATTGCATTAGATAAATATCCTGATGTTCTTCTATTGGGTGGAGAATCAACATTATTTCCAGATGACTTAGTTAAAATTATTAATGCTATTGCACCCTATAAGAGAAAAATTACTGTTAATACTAATGGTTATGATTTAGAGTGCCTATTACCTGTTATAACAAAATTAGATAAGCTTATTGTTTCTGTCATGGGAAATAAAAAAATAAATGATGATATAGTTGGAGTCACTCCCCAACTATATATGATAAAAGAATTTCATAAGTTAAATCCAAAGCTTAAATTAAGAGTTAATTGTGTTGTTAATAAAAAAGGGATTGATTCATTTGATAAAATGGATGAATTTGCTTTAGAAATGAAAAAATTGGGATTTACTTCAGTAAAATTTTCAGAAATGTCAACTGATGATCCAAATGATCCAAATTTCGTAGACTTGCAAAAATTGTTAAAACCTTATTGTAATGATATTCATCAAAATGATACTTTACAAAGTGGATGCTATTTAGAACCAAAATCACTTGAAAAAAGATTTGGCATAAAAACTATTTTAAACTTAACATGTAATTTAAAAACTCCAATTAAGCAATCACAATTTCAATCACTAACTTATGAACCAGTATGTTTTGATAGTATATATATATCACCAGATGGAAGTATTCATAAAAGAATAGTTGCGTCACAAGATTTAGCAAATGATCGTGGAGCATGTTAAATTAAGTATACTTTTATTTTCTTTAAAATTTATTAAAGGATGGAATACAATGCAGTATCCCTCCTTTAACTTGTTCCTTTTGGTACAAAATAGACACAGCTACTAGTATATATTGCTTTGCATCCTCTTGAAATGCTTGGAACTCCTGAAGCTATGGGACTTATTGAAGCAACTCCTGAGGAGATTAATACAACCATTTGGTGTCATGATAAAACTAAAAAACAGGTATTCAAAATTAAAACCTAGTGGTCGAATAATGGCCCTAGATTTATTTTTAACTTAATCCAGTATGTTCCTTTTCGAGTCCGCCTATAAAAATAATTTAAGCATAGCTTCCGCTATGCTTTTTATGGTGCGGTTGACGTAGATATCTACAACTTTTTTCACACCTTTAACGATTGATACAAATATCAATCAATTTATTATTTATAATTTAACATAAATTTTATAAACTTTCAAGTATTTCAAAAAAAATTTTTTGATTATTGATAAACGCTTAAATCTATGATAATATCTATTAAGATGAGGTGGTAATTAAATGAATAATCAAAATAAAAATATTTTAAATATTATAAAGACTAAACTTATTGCTTTTTTAATAATTTTTATATCACAAATAATTGCATTACTTCTTTTAAATGTCTTATTTAGTGAATTTTTTGAAGAAATTAATATAAGAGCAATTATCTTATTAATTCCATTAATTCTATTTATAATTGTTGATATTGTATTTTATAAAATGCATATTAGTAGAGCCAAATATTTTCTTAATACACCCCCTATAGAATGTATAATAGAGGATTTTGTATTAGTAAGTTATGGATATACTGAAGATTCTCAAGGATTTAGAAGAAGAGATTATAGGTTATATCCAATTGTTAAAGCTAATAATCAATTATTTTTTACTTATGATGATTATTGTATTAGTCATTATACTCAAACCTATATTAGAATAAATAATACTTATACTGATATAGCAATTTTTAGAAAAGATAAATCGAAAGTTAACATTGGAGATAGAGCCTATTTATACATAAAAAAGAAAATTGAAGTAAATGTTGATATTGATTTAGATAAAAATACATTCAAGCTTAATAAACAAATTGAACACTTTAATAATTTTAATAAGAATTATGATATTAATATAATGAAAAACTTAAGCTTTTTCGAGGGAATTATTGATATTGAACCAATGCAGTAAGTATTATAAAATTAATGTGAAGGAGGTTTTATGTGATTGATATGAAAAAAAGGATATTACATTAATAATATTATCTATAGTTGTAATTTTTTTAGTATTAATGGGATTATATGCATTAAGTTCAAATATAACAATGAAAAGAACTATCGGAGAGATTACATATTGCGAGAGAGTGTATGACACACATAGAGACACTAGATACTGGACTGCGAGTGCAAAATTTTTTGTAGATGGAAAAGAATATTCTGGACATGTAGATGTTACTAGTCATAAGTATATTGGACAAAAAATAATGATTTTGTATAACCCAAAAGATCCGAATGATTTTATTAGTCAATCTTCAACATTTGTTGGAATAACTATGATAATTTTTGGATTTATATTTTCAATACCAATAATACAAAAATTGAAAAATAGACAAAAATCAAAAGAGAATCTTTAAACGGAGGCAAATATTGTAAAACGACTGATGACCAGTAAAAAAAATACTGGTCATCTTTCATAGCAATAATTTATTTATTTGTTTTTTTCAATTTTTTATTGTTTTCTTTTTCTAATTGCTTTAAGCTCTTTTTAGGAGTAGTTAAATTTTCAGGCATAGTTCCGTCCAGCTTCTTTAATTGCTTTTCTAACTATTTTTCCTATTTTATTATGAGTATCACAAGCTTTCTTTTCGGTATCTACATTGTCTCTTTTTAATCTTTGCTCTGTTTGGGAAATTCTAAATAAATTTGC
>Ga0073906_1005157_pt1 | contig 12086 bp, 5 predicted proteins | sample Inofromicrocosms_FD_65485 | JGI IMG/M metagenome (GOLD analysis project Ga0073906, IMG submission 65485) | Mouse cecum microbial communities from Vienna, Austria - Inoculum for glucosamine and mucus D2O microcosms | ecosystem: Host-associated > Mammals > Digestive system > Large intestine > Cecum... | reverse complement strand
GGGCGTCCCACCTTGCCTTTCTTGGTAGTTATCAGGATGACGCCGTTGGCACCCCTTGCGCCATAAATGGCGGTGGCCGATGCGTCTTTGAGAATTTCCATCGACTCTATTTCCTCGGGATTCAGCACGTTGCCGAGCGAGGTTTCCAGCGGGAAGCCGTCGACCACATACAGCGGGGCGTTGCTCTGGGTAACTGAGTTATTGCCTCGGATGACTATGTTCAGGTCGCTGCCCGGCTGCCCGTCGCCGCTGGTCGACTGCACGCCGGCCACGCGGCCCGCCAGCGCCTCCTCGAAGTTGGAGACAGGGGCTTTCTGCATATCCTTGACGTTGACTTTCGACACAGCGCCGGTGACATCCTTGCGGGTGGTGGTGCCGTAGCCCAGGACCACGACTTCGTCGAGGAGGGCGGTCGAGGGGCGCATGCGGATGCTGTTACGCTTCGATGCGGATACCTTCACTGTCTGCGGCTCGTAGCCTATGGAGCGGATCTCGAGACTCGCTTCCGGCGTGGCGCAACTGAATGTGAACTCGCCGTTCACATCCGTGATCATGCTCGCGCCCTTGCCCCCGACAGCCAGCGTCGCGCCAATCACCGGCTCGCCATTGTCAAGATCGACAACGACGCCGCTGATCGTATGTTGCGCTGATGCCGCGAAACTCGTGAACGCGGCCACAGCCGCCAGCAAGAGTGACATGACGGTTTTAATGGATGAATGTGATTCAAGATTGGTTTTCATATATTCTGGTTACTTTATTACAAGATGGAAAATCGTTGCCGGTATACGCTGGCGCGGATGTTTTAGACGGATATGGAGCTTATCGGTTGCCACAGGCTTGGGAAACAGAATCCGGTTAACCGCCTGGTAATTGTCTGACACCTTGGCCAGGACGCGGTTCTCTGCATCGGCCACCTCATACTCCCTGACGCAGAAGGGCATGACGTTTTCCGAGTGTCCCATCTGAACGGTTTCCATCGCGTGGTCGAAGTCGGTGTCGAAGAACAGCCTCAGCCCGTTTATCATCTTAGCCCCGTCCCATTCAAGCGTCAGCTCCGGCGACTCGTCATCAAGGGCCGCGGCCCAGGCGTTGGTGGCGCCGACGGGACGCGTCAGGCTGTCGGCCAGCAGTTCGAGAGAGAAAATCTCCTGCGCTGGCTCCACCGAGAACGCGATGTTCTTTCCCTGCGGACGGCGAAGCGGGCACCAGAACTCGAAACTGTCTATGCCGATTTCTGCCGGAGGATCCTGTCGTCCGTAATTCGACACGGCGAGGTTGATCTGGTTAAGTACCGTTGTCGTACCGCTCACGAGGTCGTCGCTCTCGGCGAGCGACACCTTGTCATTGGCCATAAAGCATACGAAGACGTATCGGCTTTCGTCAAACGCGGCAGCGAACTCCGCCGTGACCACCTGTTCCCCTTTTACCAAGGGTATCGCAAGCGTCTCAATCGTGCTGTCGGGGGTATAGCCTTTATCTCGGAGAGCGACACGCAGCTCCACTTTCAGCTCGGTGGCATCTTCGGCCCTTACGCTGAGCGTCAGTTTCGGCATCTGTCCCCTTACAGGGAAAAGCGCGGCGGTAGAGAACACAAGAGGGCGATAGGCGCCGTTGGGAGCATACCCGCTGAAACAGAACGTGCTGCTCGCTGTGATTTTAGCGGAATACAGCAGGTTCGCGTCATCGCGCGCCTTTATTCCAGGGATATACTGCCCGCTCCCGACCAGCGCCGTCTGCAACTCGCCAACCAGTTCCGGGCGCACATAGTCGGCCGGCATACGGCCGTTTTCCACGCAGAGGGCGAGAGCCATACCTATCGCCTGGCCGCCGCTGGCCGAAGTGCACATGACCCGGGTAGAGCCATTGGCGACATGCGACGAACTCATTATACGCCCTCCGAACATAAGGTTGCGGATATTCGCTCCGAGATAGCAGCGGTAGGGAATCTGGTAAACACCCTTGGAATGCCACTGGTTGCAGGCACGGCCGTCGGCATACACCCCGTTGGAGGGATGGAGGTCGATGGCCCAGCCGCCGTAGGAGACCGCGTCGTAATGAGAGCGCTGCTCGATTATGTCCTGCTGGGTGAGGGTGTAGAAACCACGCATACGGCGCGACTCGCGTTTGCCGGGTATCGTCCCCACCCATTCAAGGGTATAGGTGTCCATCTCGGGGAATCTGCCCGAGTTCTTTATATAGTTCCATATTCCGTAGACCACCTTCCAAAGCTCGCGCTTGATGTCCTCGGAATCGTGGATTGTGTCAAGCCTTCCCCCGTATTCAATCCACCAGTACTTGCAACCGTGGTGGTGTATGGAGAAATACTCATCGTTGTGTATCTTGCTGATATGCTTCTCGACATCTTTGAGAGCGAAGTCCGGGGCCACATACTCCACCGGCTTGCCCGTATCCTTCATATAGAAGAGAATCGTGTGGCCGAGCAACTCGCCGTAGGTCTGCCTGTCGGGGGTGAACCCCTCGCCGTAGACCTCGCGATCCTCCGAACCCATACGGTACGGAGCGCCGGCGAGATAGCTGACCAGGCCGTCGCCCGAGCAGTCGGCGAAGAACCGCCCGCTGATCTCATACCTGGTCTCGTTGATAGGGTTATATGCCACAACGCTGTCTATCTGGTCGTCTGAGCTTTTAATCACTTTGTAGACCACCGTGTTGAGTAGCAACTTTACATTTGGCTCGCGCATAACCAGGTCGAGGAGTACTGTGTCGAAAATTACCGGGTTCCCCTCCTTGTTGCGGTAGACGTTCTCTGTCATAATCTCGTCGATGACGCCGCCTTCGCGCGACCAGCGGTTGTTGTTCCCCATATGGGAGGTAGCCCCCAGCGCCCAAAGGCGCACCTCGCTGGAAGCGTTGCCCCCGAGCACGGGCCGGTCCTGCACGAGCACCACCCGCGTGCCGCGCCTCGCGGCAGTCAGCGCGCAGCAAACGCCTGTAAGGCCGCCGCCGACCACCACCACGTCGCCGGAAACTTTTTCGCAGCGCGCTGTGCGCGAAGCGACAAATCCTTGGCTGTTCATATGCGTGTATATCCTTTATTTACCTTGAATCATTTCCTATATCGTATGACCGCTCCGACCGACAGCACGATAACGCTCATCGTCACCGGCACCCACCGCGAGCTGCCGGCCATCATTCCGAGAACGACGATAAGCACTCCGGCTGCGATTATGCTGAGGCCGAGCACCCGGCGGGTAAACCGGTTCGCCGCTTTTCCCTCGGCCGCCGTCTCTGTCGGCGCGCCATCCTTGCGGGCAATCTTCTTATACTCGCCGTAGCGTGGATCTTCGTAGCCTTTCGCCATGAGCCATAGCTCAGTAATTATCAGAAGCGCGACAGGCACGAACGCGCCCAGCCCCATCTCGGCCCCGCGGGAAAGCGTAAGGCCGGACAGCGGCGCTATGAACTTGAATGCCAGGTTTACGGCGAGGCTTATAAGCGTCACCGAAAGAATAGTGCGGGCATTCTGCCTGCGGCTGAACAGCGACCAGATAACGGGAAGATAGATAGGCACTCCCGTGAGCGCGGCCACGCTGATCACCACGTTCACAATGCCGCCCATACTCTTGACCAGCAGGGCGACCACAAGGGCCAGCACCCCGAAACCGAGGGTCGAGAAACGGGCCACGCGCATCAGCGTCCTGTCGGATGCCGAAGGTACCAGGCGCTTGAAAATATCGTTGGTGAACACACCCGCCGAAATGTTGAGTGTGGCGTTCAGCGAGCTGGCTGTGGCGAAAATCATACCTCCGAGCATCAGTCCCAGCAGCCCGTTGGGCATAGCCTCCTTGCACATAAGCAGATAGGCGTTCTCGTTGTCAAGCCCGGCGAGCGATGGGTCGTACACGCGGTACAGCATCGGCGGGAGCATCCACAGAACAGCGCTCACAAGATAAAGCCCTCCGAACAACCATCCGACCTTCCGGCTGTCGCCCGGAGTCTTTACCGAGGTATACCGCTGCACATAAGCCCAGTTGCCTCCGAGAAAAAACGAGTTGTAGACGCAGAACGCCAGCAGAAACCACCAGGAATACTCCCCTCGCACCGGCTCGAAGAACCCCTCGGGGATATTGGCAAGAAAGGTGTCGACACCTCCGACTTTCTCAAACGAAAGTGGTACCACGATGATGACGGCGGAAAACAATATGACGAATTGCAGCACATCGGTGACGACAACGCCGCGCAGACCGCCAACCGACACATATATCATACTGAACACCCCCAGCACGAGTATGGAAGTTGTCAGCGGAATCCCCGCCGAAACCTCCACTATCTTCGCCACGGGATAGAGGAAGCTACCCGTGGTGAACACCGACACGGCCAGGAATATATATGTGTAGAACTTCTGAACGTTGACACCCAGGCGCTCGCTTATGTACTGCGCGGCGGTCAGGCAATGGGTGCGCTGCCAGCGCGGGGCGATCCATGTGCCGACCACGAAACCGGCAAGCGCCATAGTCATCTGTATCATAACGGCCACCCAGCCGTAGGAATAGGCTATCGAGCCCCAGACAACGAAAGTCCCGGCAGAGAAAAAGCCCATAAACAGCGACAGGCCACTCATCGCCCAGGGGACATTGCCACCGCCGGCAAAGAAACTCTTCATATCCTTGCCGGTCCGCGAGAAGGCGATGCCGGTGCACAGCACTCCTATCGAAAAGAGCAGAATCGTGATGAAATCGAGGTTACCCATATCGTTTCGAGGTATTGTCGTGATTTAAGTACAATGCAAATTTAGAAAATATAAACGTGTGATTTTCCCAAACTTACAAGAAAATTAGCGGGAACGTTTTCGATACTTTTTGGAAACGTTCCCGACTTTCGGACAAGCCGCGCCGATTATTTTTTCGCCATTACAAACGCTATTGCGGAGAAGAGGACGCACGGATGTTCAGCCTCGCGTCGAGGCATACTGTGCGGGGAGCGACAGGACGCTTTGCCTGGATTCGGTCGAGCAGCAGACGTGCCGCCTCGCGCCCCATCTCCTTCATCGGCTGGAGCACGGTGGTCAACTGCGGCTCCACGACGGTTGCCATCGACCCCTCGCTGAAACCAACGATAGCCACATCCTCTGAAACACGCTTCCCAGCGTTCTTCAACGCCTTCATAGCGCCGATCGCCACCGGGTCGTTGAAACAGAAAATCGCATCCGGCAGCTCCACACCTTGTCCTATAAGGCGCTCCATGGCCTCCTGGCCGTCCTTGATGAATATCCCGGCGGTCACAGCCTTCCCGTCAGGCTCCATGCCGTGCTTTCGCAACGCGTTGGCGTACCCTTCGGCGCGCATAGCGCTTATTTCGAGATTTATAGGGCCGGCAAGATGCCATATGTTCCTGCGGCCGGTGTCAATCAGATGCCCGACTGCCTTTTCTGCCATCAGCGAATCATCGATAAGCACTTTCGGAGCGGCAAGGGTTTTGGGACAGCGGTTGAAGAAAACCAGCGGCATGCCGTGGTCCATTGCCTCCTTATAGGCATCCTCGTTCCCCCCCTCGTTAGTGATCGACATTATTATACCCTCTACATTATGCTCTTGGAGCAGCCGGAGATTGTCAAGCTCCTGCCCGCGGTTCTCGTTGCTCTGGGTAATGAACATATGGTAGTTCTCGTTATACAGTACTTCCTGTATGCCGAGGACCACATTGGGAAAGAAACTGTTGACAAACTCGGGAATGATTATGCCGATTGTGCCTGTGCGCTTGTTCTGAAGGTTCTTGGCGTTGAGATTCGGATGATAATGCAGTTTCTGGGCCATCGCCAGCACCTGCTCGCGTGTCTCGCGCTTAACATCCCAGGCATCCGACAACGCCCTTGAAACCGTGGAGGTCGATATGCCTAACGCTTTGGCTATATCCTTGATAGTTATATGGTTGCTCATGTGAATCAGAATTAAGGGAATCGCGCCTGAGGACTTCGGTATGCCCGTATGCGCAAATTTATATATGCAAATATAGCATATGTTTCACAACCATTCGCGGCGTTAACAATTTTAACGCGCTATTTTTTGATTATTTTGCGGCCGCCGGAGATATAGATGCCCGGGGCGTCAACGCGGTCAACCGGGATTCCGTCAATCCTGTATATGCGGCCCCGCTTGCCAGCAGACCGGTCCGCGGCTACCGGTTCCACTCCCGTGAGACCGGGGTCAAACGAATGTTCTATCGTCTTCAGCTCCATACCATTTATGCGGATGATGATCTTCATAGCAGCCTCTTCGTCATAACCGAACGGAAGAAAGCTCCATTCATACGGCCACGCTGCGGCGGCGCGGTAGGCAGAGCCGCACTCCGCAAGAATCTCCAACCCAGGGACAGCCCCGCAATCGGCGAACCCGTAGAGCGAATCCCAGCCGAACGGCGAGCGCACGCGGTACAGGTACAGGTTACCGGCGACAGTGCGCGTGTCGATTACCGCCATACCCTCGGCAAGTTCGGGAATCTCGGTGTAATCCTCCCAGGCGGCATCCAGAGTCACGAGCTTCACCCCGCGTGACGGCACATCCACCATAAAACTCCCCGCCGGCTCGGCAAGCTGCCTTGCTGCATCCCCGCCAATAGTGACCGTGGCGCTGACCGCCGCGTCATCCTCGCCAGTCAGAAGTATGTACAGATGCGAGGCGTCGCGGGCTGTCAGCACGTTTACCGAGGGATTATCAACTGACACAGCGCCGCGGGGCATCCACAGCCGGGCCTCGTTGCCGTAGACCGTGCCCTTTGCTCCGCCATACACATTGTTGGCGAACCATACGAAGCCCTCCTGCCGCGCCGCCGGGAAATCAACCTCCCCGCGGCTGCGCGTCCTGAATTCCTCGACGAGGTAATCTTGTATCATCGCGAGGTAGGCTGGGATATGATGGTAATAAATCGAGCTGACATCGGGGCCTTCATACGGGAAAGAGGCCGATAGGTTAAGATCGGTATAGCCGGTCGCGTAGTAGCCCGGATAGTTGTCGGACCGGCCTATGACGGCGTTACGGGCATAAGTCTCGAAAACCGGTTTGCCGGAGACTCCAGCCAATTCAAGCATCCGCGGCGCCCAGGAATTCATATAAACGGGGCGCACGCTCTTTCCCGACGTGCGCGGGAAATAGGTCGCGGGCTGCTCCATCCCCAGGCCGACAGCCGCCACAAGCCACGCGTCAACAGCATGTTCGGGAGCGTCGCCGTCCTTCCGGGGGAACCCGAGACGGTAAGGCTCGGCACCCCTCCACCAGACTGTCGTAACACCGTCATACCTTCCCCCCGGATGCACGGTCTGCTCCCCGGCGGCGACTTTCGGCCAGCTTTTAACCCCGGCAAGGGTATACGCCGCGGCTTCCGCGGCGACTTCGGCATAGCGCTCATCGCCGGTCTCCTTGTAAATATCAATAAGCGACGCCCAATCAGGCGCGATCTGGCTGTTATAGAATGTCCCGGGAGCAGGAACCAGCGCATTGCCGCCGGAAATTTCACCGACATACCTGTCGGCAAGCTCGACCGCCCGCTCTTGCCAGGCTGCGTCACCTGTCAGGCGGTATGCAGCGAGAGCCTGCCTGAATGGCTGCACGGACGCGAAATACCCGTTAGCCGAACGCGTCCCGCCATCGGGGAGTGCCTGCGCCGCGAGCCAGGGGTTGAGGCCGCCGGTCAGGAGGTTGACACCTTCGTAAAATGTCGTCGGGAATTGCGACGCCATAGGCTTCAATGCCTGCGGCGCATTGCCGACTGTTCGGAATCCGTTGCGCGACAGGGCGTATTCGATAGCCGGAAGGGCTCGGGACCGGTAGAGATCCTCGTCATAGGTGACCACGGCCGCTCCGAGAAGAGCGAGGGGCGCCGACTGCACAACTGTCGGAGCCTTGTTGCCGTCGGCCTCGATATCCCAGAATCCTTTCATATCAGCGTTCCATCCGCTGCCGACCGGATCTTTCAGCAACTCTACGACATTGTCATATACCGCGTTAAGCGACACCGACTCCTGGCGGCGGTAGTCGCCGACCTCGAAAACATTGCCGCTGACGTATGCGAGCGCGTCGCCCCAACCACCTTCGCGGACTCCCACCACGAAATGAGCCTCTATCCGCTTCCCTGCCTTGACTTGTGAATCGGCCATTCCGGGAAGCGGGGCGAACGCCACAGGCCCGACATCGCCGCGGCTGTCGCGGAGTGTGAAACCGATCGGGGAATAATCGCAACCGCCCCAATCCTGACTGAAATGGTCAAGGTCGGCCGCGACAAACGCCGTCGCCTTTCCGAAAGGCATAACGGTCTCGACGGCGGAGACACACTGCGGCATCATTGACGAGAAAAGCATCAAAGGGGTGGAGGGCAAACCGCTCCCGACAAACATCGGGGGCATCAGCACCCCGCTCACGGCCTCCTCGCCGATACCTTTCAAGGCGTGCAGAGCCAAGGAATAAGCGCCGTCGGCCGAAGGTTTGAACACCAGTCGTACCACAGCGTGCGCTCCCTGCTCGGCGAGGGTCCAAAAGCCCGTAAGCTCGCCCTTGCCGCCGCAGTCATAAGTCACTTTTATAGTGTTGGCGGCGGTTTTCGTCACTTCGACGGGACGCGGCTCGCTAAGCTCCCCGGTGAAAAAGGGATTGCCATTGTCACCGTCGATTGTCACGGGATATGTCGCACCATCGAATGTGAACTGACGGCGTGCGGCGCAATAATCCCATGAGGGGTAGAACTGATTATGATTGAAAGCCGGAAGGACTTCGTTGCTAATCAGCGCGACGCGGTTATCCTCGGCGGCCGAGACGAAACGCCTCCACGAACCGGCTGCGAAAAAGTCAGTCTTGCACACTATCGCGCCATCGGCGAGCCTGACAAAACTAATCCGAAGATCGGGATTGGAGACTGTCGCCAGCACGGTGTAACCCGCGTCTATGCCACGGGGGGCGCCAAGCGACGGAGCCGAGGCCGTAGTATATTCCATAACGACCGGCTGACGACGCCAGCGGGCGACCTCGCTATTGGTAAGCGAGTTGGGATCGAGTGACGCGTCTTTCGTCAGGAGTATCGCGTCGCAGCGACCATAATACCCCCCGGTATCGTGGAGACGCAGCAAAGTCTGCCCCTTGTCGAGGGAGACCTCCCCCACCCTTTCCCACCGGAAACCTGGATAGCCATGGGTGCCGCTGGCATCCATCCTGGTTCCCCCGACAGTCAGGGTGAAGGAACGGGGGCGCTGGGAATCAGCGAAATCCTGCGAGCGCGTCCACACATTATAGTCCCCTCCCTCGGTGATATCCACCACGGTAAGCGCGTCACTTTCCGGCGCGAAATCGTTATCCTGGTAGACGCGCAACATGGCGGTCGCAAGGCAGTCGGACGACTTCTCCACGACCCATTTCCCTTTGAACTGAAACGCTTCGGCCTCAACGAGAATCGAGCTTTGCGCGCCTGATGCAAGAGCAGCCGCAAGCGCCGACAGTGAAAGAAAAACGCGGGGCTTCACCATATATCTCTATATCAGCAAAGTCTTGCGGAGCGATCGCGTCTCCGCAAGACTTCACACCTTTACAAATTACCTACTTTAAACCTTACTTAACTATCTTCTTACCATTCACTATATAAAGTCCGTTGGGAAGCCCTTCGAGAGCCTCAGCCTCGCAGACACCGGTCTTGACGGTCATACCTTGCAGATTGTACACGTTCACAACCGCGGGTGCGGCGGGAGCCTCGGCCACCTCGATAAGGGTAACCACGTCGTTGTTGGCCTTCATTGACATTTTCTCAGGAGCTGTCTCAAGGCTGGAAGCGTCGATGTAGGCCGAGAAAGCGCCCAGGGTGGCGGCGGCGCGGGAACCGGCATTGGCGAGCACCCACTGGCCGTCCTCAAAGAAGTAGCACTTTTCCGGCAGCTCCATAGCAGCCCAGTTACCCTGCATCTTCACGGGGAAGGCCTCTTCGCCCTCGGCCACGGTCTTGACCCAGGAACCGGCGTTCCCCTTCTGTATGGTCACGCCGTTGAAACGCATATAGTTCTCGGCTGTCACGTCGTCGTTGAACTTCACCATGTATGGTTTGCGGGCCTGCGTGTTGGCTCCGGCCACGGTTTTGAACTCGCAGACACCGTTGTCGTAGTTGGTCCAGAGGAGCAGGTCGGCGAACACTTCGCGCCAGTTCTCGACTACGAACGGCAAGCAGATGGGATAGTATACACCGGCCTGGAACTCGCGCTGGAGAATCACGTTCACGTCGGTCGCGGCCGCGAGTTCGCCCGATTCGTTGTTAATTTCCACGATATTGGAAACCTTGTAGAGATACATATCGTTGAAAGCGATCTGTGTCAGTTTGCCAGGAGCGGAATTGCGCTTGAACCCGAGCTTGACCACACCGGTTTCCTTGGTGTTGAAGTCAACGCTGTAATCCAAAAGCTTGCCTCCGCCGGTTATGGCCTTGCTGTCGGCGATGGCACCCGCAGACAGTGTGGCGGACGAAGCGAGACCGGCAACAAACGCGCGGGCCGACAGCTTGTAAGACCCCGCAGCCAGTTCGACATTCTGATATACCGCGAACTTGTCATACGACTCCTCAGAGGCGAGAGCGCTCGCGGCAACGCGCATATAAGTTTCCTGAGTGCCGCTGTTGGTGAACGAGATCAGCACACTGTTCGAGCCAAATTCAACGCCGGGAATATCGCAATGCCAGGTCTGCGCGAGGTTAGCCTGGGTGTATTTTCCCTGGTTCTCCGCAGTCACGGCGTTATAATCCAGCAAGAATGACATATCGTAGGCGTGACCGGGTGCGGGAGTGGAGAGGGTCATATAGAGGCGCGCTGCCTCGGTCTTCTCGGCATCAGTGGCCTCGGCGTTGTTCAGCACGGCTTCAAACGCAGCCCTGGCTCCGGCTTCGTCTTCCACGGAATTGGCGAGAATCTCCTCGGGGGTCGTCAGTGTGGCGGAATCCTGGGCATTGAGCAAAGTGGCGGAAAAAGCCACCACCGCGGTTACCAGTGTAAAGATTTTTTTCATCGGACAGGTATTGATTTGTTGTTAGATTCGAGGTCGGATTGTCATTTAGACACCGCAAAGATACGCGTTAAGAACACTCGTTTCTCAAAATAGCCGGAAAAAATCAACGGGAACGTTTCCAATCTTAACGGGAACGTTTCCAATCAGTTACAAGGATTCTGAGAAAACGTTCCAAATACGGATGCGAACATATGGCAGCCGCCGCGGAACATCAGACAAGTTCCGCAGCGGGCATATAGGTGAATCAGACAATAATCCGCGCGTTCAGACACGCTCCACCCAGATGGGGGAAGTCCAGGCCCACTGGCCGTCGCGCTGGCGCACGCGGGCGTAATAGTAGTCGGTATCGCGCTCGGCCTTTTCATCGGTCATGATGTGGCCGGCGAGGAAGCCGGACTCCGCGGTGGCTCGCTCAAACTGTATCGCCTCCGAGAGCCAGCCGCGCAGGAAGTGGGCGCGCGAGCCTTGAAGCAGCTCGTCAAGGGTGTGCTCGTAGCTGTGGCCGTTGAAGTCGGCAACCACCTTGGCCGAACGGGGCATCTCCACGTCGAGAATCACGCCCTGCATTGCGGGGGTCAGCACATTGGGGTTCTTTGACGAGTACATATCGAGGGCAACATAGCGGTCGCCGCGCTCGGCCACGCGGTTGACACGGGTGTGGAACTCCGTCTCGCCGGGCTGGGGCGAAGTGAAGGCCGCACCGCGGAAACAGGTCTGCATGTCGTTGATGCGGCCGTCGGTAAGGCGCAGGTTGCCGAGCCAGTGGATATACTCCTCCTCGCGGTTCCATCCGAAGTTCACTTTGAGCTTGGCGCGCACGATGTCGGAGTCGGGAAGGACGTTGCGGTGGGGGGCGTTAAGGCGCGCTATGCTCTCGCCGTTCTTTATGATGTCGACGTAGTCGATTTGGTTCATACCCTCGACATTGACGTAGATCTCGCGCTTGCCGGCCTTGATCACGTCGCCGGAACGACCCTGGTTGATGCGGAAATCGACCTTGATCTTGTCGCCCGTTATGCCGCAGACGTGACGCTCCTGCATGGCGTCCCAAAGGGCGCCGCGCTCCAGCTCGGGGGCGAAAACGCCTATGCGGCCGTCGCCGTA
>Ga0073906_1005153_pt1 | contig 12097 bp, 6 predicted proteins | sample Inofromicrocosms_FD_65485 | JGI IMG/M metagenome (GOLD analysis project Ga0073906, IMG submission 65485) | Mouse cecum microbial communities from Vienna, Austria - Inoculum for glucosamine and mucus D2O microcosms | ecosystem: Host-associated > Mammals > Digestive system > Large intestine > Cecum... | reverse complement strand
TGGTATCCTTCTGGTAAAAGTTTTATTAATTCTTCTATATTTATGTCCATAATAAATTACCCCCTGGATTTTATTATGGCATAGTTCTCTATTTTTTACAAGTAAGTTAGTGCATATGGGGTCTGCAACTGTATAATATACATTTTTGTATAATACACTGTCACCCTTCTTAAGCTCTGGCTTCACATCTGGTTTATCTTCACCACCTGGCTGTTCTGTTGTGCTGTCTGTACTAGATGGAAGCACTGTTTTGTATTCACGCATTGAAGCGTCTACATCTGCTGTAGAAACAGGTTTTAATGTAAAGCTGTATTCATATACCTTATCTGATGTATTTAAGTACGCCGGAAGTGGTTTTGCTCCCCATGAGTTATCACCACCCAGTCCCATCTGGCGCTGGTTCAGGCGCAGTGTAATCCTGTCCTTGCCACCTAACATATATGAATGCATTGCATTTGTGAGTTCTTCGGCTGTATAATACAGTGCACTAAATTCCATTGGTACATCTGTCTTGGCAAGAAGTCCTGTACCATCATTGTTTGTCATGCTTACCCAGCGTGTTTCTGTCCTGTTTCCAGTTTCCTGTGGTTTGATATAGTCAATGAAGAAATCATCTACATCTTTTTTGTATACACCAATTTCATATCCAGACTGCCTGTCAATATAGTTTTCATCTGGTCCTTTTCCATACCAGGTTACGTTTGAAAATTCTTTTGGCAGTGTAAGGCTGTTGCCTACTACTGGAATTTCTGGAAGCCCTTCCCCTGGTGTTAATTTGCTGGTAACTTTTATATCACCTGTGCCATAAATTGTAAATTTCTGGCTGTAAGAAGATTTTGTTGTGGTTGGAAGTACAGAGTCTGCTGAAATTTCAACCATGCCATTATTAATCTTTTTAACTGTTACACTAGATACTGTTTTGTCTTCACCTGCATATCTCCATGTATCATATCTTGCCCCTGAATAAAATCCAAGGTCACTATCTGTAGGTGCTCTCCAGAAATCAGGCTGCAGGCCGCTCTCAAGCAGCTTTTTGCCCTTGTATGTAAAGTCTTTTATTGTACCTGCTGTCTTGTCAAATGTAACTGTAAAGTCCTTGCCTGTGATTACGGCTGAGTCCTGGCTGTCTTCCAGTCCAAGCCCACCTAAATCTTCTGTTTTTAAAGCTGTAACTTCTGGTACATCAAATGGTACTGCAATCTGTCCATGTGCAACTTCATGCCCCTTCTTAGCCCATGAAGCATCTTCTTTTAATTTAAAGCTGATATTTACAAAATATTCTGCACCTGCTTTTAATTCTGGCTTTGTAAATGGCACTGTAACTACTTTTTCACCATATGTCTTAACTTCTTCTGTGGAGTCCTGTACTGGCCTTACATCCACATCGCTGCTAGAGAATACGCCATTCTGTATAGCTTTGCCGTCTTCTATAAGCTCCCATGAAGCTTCAAATTCATTTGCGTTTGTGAAAAGGTACTTGTTAGTAATCTTTACTTTGCCATCCAGTATTCCTGCATCATCAATAGCAATATCCTGGTAAATGTATTTTACCTGTTCAAGTTCTGGCTGCACAGTCCTGTCTGCTGAAACAAGCCCGTTCGCACAGAAGTTCTTGTTATTAGGGTTTCCTTCAGGAATGTCCTGCCAGTCACCACCAAAGCTGTAATATGTATCCTGTGCATATGTTTTATCTGTTGTGCTGTTAAAATCAAGCCACAATAATGTGTTGTTATCTGCTTTTTTTCCAGTATTGTTTAGTTCTTCCTGTGATAATGCTTTATCATAAATCCTTACATTATCAATTACACCTTTAAATGCAGCTGGTACATTAGGGTTCTGTGCATCATATGTTAAATCTGCACCAATGCCTACTGGGTTAGGGCCAGAAACAATGCCAAAAGTGCTTGTTGCTGATGCCACTTCCTCACCGTCAAGGTATAATTTCAGGTTTGTTCCATCAAATGTACCTGCAATATGGTGCCATTTGCCGACCCAGTCATCTGGTGTTTTAAACTGTGCAGCTGCTTTTTCATATACGCCCCAGTCATCATCATAATTGCCGCCACGTATATAAAATTCCAGCACATCAGTATCACCATCTACAAGCCTTCTTAAACCATAAGACTCAGAATTACACCACTCATCATTACCCTTTGTAATGATTGGGGCTGTCTGGTTATATCCAGAAGCATCAATCTGGCCTGAACCATCATTTGCCCCCCCCCCTGAGATTATAGCCTTCTGGTTTTACATATGCCTCTAATGTAAATGGCTGGTTTCCTGATAAATGCAGTGATTTATCATTGTAAACCTGTGCATATCCCTTAAGGGCTTTGCCTTCTTTTCCATTATCATCCAGGCTGCCTTTTAATAAAACTTCAATGTTGTTTTTGCCTTCATCTTTTAAAATCTTGTCTACAGGTGTCTTTATTTCCAGGCTCTGGTCTGTCCAGTCCCATATATACCCGCCCTGCAGGTTTGGATATTTCTCATATAAATCCCAGTATTCATCTATGTTTCCAATGCCATTGCCCATTGCATGTGAATATTCACACTGGAATCCTGGCACTGTACCATGTTCTCCCCACCATTCAAGAGGGTTCTTCCAAAGGTCATCAACTCCAAGGTTATTAACACGGCGGTACATCCTTGACCATACATCTATTTCTTCAGGAGTTGCATCATAAGCAAATCCTTCATAATGTACAAATCTTGTAGGGTCAAGCTGTTTACAAAGCTGCCTGAGTATCTGCCATGTATCACCCCTGGAACTTTCATTTCCTAAAGACCAGGACATAATGCTTGCATGGTTTTTGCTACGTTCAATTGTGCTGGTCATCCTGTCTTTACATGCTTCAATCCATTCCGGGTCACTCTGTGGGATTAACCAGTTAAGTCCATGTGATTCAATATTTGCTTCATCAATCATATAAAGCCCGTATTCATCACAAAGTTCATACCATTTTGCATCATTAGGATAGTGTGAGTTCCTTACAGAATTAATATTGTACTGCTTCATAAGCATAATATCCTGTATCATGCTTTCCTCTGTAATTGCACGCCCGCCTTTTAATGAAGTTTCATGGCGGTTTACACCCTGTATCCTGATTGGTGCACCGTTTACAAGAATTTGTGACTTATTAGTACCACGCCTTACGATTTCAATTTCCCTGAAACCTACATGTGTACCAGCAGTTTCTACAATGCCTCCTTCAGCATTTTTTAAGATAATTACCAGCTCATAAAGTGCCGGGTCTTCTGCTGACCAGAGCGCTGGTGCTGTTACCTGCTGTGAATAACTGGAAGAAGCCTCAAAATAACGGCTGCCATCTCCGGCTTTAAATTCAAAGCTGTCTAAATCCTTTTTGAATACTTCCTTGCCATCTTTATCATATAAAATACTTTCTACTGTATATCCTTTGGCCGCTTCTTTGCCATATCCCCTCAATGTTACTTCAAAATTGAATGTAGCATCTTTATAATTGCTGTCAAGGTCTGTTGTATATGCAAAGTCAAACAGTGATGCTTCTTTATCTTTAGCAAATAAAAATACATCCCTGAAAATGCCGCTCAGACGGATAAAGTCCTGGTCTTCTAAGTAACTTCCATCTGACCAGCGGTATACCTGCACAGAAATTGTATTTTCTTCACCTGCTGGTTTTAAATATTTGCTGATATCAAACTCTGATGGTGTATAGCTGTCCTCACTATACCCCACTTTTTCTCCATTAATCCATAAATAAAATGCAGATTCTACACCCTGGAAAGACACAAAAACTTCTTTACCGTCCCATCCTGCCGGGGTTTTAAATGTTCTTTTATAAGAGCCAACTGGGTTATAAATTGTTGGTGAAACCCCTCTTGGGCTGTCTTCTGGCAATCCATAATTTGCCCTTGGGTCTTCTACACCTTCCCATGGAAGACGTGTATCAGTATATTTCGGGGAATCATAGCCCTCTGTCTGCCAGTTTGCAGGAACTTTAATGTCCTTCCATGTGCTAGTATTATAACCATCCTTGAAAAATTCTGTATTTCTTTCATGCGGTGATTTTACCCACTCAAATTTCCAAGTACCATTTAATGACTGGTAAAATGGAGATGTATCATGTTTCTTTCTGAGTGAAGGGTTTTTAACACTGTCTGCATTATCAAATCCGATAAAACTTGCATGTGCATCTTCCCTGTTTACCTGGAATACACCATTCTGGTCAAACCATTCCTCACCTTTAAATACAGAACTGTCATTGCCTGCCGCCTGTACAACACCCCCAGGCAGAGGAATACTTGTCGCAGCTACGCTGAATGCTAATGCCGCTGCCAGCATTTTCTTTGCTCCCATAAATTCTCCTCCTTATTATATTGTTTTTTTGTATCTTCCCTCTTTTCTATTCTTATCTAAATCCTTTTTTATTTATATATATTTATTTTTTCTGTACATATTTCAGGCAGTCAAGTGTTACTGATACAAGAATTATTATTCCTGAAAATACAAACTGTAAGTTTGTATCAATACCAAGTATTGTAAGGGAATAAGTAAGTGCTGTAAAAATAAATACACCTACAACTACGCCTGAAATCTTGCCTATACCACCTGTAAAAGATATACCACCTACTACGCAGGCAGCGATTGCATCCATTTCCCAGCCTTGCCCATATGCAGCAGAACCAGAACCAAACATCCTTGCACATTCAAGCCATGAACCAAATCCGTAGAGTATACCTGCAAGTATAAATGCACCGACAGTAACACGGAATACTGAAATACCTGAAACTGCTGCTGCTTCAGGGTTTCCACCTACAGCATACAGGTTCTTGCCAAATGTTGTCTTATTCCAGATAAACCATACTATAACAACTGCTGCTACTGCCCATAAAATAATTGTCGGGAAGCCGTTTACCTTTGGAATAATCATTTGAGGAATTGAAGGTTCAATACCACCAAATGACACACCCTTGGTCGCATATGTTACAAGCCCGAAGATTACAAGCATGTTTGCCATTGTTGAAATGAAAGGATGCATTTTAAACTTAGCAGTAAAGAAACCTGCAATAGTTGTAAAAAATGTACATAAAACAACACAGGCTACAAGTGCCAGTAATACCCTTGCGCCAACAGGCATACCTGTAAAATCAAATATATGTCCAAAAACTGAACCTGTATTAATACCCTGGTGCATAATAATCGTTGCTGTTGTCATGCCCATGCCAACCATACGCCCAATAGAAAGGTCTGTACCTGTAAGAAGTATTAACCCTGCAACTCCAAGTGCAAGGAACATTCTTGGTGATGCCTGCTGCAAAATATTTAACACATTGTTATAAGTAAGAAGAGGGGCATTTTTTACTACCGAGGTAATTATGCAAAGTGCAATAAATACAAGTAAAATCGCAATATATAAACCATTCTGTAAAAGAAATGCCCTGCGGTTAAATGTATACTTGTAATTTTCCCATTTCTGTGCACATGTTTCCGCAAATGTAAATTTTGACATACGCAGCAAATCAAGAAGATGGTATTTATGCATATAAGCTGAATGTTTTCTGTCTTTTATGCGGTGAAGTTCTTTTTCAAGGTTCATCTTTGCATCAAACAGTTTATTTTTAAATACATATTTCTCATCTTTTATTTCCTGGTGTCCAGAAAGCTTTGATATTGCTTCCTGGTGTTCTGCCTTAAGTTTATCAACCCTTGCCTGGTACTGCTGCCTTGCTTCTGCTTTTTCAGCCTGGCAGCTCACACACACTGGCTGGTAATATTCTTTGTAAAAGTGGATTTTAATATATGCTTCTGCGTCAGAAACCAGACTTGAAACCTGGCTTTTGTTTCTTTCTTCTTCCGCCTTTGCTTTTTCAAGTTCCGCCATGTCTTTTGCAAGAATTTTGTCCTTTTCTTCTTTTGTAATAGTACGGTCTCTTTTTGTCGTGCCAATATGGTTCTGGAGAAAGATAACTTTATCTGTCCCGTCTGCCCTGAGACTGTCAATTTCTGTCTGGATTTTTCCTACATAACTATCTATTTTTTTACGAAGTTCCATTTCCTGGTTTTCTGTAAGAATTACACTATTTCCCATATACGTTCATCTCCCTCACTATAGGTATTTGGCACTAAGCCTTAAAAGTTCTTCCTGGTCTGTTTCATTTGTATTGACTATCCCGGAAAGATGCCCGTTTGACATAACACCAATACGGTTTGTAATTCCAAGGATTTCTGGCATTTCAGAAGAAACAACTATTATTGTCTTTCCCATCTTTGCCATATTAATAATCAATTCATAAATTTCATATTTTGCGCCAACATCAATACCTCTTGTCGGCTCATCCAGCATAAATACTTTAGGACTGCGCTCAAGCCATTTTCCTATAATAACTTTCTGCTGGTTTCCTCCTGAAAGGCTTGAAATCATATCTTCCGGCCCCATGCACTTTGTATGCATGATTTTAATTTCTTTTGCAGTTGCCTTAACCATTTTAGTATCAGAAAGCACAAGCCCGGACTTATACTCATCCAGGTTTGCAATAGTAGTATTAAAAGTAAGGTCAGCTTTAAGGAAGAGCCCGTTTGCTTTCCTTTCCTCTGTAACTAATGCAAAACCATTGTCCATAGCTTCCCTTGGGCTTGCAAAGTTCATAAGGCCGCCATTAAAATAAACACGTCCTGCTGCCCTGGTACGTATACCAAAAATGGTTTCCAGAAGTTCTGTACGTCCAGCCCCTACAAGGCCGTACAATCCAAAAATTTCCCCTTCTTTTACATCAAATGAAACATCCTGCAAATAAGGTTCAAACTTTGTAGAAAGATGCTGTATAGATAAAATAGCATCCTTAGGTGTATTATCAACTGGCGGGAAACGGTTTTCAAGTGAACGTCCAACCATAGCCGCAATCAGTTCATTCATATCAGTTTCTTTACTGCTCTTTGTCATAACCAGGTTGCCATCACGCAGTACAGATATCTCATCACAAATCTCAAAAATTTCATCCATTTTATGTGAAATATAAACAAGGGCAATCCCTTGTTCTTTTAACATCCTCATCATTTCAAAAAGTTTATCTACTTCCTGTACTGTAAGTGAAGAAGTAGGTTCGTCAAGTACGATTACTTTTGAATTATAGGAAATAGCCTTGGCAATCTCACACATCTGGCGTTGTGACACAGACATATTACGCATAGGCTGGGTAAGGTTTACTGTCATTCCAAGCTTCCTGAAAAGTTCAGAAGCTTCTTTTTTCATTCTGCCTTCATCAACCACACCAAAAGAATTAACAGGATAACGTCCAAGGAACAAGTTATCCATTACATTTCTTTCAAGACACTGGTTTAATTCCTGGTGTACCATTGCAACGCCATTTTCAAGGGCATCTTTAGGCCCTGAAAAGTTGGTTTCCTTTCCATCCAGGAAAATAGTACCCTCATCTTTCTGGTATGTACCAAAAAGGCATTTCATCATTGTTGATTTACCAGCACCATTTTCACCCATAAGACCCATAACAGTTCCACGTTTAACATCGAGGTTTATATGGTCAAGAACACGGTTCCTGCCAAATGACTTGCTCATGCCGTGTATTGATAAAACAATATCATCTTTGTTATTTGCCATTGTCCGCTACCTCATTTATTATTCTTTCCAGGGCGTGCCGCAAAGCACGCCCTTAAAACCTGTTTTGTGCCTGAAATACCTAAATGGTATTACTGGTTAAGTAAAGCTGTATATGAAGCTACATTATCTGTTTTAACCATGTTAATAGCAAATGCATCATACTGTCCTGGGTTTCCAAGGCGGTTTGTAATGTTAGATTCTGTCTGTCCGTCACCACCGATGTAATCAACTTCCAGGTTAAGAAGGTCATCATAATTCTGGAGAAGCGGCTGGTATGTGGAGCTTAAGAAGTTATCAGAAGCATTATAAATATTCAGCCATACTTTCTTTGAAGGATGTGAGCCGCTGTCAAGCTGTTTTGATACAGGTTCAAAAACTTTTGTGGAGTCTGTGAAATCCTGGTAATTTTCAGCTGTAACTGCAACGTTTAATGCATAATAAGAACGCTGTTCTTCATTGTATACATATACGTCGCTGGAAAGTACATTGCCTGCATCATCCTCTTTGCCAATACCTGAATCAATTTCAGCATCATCAAGTGCATTACGGAGTACACGTAATGTAAGGTATGCCTGTACATCTGCGTGCTGGCTTATTGTCCCGCCGTAACCATCTGCGATTGCAGCAACTGCATCATTGTTAGCATCATATCCAAATGTAGGTACTTTATTATCTTTTGACCATGCATTAAACATTGACATTCCCATGCCGTCATTGTTTGATACTACTACATCAATGTTGTCACCAAATGATGATGACCATGTACCAATTGCATTACCTGCTGTAGCCGCATCCCATGTTGCACCTGCTGAGTTCTTCATTTCCTGGGAAGCAAGTTCACGTACTACATATTTCTTTCCGCCTGCTTCAATCTCCCCATCCTTTACAGCAGAAGCTGAACCGTCTGTATTTGTACCAACTGGTTCACTGTTAATATCAACATCTTTTTCAACACCTGTACCAAGTGCCTTACGTACACCTCTTGTACGTGCAATAGAGTCATTATGCCCTATATCACCGATAGCAAGTACATAACCTATTACACCGTCACCATTGCGGTCGATTTTATCAATATTATCTTTGATATAACCGCTTACCATTGTACCCTGTAGTTCTGCACCCTGGTTTGCATCAAACCCTACATAATATGTCTTGTCATTGTATGACAGTGCTGTCATATCAAGTTCGCCTGTAGAGCTGTTAGATGGCTGGCGGTTAAACCAAACTAAAGGTTTATCCTTGTTTGCCACCTCTGATGATGAACCTTTACTGCTACTGCTGCTGGTATCCTTGCCGCCTGATGATGCATTATCAGGGCCAGAACCACATCCAGCCAGTGAAAGACCAAGAACTGCTGCCATTGTCATTGAAATAATTTTTTTCTTCATACGTTTTTTCTCCCTTCTCTTGACACGTTTATATGTGTTCTTTGTTGATAGTGACAGTATATAAAAAGTAACAGGAAGAAAACATAGAATATTTTTCTCTGGTCATTGAAATTTTTAAGATTTTTATTAGTAGTATTTAACAATATTTTCTATAAAATAATATCGTTTTACCAGCATTTTGCTATATAGCAGCATATTGCCACTATTGCAGCATTTTTAATGCCTGCCTGTAAATTCCCTGCGGTATTGTCCTGGTGTTATTCCTGATGTTTCCTTAAATACCCTTATAAAGTAACTGCTGCTGGAAAAACCAGACTGCTGTGCAACAAGTTCCATGCCAGCATCTGTAGCCGCCAGTATTTTCTTTGCATTTTCTATCCGTACTGCCATAAGGTAATCTGAAAAATTTCTTGCAAAATGTTTCTGGAAATACACACTAAAATATTTGGGCGACATATGGAATTTATCCCCCAGCATTTTTAATGTAAGCGGATACTGGCAGTTTTCCTGTATATATAGCGAAATCTCCATAAGCGTGTCCATACACGCAGAATTTTCCTGCCTGCGGCTTGCCAGCCTGTCCCTGTAGATATAGTAATAAAAAAGTAACATCCCTGCCTTAATCCCAAGCCATGCACCCTCCCCATCTTCCTGGTAAAGTAAATAAATTTCCTTTAAAACTTTAACAGCACCCTCTGCTGTCTGTGCAGGCAGGCAGTTTATAATATATGTCCCCATTTGCCCAAGTGGTTTTAAATACTTCTCTCCTGCCTCGTCCGCCTGTGCAAATTGCAGCCATTGCAACGGGAAAATAAAAGCCAGGTAAGTGCAGTCATGTGTCAGGGAATTCATCCCATGAAGTTCACGCGGGTTAATATAAAAAACATCTCCTTGTCTGCCTGTATATAAAACATCCTTTATCATAAGTGAAAGCCTGCCTTTTTGTATCCATAATATTTCTACATTATCATGCCAGTGGTATGGTACATCAATTTTTCCATTAACATCATACATTTTGTATATTTTTAAAGGATGCATTGGTGTACCTTGTTTTCTTGTTTCTTGTAACTCTTTTCCTCTTGCCATGCCTGTTTCCCCTTCCATATATTATTTTAGTCTTCTGTTTCTTTATCCTGTCTGTTTATATGGATATTTTAATATAAATAATGGATATTTTGCAACAAAACTATATTACAGCAGGATATACTACAATTATTCAAAACGGGCAGGCATTTGCCGGCAAAATATTAACCACTAAATTATTTACGCTGCCAGCATAAGGCGGCGGAATGGGGGATTATTATGGAACATTGGCTCGAAAAAAGTATCTTTTATGAAATTTATCCACAGAGTTTTTATGACAGTAATGGTGACGGCATTGGGGATATTCCAGGAATCACCAGCAAACTGGACTATATAAAAGAGCTTGGATGTAATGCATTATGGCTTAATCCATGCTACTTGTCACCTTTCGGGGATGCCGGCTATGATGTTGCAGACTATTGCCAGGTAGCACCTCGTTATGGCACTAATAAAGATTTAACCAGACTTTTTGAAGAAGCACACAAACGGGAAATGCATGTTATTTTAGACCTTGTGCCAGGGCACACATCTATAGAACATCCGTGGTTTAAAGAGTCATGCAAGGCAGAACCAAACGAGTATTCAGGCAGGTATATCTGGAGTGACAGTATATGGACAGATGTAACAGGTTATGGGAGCATAACAGGTTCTTTAAGAGGGCTGTACCAGCGTAACGGAAATGTTGCAACCAACTTTTTCTCAAACCAGCCTGCGCTAAACTATGGCTTTGCCAATCCATCTGAGCCTTGGCAGAGCGCAGTAAATTCACCAGAAGCACTTGCAACAAGACAGGCAATGAAAGATGCAATGCACTTCTGGCTTTCAAAAGGCTGTGACGGCTTCCGTGTGGATATGGCAGGTTCTCTTGTTAAAAATGACACAGACAGCACAGAAACAATTAAATTATGGCAGGATATACGGGCTTTCCTTGATAAAGACTTTCCAGATGCGGTACTTGTTTCAGAATGGGGAGAGCCAGATAAATCCCTTATAGGCGGATTTCATATGGATTTCCTCCTACATTTCGGCCCTTCGCACTATCTGGATTTATTCCGCTGTGAACACCCATATTTCAGCCGTGAGGGCAAAGGGGATGCCTTTCCTTTTATAGAAACTTATACAAAAAACTATAACCTAACCAATAAAAAAGGCATGATGTGCATACCTTCTGGCAACCATGACATGGAACGTATAAGAAAATACCTTGACTGCCAGGAACTTAAACTTGTATATGCTTTCCTTATGTCCATGCCAGGCGTGCCATTTATATACTATGGTGATGAAACCGGGATGCGCCACCTTGAACTAAATTCTGTTGAAGGCGGATATGACCGTACTGGTGCAAGAACCCCTATGCAGTGGGACAATGGAAAAAACTATGGTTTTTCAGATGCACCAGCAGATAAACTCTATATACAGCAGGATTTACAGGAAGATGCACCTGTTGTATCCGCTGCTATGGCAGACCAGAATTCACTATGGCATGAAATACAAAAGCTTGCAGGAATACGCAGGAATTATCCTGCCTTATGTGCATCAGGTGAAATTGAATTTGTGTACTGTGAACCAGCAAAATACCCTCTTGTATACTTAAGGTCTGCCGGGGACTGCAGGATATTAATAGCACTCAACCCTTCATCAGAAGACACAGGCTGCCCATGCCCTTATAACATGGGAGAGGTAATCTATTCACTTGGCAAAGATACAACAATAGAAAACGGAATGTTGCATATAGCAGGGGAAAGTGCAGCATTTATAGTATGTTAAAATTAATATTTCCAACCAGGACACAACCCGCCATTCTTACAAAAGGATGGCGGGTTTTTATATAATTCATTAAAAGCAGCTATTGACATTATTGTATATAGTGTATATAATGTGTATATCATAACAGCACATTAAAACAGGAGGGCATATACCATTTGAAAATAATAATATCCAATAACTCTGACAGCCCGCTTTACCAGCAGATTAAAGACCAGATAAAAGATGCAATATTAAAAGAAGAACTATCTGAAGGAGATGCCC